>Ga0222714_10002051_pt1 | contig 21941 bp, 15 predicted proteins | sample C33_3DmetaG_FD_165048 | JGI IMG/M metagenome (GOLD analysis project Ga0222714, IMG submission 165048) | Estuarine water microbial communities from San Francisco Bay, California, United States - C33_3D | ecosystem: Environmental > Aquatic > Marine > Unclassified | place: USA: California...
GTGTTAGATTGAGCCAATTGCGCTATCAATACGGCGAAGTTTTGGCCAAAACCGATGTGTTTTACGGGCGTTATTTGGGTGATTTGGCCCGGGTATTTCACGAATCAAGTGGACACAACGTGGATCTAGTGGCTTCTCATGGGCATACCATATTTCACAATCCCAACAAAGGCTTGACCACCCAAATTGGCGATGGGGCAACTTTGAGTCATTATGCTCAGCGCCCTGTGGTTTCCAATTTCAGAAGAGGGGATGTAGCCGCCGGGGGTCAAGGTGCTCCTTTGGTTTCAATCGGAGATCAATTGCTCTTTGGAGACTATGAATTTTGCTTGAATTTGGGTGGATTCTCCAATATTTCAGCCTGCGTGAATGAAAAACGGGTCGCCTTTGATGTTTCTCCCTGCAACATTGTGCTCAATAGACTGGCCAGAGAATTGAATGTTTCTTACGATGAGGGCGGGGCGATCGCTGAAAGCGGCCAAGTCATTTATCCCTTGTTAGACGAGCTGAACGCCATTGACTATTACCATCAGAATTACCCCAAGAGCCTCGGTCGAGAGTGGATCAATAAGCATTTTTGGCACGTGGTTCGGGAATACGATCAACACCCCACCGAAGACCGCATGAAGACACTGGTCTTGCATTCGGCTGCCCAAGTGGGTAAGGCCATCGAGCGTTTTCAAGCCGATGGGGTGTGTCAACCGGGATCAGGACGCATGTTGGTCACTGGTGGCGGAGCCTATAACAAGACCTTGGTGGATTTCTTAAAGTCAGAATGCCCTTGCGAGGTGGTGGTTCCCGACTCCAACCTGGTTGAGTACAAAGAGGCTTTGATATTTGCCTTGCTTGGCGCTATGCGCGTTAGCAACCAGCCCAATATATTGGCATCGGCTACCGGAGCAACGCACAACGTCATCGGCGGATCATTGGACGGGGATTTTTCCTCCCTGTTGCGGTAGAGCCGCGCAGAATGCGGAACTTTGCAGCACAAATAGTTGCAAAAAGTGAAACTGGACAAGCTTATCGAGAAATTTGAAGGCAAGCAGCCTGAAATCGTATTCAACTGGAAAGATGCCGAAACAGAGGCCGAAGGTTGGGTAGTCATCAACTCTTTGAGAGGAGGCGCTGCTGGTGGAGGAACCCGCATGCGCAAAGGCTTAAATCAACACGAGGTAACCTCTTTGGCCAAGACCATGGAGGTCAAATTTACGGTTGCAGGTCCAACTATTGGCGGTGCCAAGTCAGGTATCAATTTCGATCCAGCCGATCCTCGCAAAAAGGGGGTATTGGAGCGCTGGTACAAGGCGGTTAAGCCCCTTTTGAAGAACTACTACGGAACGGGTGGTGATTTGAACGTCGATGAGATACACGAGGTCATTCCCATGACCGCTGATTTGGGGATTTTGCATCCGCAGGAGGGAGTCGTGAACGGTCACTTTCAACAGTATACCAGCGAAGACAAGCTCAAAGCCATTTCCCGTTTGCAACAGGGAGTGTTGCTGCCCATTGCCGATGAGCGTTTGACGCCTGCCTTGGAAAAGGGTTATACCATCGCTGACATGATCACTGGATGGGGCGTGGCCGAAGCGGTACGCCTTTACTACGAAATCTGGGGCGGTTTCACCAACAACAAGTTGGCCATCATTCAAGGCTGGGGCAACGTAGCCGCTGCCGCTGCTTTCTATTTGACCAAGTACGGAATTCGCATTGGCGGTATCATTGACCGCGAGGGTGGAATCATCGACCCCAAAGGACTGGGTCATGAGGAAATCGTTGAGCTGTTTTTGAGCCGCAATGGCAATGCCCTGAACGCCCCAAACATGCTTTCGTTTGAAGAAGTAAACGAGCGCATTTGGGACCTTCCCGCTGAGATTTTCATTCCCGGGGCCGCCTCTCGTTTGGTGACCGAAGACCAGGTCAAGCGCCTGGAAAAATCGGGCATTGAAGTTGTGAGCTGTGGCGCCAATGTGCCCTTCGCTGATTCGGAAATTTTCATGGGCCCGATCTCTCAATTGATCGATTCCAAAATGGCCGTGGTGCCCGACTTCATCGCCAACTGCGGTATGGCTCGTGTATTTGCTTACCTGATGAGCCAAGAGGCCGAACTTAACGATGTAGCCATCTTCAAAGACGTGTCGAACACCATTCGTTCGGCCATGATGCGCCTTCACCAATTCAACCCCAAAACCACAGGTTTGAGCTCCAAAGCCTTGGAAATGAGCTTAACCGAACTCGTGTAATATGCAGTATTCTTCTATAGCCGAACGCTTCAGCGCCTATGCGCGCATTGATACCCAGAGCGATCCCAATTCGCCTTCTCAACCCAGCACCGAAAAGCAAAAAGACCTGTCGCGTGTGCTGGTGAAAGAACTCTTGGATTTGGGTTTGAGCGACGCCGAATTGGACGAGCACGGGTATGTCTATGCCACCTTGCCCTCCAACGTGGATCACGAAGTACCCGTCATTTGTTGGTGCGCCCACGTTGATACCTCTCCCGATTGCACGGGAGCAGGTGTGAAACCCTTGATTCACCCCAATTACCAGGGCCAAGACATTGTGTTGCCCGACGATCCAACTCAAGTGATTCGACCTTCTGAGCACCCTTATTTGTTGGAGCGAATCGGCGATGATTTGATCACTGCTTCTGGTACTACCTTATTGGGGGCTGATGACAAAGCGGGTGTGGCTGCCATTATGCATGCCGTTGAGCACTTGGTGAATAACCCTAGCTTGAAGCACGGCAAGATTCGCATCTTGTTCACGCCCGATGAAGAAATCGGTCGTGGCGTTGACAAAGTGAACATTGAAAAATTGGCGGCTGACTACGGATACACTCTAGATGCTGGCGAACGCGGATGCTACGAAGAAGAAACCTTTTCAGCAGATGGAGCAAAAGTGCATTTTTACGGTATCTCGGCTCACCCCGGATACGCCAAAGACAAATTGGTCAACGCGCTGAAGGTAGCCGGTGACTTTATGGGTCGTTTGCCCCGCACTGAGTGGTCTCCCGAGACGACCAGTAATCGCCAAGGTTTTGTTCACCCCGTAAGCATGGGTGGAGTAGCCGAGCACGCTTGGGTTTCATTCATCGTGCGCGATTTCAATACCGCTGAATTGGCCGCTCACGAAGCTCGTTTGACGGCCTTGGCCGAAGCCGTAACCGCTGATTGGCCCGGTGCTCGCTTTGAAGTCGAAGTCAGCGAGCAATACCGAAACATGAAAGACATGGTCTCTTTGACGCCTGCTATTTCTCGCAACGCCTTACAGGCTATTGAAGAGGCGGGAATCAAGCCTCAATTGACCAGTGCCCGTGGTGGAACCGATGGCTCTCGATTGAGTTTCATGGGTCTTCCTTGCCCCAATATTTTTACCGGTGAAATGGCCTTTCACGGCAAGCACGAATATGTCTTTGCTCAAGACATGGAAAAGAGTGCTGAAGTGCTAGTGAATTTGGCTCGCATCTGGACAGAAAATCCCAAATAACTCATATATTTGCAGCCCCGTTCGGGATGTAGCGCAGCCCGGTAGCGCACTTGCATGGGGTGCAAGGGGTCGCTGGTTCGAATCCAGTCATCCCGACGAACGACAAGCCCCTGGCGAAAGCCAGGGGTTTTTTTATGGGTTGGCGCGGGAATGCCTCGGGCATTCCAAAGCGCGAACCCATAAAACCGCCGCGCAGCGGCGGGCTTGTCGTTCAGACCACCCCCTCAAGGATGGCCGAGGCCCGCAGGGCTGAAGGCAATCCAGTCGAAGTTTTTTATGGGTGGTTTCAAGTAGTGTTGGTTTAACCCATAAAACCGCCGCGCAGCGGCGGGCTTGTCGTTCAGGCCATCCAGTCGAGATTCTCTGTTGCCCTACTTCCTTGCCCGCAGTATCTTTACGCCATGCAAGCCTTGAACATTCTCTTCATTGGGGGCTCCAAGCGGGTTTCTGCCGCTCGGGCATTCAAGGCGGCAGGAGCCGATTTGGGCTTTGAGGTGAACATCGTGGCCTACGAAATGGGCCGCGGATTGCCCATTGAATCTGAGGCCAAAGTTTTGCAAGGATTGCGGTTTTCTGATCCAGAAATATTGGCAGATTTGCGGAAGGTCATGGCTGATTATAAGATTGATATAGCCATGGCTTACCATGATCACGCCGTGGGTTTGTTGGCTCAATTGACCGATGCCACTTTTGTTCCGACCTGTAGTTTAGAACGTTGCGAGATCTTTTTCTCGAAGAAAGCCTCCAACAAGTATTTTGAAAGCATTGGGATGCCGGTAGCCGGTTATCCGTTGGGAGTGCCTGCCATTGCCAAGCCCGATAAAGGATCTGCTTCCCAAGGGCTTTTGCGCTTTTATGAGCAGGCTGAACTGGATGCATTTTTGGCTGGTCCTGAGTATTTAAACTACGAAATTCAGCGCCTGATTACCGGCCAAGAGTATTCGGTCGACGGATACATTTATAAGGATGGGTCTAGCCACTTTTTTGCTGCGCGCAAGCGTTTGGAAACGCTTGGGGGGGAGGCCGTGCGCAGTTTGACCGTCGACCACGAGGGCATCACTAAGGCTTGCGAGACATTGGCTGGGCAAGAAGGAATTCGCGGGGCTATTACCGTGCAATTCATTGAAGATGCCCAAACTGGTGAGTTCTATACCATGGAAGTCAATCCTCGTTTTGGAGGGGCTATGCTGACGACCTGGGGTGCCGGAGTTCCATGGTTCCACATGGTCATTTGCGATGCCAAATCACTGCCGCATCCTGATGTGAATTTTCAACCCAACACCTTGATGGTGCGCAGTTTTCAAGAGCATTTTTTTGCCAACCATGACGCGAACTAAGACCTTCATTATCGCCGAAATTGGCGTGAATCACAATGCCGATTTTGAACTGGCTGTTCAAATGATAGAGGCGGCTGCTGCCTGCGGTGTCGATGCGATCAAGTTTCAAACGGCTATACCCGAGTTGGTTCAGACGCGACAGGCGCCCAAGGCTGAATACCAAAAGGTGACTACCGGCAATGCCGATGAAAGCCAACTGGAGATGTCGCGCAAGTTTCATTTTGAGCACGATGCGTTTCCTAAGCTCAAGACCGAGGTTGAAAAGCGCGGTGTGCAATTTTTATCGACGGCGTTTGATTTGAAAAGCTTGGATTATTTGACCTTGATGGGCGAGACGGTGTACAAGATTCCTTCGGGCGAGATTACCAATTTGCCCTACTTGCGAGCCATCGCTCAGCGCGCCAGTCAAGTCTACATTTCAACAGGAATGGCCACTTTTGAGGAGGTAGAAGCGGCGGTAAACGCCTTGTTAGAGTCTGGACAAAAGCGTGAGCAAATCACGGTATTGCAGTGCAACACTGAGTATCCTTCGCCCTTTGAAGATGTCAACTTGAACGCCATGGTGGAGATGGGTCGACGTCTTGGTCTAACCTACGGATTAAGCGACCATACCCCCGGAATCGAGGCCTCTTTGGCCGCCGTGGCTATGGGAGCGACCTTGATAGAAAAGCATTTTACCACTGACCGCGGCTTGCCTGGTCCGGATCAGCATGCTTCTTTGATCCCATCTGAATTTGAGGCCTTGGTGAAAGGAATACGCCGTGTAGAATTGGCGATGGGTTCGGCTGAAAAGAAGCCTAGCCCTAGCGAGGCTAAGAATAAATTCATCGCTCGCCGTTCTGTATTTGCCGCTGTTGATTTACCTGCAGGTACAGTGCTCAGCATGGACAACTTGGTCGTTTTGCGTCCAGAAGGAGGCATTTCACCGATGCGCATCGATGAGTTGATAGGCCGAACATTGAATTGCGACCTTAGCGCCCAAACGGCTATTTCTTGGGATCATTTGAAGGGCCAATGAGGGCGCTGCTGTTTGATCTGGACAACACCCTTTACCCGGAGGCCGATTATTTCCGAGCCATTTTTTCGCAGTTTTCGCAAAACGAGGGGCTGGATTTTGGAAGATTTGCATTTCTATTCAATGATTTTGACCAAATTCGATTTACGCAGCGGGACATTTTTCGTTACGCGTTGAACCAAGCGGGCGAGTTTTCTGAGTCTCGACACCAAGCCCTGTTTGAGTTGTTTGTGGGAATCAAATGTGAACTGAAATCATACGATGGTGTACAGGAGCTCATCGATTGGGCCTTCTCCCAAAACTTGCGTATCGGTGTACTGACCAACGGTCATATTGAGGCCCAGTCCAACAAATGGAATTGCTTGGCATTATCGGGCATGGAACACATTCACTTTGTACCTGCTAGGCTGTTGGGCGCCGACAAACCATCACCCTTGAGTTTTGAAGAAATGATGATTCAGATGGGTTGCCGAGCCGAGGAAACCCTGTTCATTGGCGATCGCTTTTCAAACGACATTGAATGGGGTTTGAATCAGGGTGGAACCGGAGCCTTGGTAAATGCCCACGAGAAAGGCAAAGGAGTGCCTTCGTTTGAGTCATTCGATTCATTGTTGGATTGGGTAAAGCGTCAAAATCTGTAAATGTCCATAGCCTGTAAATGGTGCAAAGTCTAGGGCTTTCGGCCATTCAAATTCCATCTAATACCGATAAACATGCGCCTTCCTTGGTTGGGCGCGTAGATGTAGGTAGGATCAAAGGTCAATCCAAAAGGATTTTCCGGGCTAACGAGAGCCTTTCCATCCGAATCGAATTCTACTAGCCTATCGAAGGGATCATGGCTGCGTGCAATGAGAAACGGATTGCCCTTATTGGGTGTCCAATTCAATAGGTTCTTTGCGCCGCCATAGAATTCAATCTGGCCATTAAAGGTCTTGGTGAACTGCACATTTTGAATGCTCCACCAAGGTGATTGATCTTTTCGAGGATCCCATGGGCTAAGCAAGGGCAGTAGCATGGGGCTGTAGACATTACCGGTGTAGTCGATTGATATTCCCAAGGTGCGAATGGGGTAGGATAAGTTCCAAGCGGCGGTGAATCTCTCCGTGAACATTTGTCGTTGGCGTTTGCCCTCATCAGAGGTAGATACGTCCATGATTGTTGCCCCCAGAGTAAACTTGATACCAGACTTCGAAAGACATTCCGTTTGCAATGAAAGTCCTGTTGATCGAGCTGTTCCATTGAGGTTGTCATAGATGATTTTGTTGGGATCTGTCGTTAAATCAGCGATGATTTTGTTATCGAAATGGGTATAGAAAATGGCGGCATCCACTCCAAGGAGGGTTCCATTTTGATTGTGCATTCGTTTGGTGAAATTGATAGTGCCGTTCCAAGACCTTTCCGGTTTTAATTGCGATAGAAATACAACCTTCCTTGCCCCAGTAAGGGAGGCATGGTCTTCGGTGAAAACTTGGGCAATTCTGTATCCGTTGCCAATCCCACAGCGCAACACTTGTTGGCCATTCGGAGATTTCCATTTAAAGTTTAGCCGCGGACTGACAATGGTTCCATGAATGGAATTCCTGTCGTAGCGAAGGCCCGTTAACAAGACTTTTCCAGTGCCCAAGTTCCATTCGTGTTGACCAAACAAACCAGGCAAATGGGTGATTTGAGCGAGGTTGAACGATTGACCTAATGAATCGAAAAGGGTTGTCACCACTGTATTGTCGTCGTAGAATGTGTAGCGATAAGTGATGCCAGCCAGAAAATGATGTTGATTCAGGGTTTTGTTCCAAGTGCATTGAGCAAATCCCACTCGCTGTTGAGCATTGAACAACAGATTCCCGTAAGCGCTGTTCTGTTGGTGGCCATTGGCGCTGAAGCTGAGCATCACATTCTCTTGAAAAGGCAGCTGGTATTGACCAAAGAACTCCCACCGACGGGTATCGATGCTTTCTCCATAAATGCTATCACTTCCTCGGAATTCAGGTGTCCACTGCTGTTGACCGCCCCAGCGTTCTTCATTCACATAGCGAGCAGCGACAGTGAGCAAACGACCCTCTCTGCGTTCCATGCTCCATTTGTTGAACAAGGATATACGGTCTTGCAGGGTGACATCGGTAAAGCCATCTGAATTGTGGTCAATGGGGTTTTGGTAGTAGAAACGGTTCAATCCTACCAGCGAATGCAGTCTACGGCCCATTTTGGTGGCCCATCCTACATCCACATTGGTTTCTGCCCAAGTGTTCGAAATGATGTCTACCTGAAGGGGTATGGTATTCTCTGCTTTTTTCGTGATGATGTTGATCAGGCCCCCTACAGCCTCGCTTCCGTATAGGGTAGAGGCTGGCCCTTTGATGACTTCGACACGATCAATGATGGACTGAGGCATACTGGATAGGCCATATACGGTTGATAATCCGCTAACGATGGGCATTCCATCCACCAGAACCATGGTGTAGGGACCTTCCAGCCCATTGATATGGACATCTCCGGTATTGCAAATGCTGCAGTTAATCTGGGGTCTCACCCCGTTGATTCCCTGCAGGGCTTCAAAGACAGATGGCGTAGGATTGGCCTTGAAATATTGGGCAGTAAAAACTTCAACAGGTACAGGATTTTCAAGTTTTGACATAGCCCTAAGAGTACCCGTTACTACGACCTCTTCAAAAATGGAAGCCTTGGAAAGGCTGTCAGATACCTGCGCAAAAGTGCTGTTGATCAATCCTATTCCAAGGACCGACATCCAGCATTTGGCTCGACTGAAAAGGCGTAATAGTAGTTGAATTGGGCGCACTTCGAATACAAAGTTAGATTAATCAAACATAATAAATTAGAATATACTAATTGTTGTCTAATCCAAGCCATGAAGAGTCTTAGATCTGGGTGGAAAAGGGACTATGGATGATGGAAATGGTAAGGGTTATCCCAGGCCATTTTTTTCGCATTTTTAGAAATAATGGGGTTGCTTAGAGGAACACACTCAGTAAATGTCGTGCAGATGTCGTGTAGGAATCAGGGATGTTGAAAGTGGGCTATGGCTATTTTTGTACTATGCAATTGGGCAGTGAGATCAAAAAGGCGCGACAGCAAAAAGGGCTTACTCAAGCTGAATTGGCGGAGCATTCTCGGTTGACCGAACGAACCATTCAACGCATCGAAAACCACGAGGTTGAACCTTCTGCATACTCATTGGGTAAGTTGAGCGTCATACTGGAAGTTGATTTCCAAAACATGAAGGACAGTATCCAAAAGAGGCAGAATTACGGGTTGTATGGCTTTGTAATTGTTTATTCGGCCGCCATGATTTTCCGAGTGTTTTCTTCTACAACAAATTGGCCCGCTTGGTGGGAGTTCATCATTTGGCTTTCGGTGATTATCGGTGTTCTAAGTAAGCAGATCTACATTCCCTATTACCGGAAAAATTCGAGAAAAAATTAACCTGCGTGTTTTCTGTGGTTTTACTGCCATTGAACTTTCGCCGTAACAGCTAGCTAATATTTCTTCAAGAGCAGACATGATTGCCTCGGCGGCTGCGCCGCCTCAGCGAACCTGTTAGGCCGAATTCCGAGCCCAAAGCCACCGCGCTGCCGCGCGGTCCTTTTTTCATTTCCTTTGGCTCGCTCACACGGGGTGTGGCTCGCTTCGGGAATAAAAAAGCCCTTGGCCATAGCCAAGGGCTTTGTGTTCTTAGTGCCGAGGACAGTGTTCCGAGCCCAAAGCCACCGCGCTGCCGCGCGGTCCTTTTTTCATTCTCGCCTTTTCGCTCACGCTCTGCGTGGCTTAAGCCGTAGAATAAAAAAAGCCCTTGGCTATGGCCAAGGGCTTTGTGTTCTTAGTGCCCAGAACAGGACTCGAACCTGCACGCTTTGCGGCGCTGCCACCTGAAGACAGTGCGTCTACCAATTTCGCCATCTGGGCAAGTGTCAACCTTTCGGTTGGGGTGGCAAATATACAAAGGAATTGACTTGGATTAGGCGATTTCATTCATCATGAAAAGAGCTTGTCAATTCTGTAAATTGTTGGCGAGATTCATGTCCAAATCAGCCTTCATCGCCAGTAGAGTTCACGTTCTGTTTTTTGGTCCCAACTGGACAGAAACCAGTTTGTCGGAGTTGATTCAGAACCACACGTTTGCTCAGTTTTTGAATACGAAAGTGGGAAGGAATTCAGCCGCAGCCGTCTTGTTTCATATTCATTACTATCAGCGAGCGCAATTGACTGTGCTTCAAGGAGGCCCTTTACACGCAAAAGACTCTGAGAGTTTTGATCATCCCAAATGGGAAGATGAATCAGATTGGTTACCGTTTGTTTCAACGGTCATTGATACCGGTAGGGAATTGGAATTAAAAATGGCTCAAATGCCTGAGTCCGTATGGTCAGAACCCTTCGTCAAAGCCGAATACGGCAGCTATGAAGTCAACCTATTTGGCATGTTGGAACACAGCTATTACCACTTCGGGCAACTCAGGCTGGCAATGAAGCCTTAACCCGCCTTTTCTTCAGCGGCCTTGATGACAGCATCGGCCTTTAGCGAGGCTTCTATTTCCAAGGCGTTGGCTTTTTCATTGGCATCGGCTTCCAATTTGGCTGCGGCCTCGATGGCTTTTTCACGAGCGGCCTTAGCTTTTTTATCGGTCTCTTTGACCGCCTTTTCGCCGGCCTTTTGAGCAGCGGCTTTGGCTAAGGGGTTGCCCGCTTGAGAGACCAATAAATCAGCCTGTTTTTGAGCCTCGTTCATGGCGGTCTCATAGGCTTTTTCAGCTAGTGATCTCTGCTTGTCGGCCAAGGCAGAAGCCTCACTGCGAATGCGGTCGGCTTGTTTAGAGGCCTCGGCTTTGATGCGATCGGCCTCTTTTCGGGCGGCGTTTAGGGCTTCATTGACGACTTGGTCTTTCTTTTCTTTGGCCTGGTCAACATAGGGTTGAGCCATCTGAATACCCAGGGCCTTAAAATCTACTTTCATAACCGGATCTGCGGTAGTGCCACCAATGAAGAACGGAAGGCTCTTGCCTTTGTAGCGTATGGTACCACCAAAGGATAAGCTGTGATCCAAGCCCACGGCTCCTTTTACGCTCATGAGTGCGCCTTCAGGCATGGTCAATTTGAGGGAATCTTTCATGGCCAGTTTACCTTGAACGATTTCGAATCCGACCTTGGTGGGGCTCAATTGCCAAGCACTAGCATTCAACTTCAAAGGTTCGGTAGCGGTGGCCATCCATTTGGGTACATTCAGCATGCCTTTAAACAATTCGAATACCCCATTGGCATTTGTGCTTGAAAAGTCAGGCTGCATGTCAGGTGTCAGGTTGGAGCTGAGGTTGAAGCCCAAGTTGGCCAAGCCATCAATATTCTTCAATATGGGGGCATAAGACTGTATCAAACTCAAGTGTTCGGCCAGGGCTGAGGGGTTGATCTTGAGAATATTCAATCCAAGAGCGGCTTCTGGTTTTCCTCCTAAAGCATACGCGTAGCGGGTGTTGTTCAAACTGAATTGGCTGCCCATCCATTCTGCACTCAATGGGTTGATAGTCAATGTGCCGTCTTGCAAACGAATATCGGCTTGGCAGTTTTCCAGTTCGTAGGAGTCGTAAACGAGTTTATCGATGGTGGCTTTGGCTACCAAGTCCAAATTCTTAGGGAGAACGGGCAGAGCGGAAGCCGTGTCAGGTTCGACACGACCGGCCAATGCTCCGTCTTCGGCTTGTGCTTCCGATACAGTTGCTCCAGGCTCAGTTGTGCTCGAAAGAGCAGCCATCCATTCATTGGCATCGATGCTCTTGCTAACCATGTTCAATCGACCGTGGAGGGTCTCGTCGTTGAGCATGTAACCCAAGGCGTTAGACACCTGAGCCGAGCCTTGCAAACGGCTTTTGCCCCAGGTCATGTCCAGTGATGATAAATCAAATTGTTTAGGATTCAAACTAGCCTTCAATTCGGTCAACGCAAATGCCAAACCTGAATACTGGGTCTGAATGCCCTTGGCTTCCAAACTTCCTTCTGCTTTCAAGTCAGCGACACCCCCTGAGTTGAGCTCGCTGTAATGTCCATCAAAAGAGGCGTGAATGGCGAGCCATCCTTGCAGGTCTTTAGCTTCGGTGGGCAGGAACTGAGACCACTTGGACAGATCAGTTTCCACATCTATTTTGCCCTTAGCATAGGGATTGGATTCGGGATGGGTCATGTACAACTGCATGCCGAAAGGGCTGCCGTTGAGGTTCAAGGCCAATTGTTTCAATTCGACGATGGAATGGTCCACAATGCCGTCGGCGTTTTCAAAGTGAAAGTCTACTTGAATGCCGTTTACCGCACCAGGTAAACCCGGATATTGGACTGAGGCATTCTCTACGAGCAATTTTAAATCGGTAGCCGGCATCAAATCATCGGTCATTTGGCCTTTCAGAGCCAATGAAAAGGCTGCTTTTCCAGAGGTCTTTACACCAGAAAAATCTTTTATGTAGGCTCCAGGAACCGCTGACAAATAGGCTTTGAAATTACTGCCTTTGGCCTCTGCAGCGATATCCATGTCAATGTTGTTCTCGTTCAATTGCACCCATCCTTTGGCGGTTAAGGGCAGTTCATTCAACAGAATTTCTTTTACGTCAAATCCAAAGCGGAACTTGTCCATGTCCATGTTTAAGACGGTTTCTGTTTGTACGGCTACCGATTGAAGAAGGGTCATGCCTCCGTAAGACATGTCCAGACTTTTGCAACTAAGTTCCGTTTCGAGATCAAATTGTACATCTTCCATTGCACCCGAAGCCAAAAGATCCAAGCCTTTCAATGCCATATGGTAGTCCATAGTAGCGTCGTCATAAACCAGGCTAGTATTGTTCATGGTAATTCGTTGCAGAGACAATGACACTGGGGCGCCTGTGGTGGTATCAATGGCTCCTGTGTCGGGCATAGTGATGTCGTAATTGGCCTTGCCGCTTTCTAAATAGACGATGTGAGTGCGTAGTCCCTCGGTTTGGATGCTACCGATCTCATAGTGATCGGAAAACAAAGACTTGAGGTTGATGGTCAATTGAAGTTCGTCGGCGTGCAACAATTCAACGCCATCAAAAGAGTCTTGCCCTACAATATTCAGATCCTGAACACCTACACTGAGGTTGGGGAATTGGCGCAAGAAACTCAAGTGCAAATTGGGATCAAATGACAGGTCGGCTTGTAAGTTTTGATTCGCAGATTTTGTAACCGCTTCTACGATTTTCCCCTTGAACAGCAAAGGCAACAGAAGCAGCAATAAAAACAGGGTAGCTAGGCTGAGGCTCAGGCGAACGATCCACTTTTTCATAAATAATTCACAATTCTACAGCAAAGGCTGGGCCCTTTTTTTGCGATTACTCCAAAAACCGCCCAAGGGCGAGATTATTTTCTGCTTTTTCTGAATTCTTCAGGGGTAACACCCGCGTGTTTTTTGAAAAATCGTACGAAATAACTGTTGTCTTCGAAGCGCAGCAACGAGGCGATTTCCGATACGTAGCGGTCGGAATTGATCAACATTCATTTGGCCCTTCGAAGCCGAGTGATTTTGAAAGTCTAGGGTATGGCTTCCGCTGTCTTCGGTGAAGTAGACGATTTGGTAAAATTCATGACGATGCGGGAACACGAGCTCGGGCCCGTGATCCCGCATGAAGTCTTCGAGTCGAACCACGACCAACTCTTGCAGGGAATTTCCATGCCCGAGCAGGTGGCAGATGTCAACAGATGGAATCGACTTGTGCGGCCACCGAAATGCCGGCGTTTCCTCCGCAACAATCAGGATATGATGATGAGTGCTCATAGATTTCTAGTTAACAAATTGCATGTTAGTGGTTTTCAATAAGAGGATTCATGACCTTTTGGCTGTGTTGAAGATTTTCTTACACACATTCCGTAAAAAAGTCCATCGTAAGGGCTGTGCTGACAATACCATGAGTTTTACTATCTTCGATTGCAACAACTACTATGTATACCGGATTGCTACACCTGCACAACCTGCTTCGCTGGGTTATTGTCGTGACCTTGATTTGGTCGCTTTGGAACGCCTACAAAGGCAAGAATGGAAAAGAAACCTTGATCATGATGATCTCGGCTCACATTACCTTGCTGGTCGGATTGTACCAGTGGATGGTCGGCGGCCTTGGCATGGCGAATATGAGTGCTATGAGCAATGCTGCCGCTCGTTTTTGGGCCATTGAACACCCCACGATGATGATTTTGTCGATTGTGTTTATCACCTTGGGACATCGCAGTGCCAAAGCGGGTGACACCAATAAAACCAAACGTTGGTTGATCATTGCCCTGATCGTGATATTGATGGCCATGCCCTGGCCGTTCCGAGAGGCGATTGGTCGCCCATGGTTCCCTGGAATGCAGTAATCGACTCGGCCCGATTTTTGATAAGAAGAGCAGCATGAAACATGCTGCTCTTCGTTTTTTGGCCTTTTTTGGATTGGCCTTTGCTGCGGGTTGGTTGGGCTCTTATGTTCAGCGCAGTTGGTCCTCGCATTCTGCTGTTCAATTGCAAATTGGAGATTCTGGTGCGGCTTCGGCTCGTTTGGCCAATTTGAATTCGGCCCCTACCTCCTTTCAAGAAGCTTCAGCCTTGTCGACTCCCACTGTGGTGTTCATCAAGAATGAAAGTACCGCCCAGTATAGCAGCCCTTTGGGTTGGTTTTGGGATTTTGACCCCTTTGGCAGCCGGGGTCCCAGCATGAGCACAGGAAGTGGTGTCATCGTGTCAGCCGATGGATATATTGTCACCAACAATCATGTCATTCAAGGAGCTGAAAAATTGACAGTAGTTCTCAATAGCCCCAAAAAAGAATACGTGGCCAAAGTAATTGGAGCCGATGCGGGCAGTGATTTGGCCTTGTTAAAGATTGAAGCCGAGCAATTGCCGACTATTCGGTTTGCCAATAGCGATGAGCTAGCTGTAGGTGATTGGGTTTTGGCGGTGGGAAATCCCTTCAATTTGACTAGCACCGTAACAGCGGGTATCGTTTCTGCCAAAGGTCGCAACATCAACTTGATGAAAAACCAATTCCCCATTGAGAGCTTCATTCAAACCGATGCCGCCATCAATCCGGGTAACTCAGGTGGAGCCTTGGTCAATGCCGCCGGCGAGTTGGTGGGCATCAATACGGCTATTCAGAGCAATACAGGTTCCTATACGGGTTATGGATTCGCCATTCCCTCGAACATCGTTCGAAAGATTGTCACGGATTTCATTGAAAAAGGAGAGGTGCAGCGCGGATTTGTGGGCATGGATGTTCGGGAATTGAACGCCGATGAATTGGAAGAGTTGGGGCTGACGGGAGTCGCCTTGCGCGTGGTGGCTATATTGGAGGAAGGACCGGCTTTCAAAGCGGGTATACGCAAAGGCGATGTACTGACGGCGGTGGCTGGTCATGCCTTAACGGGTAAGAGTGATTACGATGAACATTTGGCCTATTTGCGTCCTGGAGATGTCTTAGATGTTGACTGGTTGAGAGCCGGATCAGACAAAAAATCGGCAGCCATCAAACTCATTTCCAAACAAGACAATCAGGCATTGGTGATGAAAGGGGCGGTAAGTTCCGATCGATTGGGCGCCGATTTTCAACCCTTGAATGCCAGCGATTTGACCCAATTGGGATTGAATCAGGGCATTCGCATCATCAACATTCGCCGAGGAGGCGCCATTGCACAAATGGGATTGCCCAATGGGTTCGTGGTGATGAAATTCAATGGTCAGGCCTACGCGGAGCCCGAAGCTTTGATCGCGGCCATGGAGCGTGCCTCTGGTCGCATTCAAATTCAGGGCAAAGATCCCAATGGAACGACGCGCACTTACAGTTTCTTCTCCTATTGATGTTGATTGTCCAGGAGCGCGTACTCGGGAAGTCAGAATCGCTCTCAATAATGAATCTGCGGCCTACCTTTGAAGCATGAGTGTTCCGGCTATTCCCAACCTTCGGGTCAGCAACCCCGATTCATTTTTTCTGCTTGCAGGACCTTGTGCCATCGAAGATCGCGACATGGCCATGCGCATTGCTGAGCATTTGGCTGAACTGACTCAGCGACTGGAAATACCTTGGGTCTTCAAAGGCTCGTACAGAAAAGCCAACCGCAGCCGCATCGACTCCTTCACGGGCATCGGTGATGAAAAAGCTTTGGGCATTCTGGCTGAGGTAGGAAAGCAATTCTCTGTTCCTACCGTGACTGACATTCACGAATCTCATGAAGCGGCTATGGTAGCTGAATATGTAGATGTTCTCCAAATTCCTGCCTTCTTGTTTCGCCAAACTGAGTTGTTGGTGGCGGCTTCAAAAACCGGTAAGTGGATCAACATCAAGAAAGGTCAATTTGCGGCCGCCAATGCCATGCAACACGCCCTTCAAAAATGCATTGACAGCGGCAATTCCAATGTCATGCTCACTGACCGAGGCAATAGCTTTGGATATAGCGATCTGATTGTGGATATGCGCAATATTCCCGAAATGCGAGCCATGGGTGCTCCTGTGATCATGGATGTGACCCATAGTTTGCAACAACCCAACCAATCATCAGGCGTTACGGGTGGCAAACCTGAATTGATCGAGACCATAGCCAAAGCGGCCATTGCTGTGGGTGCCGACGCATTGTTCATGGAAACCCATCCCAAGCCCTCAGAGGCCAAAAGCGATGGGGCCAATATGCTTCCTTTGGATCAAGTCGAGGCCTTGCTGCTAATACTCAAGCGGGTGCGCGAAGCCATTTTGTAATCCTTCACCACTGGACATAAAAAAAGCCCCGATTTCTCGGGGCTTTTTTATTAGTTCCTATTCGTCTTTCCAGAAGAGTCAGGCTAAGGCTACTCATCAGGAGTTGAGCGGCTCGAAGTTGGAGTAGTACGTGGTTTGCGGGGTGGACGCTTGGGCAACAAATACAGCTTGCCATCTTTTACGGGTGATTCAGGTTTGAATACCTTGAAGAAGTTTTTACCTAAGGTGGGAACGTCAACCTTATCCGTGATCTGGAAGGAGACGTTCTTTACGATGTAGTCTCCAACAATCATTTGGTCAATGATGAATTTGTTGCTGGGCAACTTGATTTTCTTACCCGTGTTGGGGTCGATGGCAATTACCTTGTCACCATCCAAGAAACTGCCTTTGTTGATCAATCCAGACTTCAACCACTCGGCGGCAACCAAGGCAGGAACCGCAGTGTAGCGACCGATAAAGTCGTAAACAAAGGCTTCAGCACGCACATTGTTCACCATAACAGAGATGGCGTCTTTGCCTCCCAATGAACTTACGGTCAAAGGAATGGCGGTACTCAAATCCATTTCAGGAGCAGCAGCCTCTTGAGCGTCAGCGCTGTCTTTAGTTGCTTTGCCTTCATTCGTATTGTTGCGATCCAGGTCTATGTTGACGTTGACTTTAGCACGAGATTCGGCTCCGTCCCAAGCAAAACGAACGGTTGTACGGCGGTTTTGTTGGTGCTGATACTCGTCACAGGCTACGTAAGACTTATCTCCAATAATTTTAATTTCACTAGGTTGGTACTCTTCGTAATAACTCATGGTAACATTGCCATTACGGTCTTTAACAACAATCATTTTCTTGGTTTGACCTTTGATGTATGGAGTCATTCCAACGACATCTTGGCCTTCGCATTTGCAATCATTAACCAATTCCAATTCTCCGTATCCCACGGCGACAATACGAGAAGAATCGACCCCGTATTTTCTCATGAGATAATTTCGAGCACTATCGGCACGACGTTGAGCCAGATTGACGTTATAACTGACGCTAGCTCGGCAGTCTGTGTGTGAACCTAATTCTGCGATCAATTTTGGGTATTTCAACAAAACATTCTGGGCAAACGTATCAAGCACGGCAGCTGCATCAGGCCGAATGTTGGCCTTGTCCAAATCATAGAAAATGGGAAGTGTAAGAATTTCGTCGATTGGGCTGGTCAAACAGAAATCTTGGTACAAGGTGGTCGAAAAACGAATACCCCAAGTGGTTCGTTCGGTCAATGGGCCGTCGAAATAATACAACTCAGGTTGCCTAGCTATGATTTTGTAGTTTGTTTTTTCCTTGAGGTCGTATGTATAGGCCCCCATACTGTCTGTTTTCAATGTAGCAATAACACTATCTCTATCATTGGTGATGGTAACTGTAGCTCCAATCAAAGGCTTTTTGGTGTTGCAATCAGTCACAAAACCTTGAATATTGATGAAAATGGGTGTAATGTCGAACGAATAAATATCATCGTTGTTTTTTCGGTCTCCGCGATTGGAAGTGAAGAATCCTTTGTTGGGGTTCCCATTGTAGAAAGTAATACCGAAGTCGTCACCACCTGAGTTCAAAGGCTCGCGCAAGTTTTCTACTTCGCGCCAAACCTGAATGTTGTCAGTGGGTTCGGCCTCGTACATATCCAAACCGCCCAAAGTAGGCCAGCCATCAGTCGAGAAATACAGTTTTTTGTTGTGGGGGTTGATGTATGGGAAATATTCATCACCACTGGTATTGATGTTGGGGCCCAAGTTTACAGGATCGCTCCATTTCTTGGAACGCCGGCTGTAAGTGACTGCATAAATATCAAATCCACCGTATCCACCGTCGCGATTGGAGGAGAAGTACAAGGTGTTTCCATCAGGACTCAATGCGGGGTGTCCATAGCTGTGAGCGGAATCTTCGGCACAGAAATTCAAAATGCTGCCCATGATCCATTCATTGCCGCGCTTTTTGTACTCATAGATGCCGCACATCTGCTGTTTGCCGTCGCGGCCTCCGCACTGCGTCATGTACATGGTTTGGTAGCGGTTGTCGAAGGTCATAGCGCCTTCGTTGAAGTCGGTATTGGGGAATTTGATTTTGGCGTCTTTGGCATCATCTAGGTAAAAGGGGCCAGTCCATTTTCCGTCGCGGCCGCGCTTTCCTTTTTCTAACTGCATGTACCATACGTCGGTCCAAAAATTCATGGTTCCGGAATAGATGCGCTTTGTAGCACCACCCTCGCGGTCAGTTGTGAAAAACAATACATCATCGCGCGTGGAGGCCATCATGGGAGCCCAATCATTGGAGATGCGCGTATTGGCTTCTTTGAAATACGAAACTTCGAAGCGACTGGAATCTTCGGTCCATTGAAGGGCCCATTCGCAACCCACCATGCGGTTGAATGCCATGCTGTCGCCGGGAATTTCTTCCAAATAGGTGTTGTAGGCATCAATAGCTTCGCGGTACTGTTCCAGGTTTTTCAACATGTCAGCACGCGCAATCAAGGCTTTGGTGTTTTTTGGGTCTGTCTTCAAGACCTTGTCGTATAAGCGCTTGGATTTTTCGTAGTCGCTGTTCAAGCGATAAGCTTCGGCCGCCAGATAAATGGCTTCTTGCTTCAATCGCTTGTCTTCAGCGTCCTTGCTGTACTCTTCCAACAAAAAGGCTGCTTGACCGTAATAACCTTGGTCAAACAGTTTTTTCCCTTCTTCAAATGAGGGGCCTTTGCAGGCTTGGAGCCCCAAAGCTGCTACAAGTGCAGCCAAGATTAGCGTGCGAATTGTTCGAATCGAACGGAACCACACGTAGGTAGAAGCGAGAGTCTTTTTCACAGATATCCTAAATAAACTGCTAATTAATGAATTTACGCCCATAAATCAAAGAGTTCAAAGGCCCAACTTGCCTTTCAATTGGGCGATTTCAGCTGAGCTCAAGGGGTTCATTCCTTTTGGCAACAATGGGTTTTCGGCGGCCGCCATCGCCAATGCTCTCTCAAAGGTTTGACGATGTGTGGTTTCTTGCATGTAAGAGCGGCAAACCGATAGCACCGGATTGGACAAGCGCGAATTGAAATTCAAGATGGCATCGAACAATACGCGGGCATAGTATTCGTCCAAATGATTCATTCGGCGCAAGGCATTGACAGCCTGCACCCGTGTCCGGAATTCGTACTGAGGTCCAGCCATGGCCACCAATTGACCCGTACAATTGACGTCAGGGTAAATTTCAGACCCCAATTCGAAATAGGCGATGCGCAAGTTGTTGATGTAGCCATCGAGCGACTTGATCTGATCCAACATGGCGTTTTTGTCGCTGGAGAATAGGGCATGGTTCCACATTCGGCGCAAGGCGGCTTCGATATTCTCGTAGCTAGAGTCGCTCAAGCTTTTCATGAAGTACGAACGTGTTTCGGCGTTGATGACACATTGGTTAATGGCCACTCGTCTCACCGAGTGGTCAGGCGATCCAAAAGCACGGCTAGCGAAGGCCAATGCTTCGGCTTCTTCAGCCATCAATTGGCGGGTAATTTCAGCCAAAAAATCGCTCTGCGTCTCCTTCTGAAACGCTGCCATGAGGGCTTCTTTCTTAACCGATATGGGCCAAGAGCGCATGGCGACCAAAGCATCGTATCGATCAAGGGTGTATTTAGCGTTAGCCAGTTGAACCAGCCAGGCTTGAGCCGATTTTTCGAACTCCATATGTTTGAGTACGAAAGAACCCTCATCGAACAACCCGAGTACAGCCTGACTGCCTTCAGGGAGATTGATTCTCACCTGCTGGTACAGTTGGTCAATGGTAACGGTTTGTCGAAGAATACGGCCGTCACTCAAATGAATGGCAAAGTCAATGGGCATTCGGAACTCGCGCACGACAGCATCTCTGACGTGGATTTGCTCAATGTCAAAAACGCCTTGGTTGCCGATTTGAGAGAAGCGAACCCGGTATTTGGGTTCTCCGCCGCGGTGAATCCACTGATCGAAGAACCAATCCATGTTCATGCCGGTAGCATCAATGATGGCTTTTTGAAGGTCCCACGTTTCGACCGTGCCATACCCGTGGCGATTCAAGTACAATTGAATGGCGTGGCGGTAGTTGTCGCGGCCCATAACGTGTTGCAACATGTACAAGACGGAGGCTCCTTTGGGATAGTGTCGGGAACTGCCTGATGCACTGTGTCGAACGGGAAGGGAATTCTCTCTACCGGCGGCCAAGGCACCGCTCATTTGGCCCCTGAAATACCATGCTTCGGCATCATTTCCAAAAGCATGTCCCTGGTAAAGGCCAGGGTAGAAGGTGGCAAATGACTCTTGCAGCCACTGCTCGGCATCGTGTCGTCCAGTAATCAAATCGCCGAACCACTGGTGGGTGGCTTCGTGGCAATTGACCCCGATGTAATTGTGGTCCAAGTAAGAACGAGAATCGACCCAGAAGAAGTCGCCGAAGGTGGTGGCGCTGGTGTTTTCCATGGCTCCGTATAAGAAGTCCTGGATCATGATGTTGGCATAGTTGCCCCAGGCATAGGGAACGCCAATTTCGTCTTCCAAAAACTCAATGATGTCTTCGGTATTCTTGCTGGTGGGTTCGACACGCTCGGGGTGTTCGGGATAATACCAGAATTGAATGGGGGTTCCCCGAGAGGTTTTTGATTCCTTGATGTCGTATTCGCCAATGCCCAGCATCAACAAATAGCCAGCATGGGGTTTGGGCATTCGGTATTCCCAGGTGCGTGTATTGGTTTTTTTGTCCAATTTGTTGCTTATCAACTGGCCGTTTGACAAGACCTTGTAGCGGTCGTCGATGCCGTATACCGAAACAGCCGTGATGAATTTGTCGCCTCGGTCGTCGATCATGGGAATCCAATGACGGTTGTCAATTCCTTGGCCCTGGGTCCAAATTTGTTTGCGGGTCATGCGCCTCGGATCATCGCTGTTGTCGTGGTTCCATCCAATGAAGTAAATGCCGCGTTTGGGATGGGCCTGATAATCAATGCTGATCTCGTGCGTTTGGCCGTATACACCCTCTAAGTGAGTTTCGCACACCAAGCCTGAGGGAATGCTGTGAAAGGCAATGGCTTTGCCGTCTAGATACACTTTGTTGATGCTAATGCCAGGGGCATCAAAAAACACTGTATCCAATTGGTTTTGCAAGGCTTTGAAGCGGTGCAAGACCACACCGTTTACTTCGCCCAGTTCGGGTTTGAAGTGAACGTCTAAGCCCATGTACTCAACATCGATGTTGCGGTTGCGCTCATGAGCACCGGCATCGACATGGTAACAAGTGGTTTCAGGGAATTGGGCGAATCCCAAGTGGGCAACACAAACGAGGGCAAAGGCAGTGGCTCGGCCGAACACAGAAATCATGCTATTCATGGTTGAA
>Ga0222714_10002053_pt1 | contig 21935 bp, 17 predicted proteins | sample C33_3DmetaG_FD_165048 | JGI IMG/M metagenome (GOLD analysis project Ga0222714, IMG submission 165048) | Estuarine water microbial communities from San Francisco Bay, California, United States - C33_3D | ecosystem: Environmental > Aquatic > Marine > Unclassified | place: USA: California...
AGTTATCAAAGCTAATGCGTATGGTCTTGGCGACGTTGAAATCGCAAAATTTTTAATTAAAAATAAATGCAAAGATTTTTGGGTAGCAAATATTTCTGAAGCTTTAAAAATAAATAAGAATATTTCGAATATAAATATTTATGTTGCCAATGGTTTGAATAAAAATGAAGAAAAAATTTTTTTTCAAAATAAATTGATCCCTGTACTTAATACATATGAACAATTCCAAAAATGGACAAACTATTTAATTCAAAAAAAATTACCTAATAAACTAGTTATTCAAGTTGATACTGGAATGTGCAGATCTGGTATGCAGCATGAAGATATTTTGAAAATATATAATGAAAGATCAATAATTAAAAAATTTAAAGAAGTAATTATACTTACACACCTTGCAAGTGCTGATGAAAAAAATAGTCAATATAATGTCGTTCAAAAAAATAGATTTTTAAAAATACAATCAATGTTTAATTATCCAAATTGCAAATTTAGTTTAGCTGCATCTGGAGGAATATTTTTAGGAAAAGATTATCATTTTGATATGGTAAGACCTGGGATTGCTTTATATGGTGGGAAACTTTTTTTTAACAAACAATTGAAAAATGTCGTCTCTTTAGTCTCACCAATAATTCAAATAAATCGTCTTAAAAAAGGGGAAACCGCAGGATACAACCAAAGCTATAAAGCAAAGAGAAATATTGTGACCGCTACTATCCCGCTTGGATATGCTGATGGGGTAAAAATTAAAATCTCAAACATTGGATATGTATTTTATAAAAATATAAAACTTCCCATGATTGGTAGAATCTCAATGGATTTGATGATCGTCGATGTTACTAAGGTTAAAAATAAAATTAAAATTGGAGATTACTTAGAAGTATTTGGAAAAAATTTAAATTTAGATGGTTTTGCAAGAGTTTCTCAAACTTCTCCATATGATATTATCACCTCTGTTTCCGAAAGATGTGAAAGAGTTTATTTAAATTAAAATGAATTTTATTAATCAAATATATAAAAAGCTATTAGAAAAACCCAAATTTATATTTTTTTTACTAGTTTTAGTATTCTCCTTTTCTGTCTATAACGCGAAAAATTTTCAATTAGATGCATCTGCTGACTCATTGCTATTAGAAAATGATCCTGATTTAAATTATTTAAGATCAGTGAATGAACGTTACTCCTCTGAGGATTTTTTTGTAATTACATATTCACCCAAAAAGAAAATTAATGATGAGGCAGTCCAAGATTTAAAAAAATTTGTTAATGAAATTGATAATATTCAATGGGTTAGTAAAACAATAAGTATATTAAATGCTCCATTATTTGAAAGTTCTGATCAGCCCTTAATAGAAAAGATAAATAATATTCAATATATCACTACTCCTGGAATTGAAGTTAATAGAGCTTTAAATGAATTAAAAAATAGTCCTGTTTATAAGAGATTAATAATAAACGATGATGCTACAACTTTTGGCGTTGTTGTTTATATTAAAGATAATAAAAAATATTTATCAGCTTTAGAGATAAACAAAAATTTTCTCGATAAACAAAAAAATAATAAACTTTCTGATAAAGATTTAAAAGAATTTGAAAAACACAAATTAGTTTTAGAACAGCTTAAAAAAGAACAAAACAAAAATTTAGAATTATATAATATAGAAATTAGATCTCATATTTCAAAATACAAAAATATCGCTGACATTAATCTTTCTGGGATTCCAATGATAGCCGATGACTTAATTTCCTTTGTTAAAAAAGATATAATTGTTTTTGGTTCGGGTGTTTTTATTTTTATTTTAACTACCCTGTGGTTTATTTTTAGAGATATTAGATGGGTAATATTTCCTCTTTTAAGTTGTTTCTTATCTATTGCAATAATGACTGGAATGCTGGGATATCTTAACTGGAAAGTAACCGTTATATCTTCTAACTTTATTTCTTTAATGCTTATTCTTACAATGGAAATAAATATTCATTATGTAGAAAGATACAGACAATTGCAGGCAGAATTTCCCAAAAAAAAACCAAGTTACTTATCATATTTAACAACTACTAAAATTATTACACCTATCTTTTATGCAGTTTTAACAACGGCTTTAGCTTTTTTATCATTTATTTTTAGCAATATTAAACCTGTTATTGATTTTGGCTGGATGATGTCACTTGGATTATTTATATCGATGTTTGTATCAATACTTTTACTTCCTTACCTTATAGTAAAGTTCAAACCAAAATTAACATATGCTCATAAAAGTAAAAATTCTAAAATTGCTGAAACATTATGTTCGATTGCGATTAATCAAAAATTTCTAGTTCTTGCAATTTCAACCATTATTTTGATCCTAAGTATTTACGGAATCACAAAACTAAAAGTTGAAAATAGTTTTATTAATTATTTCGATAAAAACACTGAAATATATAAAGGAATGAAGCTTATCGATGAAAAATTAGGTGGAACTACTCCTCTAGATATTATTTTAAAATTTAAAGAAACCGATTCTAAATCAACATCAGCTGATGATGATTTTTTTGAAGGTTCATCCTCTGATGAATATAAAGACAGCTACTGGTTTACCAGCTTTAGAATTAACAATATCGTTAATGTCCATCAGTACCTAGAAACCTTGCCTGAAATAGGGAAAGTTTTATCTTTTTATTCAGTCTTACAATTAGGAGAGAAACTAAACGATAATAAAAAATTAGGGCCCTTAGAAATGGCTATTTTACACAGTAAATTACCAGAGGATATTAAAAAAAATATAATCACGCCCTATATTTCTATAGATGATAACGAAGCGCGAATTTCTTTAAGAATTATAGACTCAAACCCAGAACTTAATAGAAAAGAGTTGCTAATTAAAATTCAAAAAGATCTTGAGGAAAAATTACAATTAAAAAAAGAAGAATTTAAAATTACTGGAATATTAGTAATATTTAATAATTTATTACAAAGTCTATTTGACTCACAAATTAAAACTTTAGGGATAACGTTTGGAGGAATATTTATTTTACTTTTAATTCTATTTAAATCTTTATCGTGGTCAATCGTTGCTGCTTTACCTAATTTTCTTGCTGCACTTTTTATTTTAGGTACCTTAGGTTTGTTTAATATTCCCCTAGACATGATGACAATTACTATTGCATCAATTACAGTTGGTATAGCAATTGATAATAGCATTCATTACATTTATCGTTTTAGAGAAGAATTTAAAGTCAATAAAGATTATAAAAAAACTGTTCAAATTTGTAGCAGAACTGTCGGTAAGGCAATCGTTAATGCGTCTTTAACAATTGTTTTTGGATTTTCAATATTGATATTTTCAAATTTTATTCCATCTATTTACTTTGGTATTTTTACAGGTCTAGCAATGATAACTGCGATGACACTTGTTTTAACTTTAATGCCGCAATTAATTTCAATTATTAAACCATTTAAAAATGGATAGTTTTATAAGTTTTTTTGAATCTATTAAAATAAATACATTTGATGTTATTGTATCCGTAATAGTTCTATTTAATATTATATCTTCAACAAAAAAAGGTTTTGTATTAAGCGTTATATCTTTTTTAAAATGGATTATAGCCTTTGTAATTGCAAAATTTTCAATTCCTTATGTTGTTCCTTATATTAATGAAATAATAAAAAATGAGACAACAGCCAGAGTAGTTTCTGGTGTAACTGTGTTTTTATTAAGTCTTTTCCTTATAATTGTCTTAGGCAAAGCCATAGGAAAATCAATGAAATGGGTAGGTTTAGGTGGGATTGATAAATTATTTGGTTTTATATTTGGTGGGATTACTGGTTATTTATTTTGTGTTATAATATTGAGTCTATCAAATTACATTTACGTTTATGATAAATGGCCAGTGTTTCTTAAAAACGGCTTGTCATACAATACGATTGAATATGGAAGAAAAATATTCGACGAAAAAATTTTATTTAGCAACGAATATCTTGATGAAACAAAAGATAAATTAAAAAAATAATTTATGCTACCCGATCTCAATTCTGATAAATTAAAAGAAGAATGTGGTGTATTTGGTATCTTTGATCATATTGACGCTTCTGCCTTAACTGCTTTAGGACTGCATTCATTACAACATAGGGGTCAAGAGTCTTGTGGTATCGTTTCTTATGATGGCAAAAACTTCTTTTCTGAAAGAAGATTAGGTTTAGTAGGTGATAACTTTACAAAAGAAACAACTATCCAAAAGTTACCTGGAAATTTTGCAATAGGTCATAATCGATATTCAACGACCGGCGCCCCCGTATTAAGAAACATCCAACCTTTTTTTGCAGATTTATATACTGGTGGAATTAGTATTGCTCATAATGGAAATCTTACAAATTCAATTATGTTAAGAGAAAAAATGATTAAAGATGGCGCAATATTTCAAACAACTTCTGATACCGAAACAATAGTTCAGTTAATAGCACGCTCAAAAAGATTAAAAACTATTGATAAAATTATAGACTCTTTATTCCAAATTCAAGGAGGTTATGCCCTTGTCATGTTAACTAATAAAAAACTTATTGGCGTTAGAGATCCTTACGGAATAAGACCTTTGGTTCTTGGTAAATTAAAAAAATCATATGTTCTTGCATCTGAAACATGTGCATTAGATATTATTGGAGCAACTTTCGTTCGTGAAATCGAAAATGGTGAAATTGTTGTGATTACAAATGATGGTGTAGAAAGTATTAAACCATTCCCTAAAATGAAAGCACGTCCATGCATATTCGAATATATATACTTTGCAAGACCCGACAGTTTAATGTCTGGAAAAAGTGTTTATGAATTTAGAAAAAATTTTGGAGAGCAATTAGCAAAAGAATCTCATGTAGACGCTGATATTGTTTCAGCTGTTCCAGATTCTGGCGTTCCCGCTGCTATTGGATACTCAACACAATCTAAGATTCCTTTTGAGCTTGGATTAATTAGAAATCACTATGTAGGAAGAACTTTTATTGAACCTACTCAACAAATTAGACAATTAGGAGTTAAATTAAAGCATAACGCAAACTCATCTTTAGTTAAAAATAAAAGAATAATTTTAATAGATGACTCTATAGTAAGAGGAAATACATCAAAAAAAATAGTTCAGATGATGTATGACGCAGGAGCTAAAGAGGTTCATATGAGAATATCTTGTCCTCCTATTATGTATCCAGACTACTATGGAATCGATACACCAGATAAAGATCAGCTTTTAGCGCACAACATGTCTTTGGATGAAATGACTAAATTTATTGGTGTTAAAACTTTGAGTTTCTTATCTATTGATGGCATTTATAAAGCTATGGGTTATCAGAAACGTAATAATTTAAGTCCTGAATTTACAGATCATTATTTTACTGGAGATTATCCAATACCTCCCCTTGATCAATCAAATAGAAGTGTAAAAGACAATCAGTTATCACTGTTAAGTAATATTAGATAATTTAATATTTTTTTGATTTAAAAGGATTTTCTGCGCTAACAAATTTTAAGAAAATTTTAAAACCTTTAATATTAAATTTTTTACTTAAACTTTTAGCAAGGTACTTTTGATAATCTAATGAAAGTTTATTCGCCTGATTTCCAAAGATTTTAAAAATAATTGGTCTCGTACTTACTTGCTTAATATACTTTATTTTAGGGCGAAATTTTGAATAAACTGGGATTTTATTTTTATTAATTGCATCCTGCAAAGCTTTATTTAAGTCTTTATTATCGTAATTTTTTCTTAAGCGAGAATGAATACTAATTACTTCATCAAATATTTTCTTTGGAAATTCTAATTTTAATGAACAAATACTAAAGGGTTCAGCTAATAAAGCATCTGAAAAAAGATTTTTTATATAATATATATACTCGTTTTTGATTGCCTTTAACTCATCTACTAAGTCAATTTTATTTATAGCAAAGATTAAACCTTTGCCTTTATCTAATACCAATCTACAAATTTGTTTATCTGTTTTAGTAAATTCCTTATCAGCCTCAATCATAAATAAAACCACATCAGCTAGGTAAATTGCTTTTAAACTTTCTTTTGTTATATACTGCTGCTCATCAGATTTAGATTTTCCTTTCCTCTTTAACCCTCCAGAATCGATTAATTTAAAATTTCTATTTTTATAAATTACGTTATCTATAAATAAATCTTTCGTCGTTCCCGGTATTTCACTTACAGGTGATAAATCCTTATTTAAAACTTTATTAAAAAAAGTTGACTTTCCAACATTTGGTTTTCCAACTATTGCAAGAGTAATAACTCCTGGTGATGTGCTATTCATTAATTAAGTATTATTAACTCTGATGAACGATTAAGTATAAATATTTTGTTATCAGCTATAATTGGAGCTCTTGATAAATCGTTATTTATTTTTTTATGAGCAATATACTTTCCGTCATTTGCTGATATTTTATAAATATCTCCATTTGAGGACGTAGCATACAAACTATTAGATGCTAGCAATAGACCATAATAACTTGGCACAGTTTTGCTATCTTTTGAAAACTTTGCAAGATTTAAACTCCATAATATTGTTCCATTTATTTTATTAAAAACAACAATAAATCCATTCTCAGTAAGGACGAATATATATTTGTCTGTACTAATATGATTTTGGATAGAGGATATATTTTGAGACCACTTAATTTCACCCGTATCGATATTAAAATTAAATAAGTCTCCGTTATTAGATGAAACAAAAACATCTTTCTTATCAATTAAAATATTAGATGTTTTAAAAATTAAATTATTAGAAATAGTATTTTGAGATAAAATATTCCTTGTCCAAGCAATTACCTGCTGATTTAAATCTATTGCGGTTATATCTCCAACATCATTTGTAAATAATAACTTATCATCAAATATTGAAATATTACTAGATCTAGAGGGTTTTATTAAACCTGAAAGAGACTCAAAACTCCATATTTTTTCTCCATCGGTTGGGTTAAAAGCATAAAGTCGACTGTTTTGATTTACGACGTATAAAATGCCTTTATGAAAATTCAGATGTGAAGAAAATGGAATACCGTAGTTTTGTTGCCAAATTAACTTTCCAGTTTCAGTATCGACAGAATAAAGAAATCCTAAATTGTCAGCAGCATATAAAATATTTGAGTTTAAAAATAAAGCTATGTTTTTAGGATAATTATTGAGAGAACTTTCATATATTTTTAATTCCCAAATAATTTTTTCTTTTTTTATATCAAATTTATAGACTCTTCCTTTTTCATCACTAAAAAAAACAAATTCACCACTAACTAATAATGAGCCACTATCATTATTTTTATTTATATAATCTCCAATACTTTTTTTAAAAATATCCTGAAATTTACCCTCGTAAACAAAATGTTCGTAAAAATTATTAGAAGAAAAATGTTCGTAAACCCAATCTTTATTAAGCTGAACAGGATTCAATTGTAGTGGTGATTTAGAACTGATTTCTTTATCAAAGATATTATTTGCTTCAAAAACATTAATTTTTTCTCCTTGCCTCTTGAAAACTTCTAAATCTACTTTTTTATCTTTATCGGACGAACATGAATAGATAAACAGGGGTAAAAGAAAGATAAAAAAATATCTCATTTATTTTAATTCTTTAATTTTTTTTTCTAAATCTTTTTTAAAGATCTCGGGAATATCTATAATCTTAATTGCTTGGTCGTATATATCTTTTGCTTTAATCTTTTGTCCTTTGCTTAAATAAAAATCGCCTAATATCTCTAATGCCAAAACTCTCCATGGAGATTCTTTAAAATCGCTTGGATTTAACAAATTTAAAAATTGTGTTTCATCTAAATTTTCAAAAGCTAATAAAGCTTTCTTAATTTTAAATAGATCTTTATCATTTTTCTCAATGTTAGAGTTAATTGCGTAATCTAGAATAGATATTTGCTCATTTTTATTTTCTTTCGATAGTTCTAACAATTTAGAAATGGCTAAAACCTTATAAATATTAATTTTAGAAGTCTTTAAAATTTCAAGTTTTTTTTTGGCCTCGTCAATTTTTTTATTATTAATAAGGTTTAAGATTATAACGTACTCTTGCGTATATTTTTTTGCTCTATTTTCAAAAATGATATTTTTGCTTACTACAAAAAAAATTAATATTAGAATTAAAGAAAATATAATAATTAATATAAATTTATATTTCTTAAGAAAATTTATAAACTTATCTTGTTTTAAATCTTCTTCAATTTCATTAAAAATTTGACTCATTAAATCTGGTACATATTTTTAAAGTTAGGAAAATTATTATTCTTTAAGTCTTTTACAAATTTTTTAATGCAAATCTCAGTTCTCTGTTTAAAATTATCATACATTTTAACAAATTTAGGGGGTTTTTCTGAATACCCTAATAAATCTTCTGTTACTAAAATTTGTCCGTCACATTTATTTGATGCTCCAATTCCTATTGTTGGAATATTTACACTTTGATTTATTTTATCTGCTAAATCCTTAATAACGCACTCTACAACTAATGAAAATGCGCCTGCTTTTTCAGCAGAAATAGAGTCTTTAATAATTTGATTAAAACTTAAATGATCTTTTCCTTTAACTCTATAGTCTGACTTTTTTTTAACACTTTGTGGCAATAATCCTACATGCCCCATTACAGGAATATTATTATTTACTAAACATTTTATTGTTTCATAGACTTTAATCCCCCCTTCAACTTTTACAGCATCACAAAGTGTCTCTTTCATAATTTTTCTAGCATTTCTTAAAGCCATTTTAGGATTTTTTTCATACGTTCCAATTGGCATATCAACAACTAATAAACTATTTTCGATCCCTCTCCTTACTGCCTTTCCATGCATAATCATCATCTCCAGAGTAACATCTCTAGTAGATTTCATTCCATGTAATACCATACCTAATGAATCTCCAACTAATATTACATCACAATATTTGTCTAAAATTTGTGCCATAGGTGTTTTATAGGCTGTTAAACAAACAAGAGGCTTATTAAATTTTTTTTTTTTGATATTATTAATTGTTAATTTTTTTTTCATAAATTTTATTCCCACTCAATTGTTGCTGGGGGTTTTGATGTAATATCATAAACAACTCTATTAATACCCTTTACGTTATTAATAATTTTATTAGATATTTCAGCTAAATCTTTGTTCTTAAAATTATAAAAATCAGCAGTCATTCCATCTTGAGATGTAACTGCTCTTAAGGAACATACAAATTCATAAGTTTTAGAATCTCCCATAACCCCTACTGTTTTTATTGGTAATAAAACAGAAAATGCTTGCCAAATTTTTTTATAAAGATTTCTTAATTTTAATTCATTAATAAAAATACTATCCGCTTCCTGCAAAATTTTAATTTTTGTCTTATCAACTTTTCCTGGAATTCTTATTGCTAACCCAGGGCCCGGAAAGGGATGTCTAAAAACTATTTCTTTTGATAATTTTAAAGTAATACCAATTTTTCTTACCTCGTCTTTAAACAATTCTCTAAATGGCTCTACTAGTTTAAATTTCATTTTTTTTGGTAATCCACCAACGTTATGATGTGATTTAATTACGGATGAAGGTCCTCCATGGTGACTTTGGCTTTCAATAACATCAGGATACAAAGTTCCCTGTGCTAAATATTTAATATTTTTAAATTTTTTTGATTCTCTTTCGAAAATTTTTATAAATATTTTTCCAATAATTTTTCTTTTAGTTTCAGGGTCAGAAATATTTTTCAAAGCCTTCAAGAAAATACTAGAAGCATCTACATAATTTAATTTAACTTTATAATTTTTTTTAAAAACATTTATTACCTCTTGTTCTTCATTTTTTCTAAGTAACCCAGTATTTATAAAAAAACAGTGCAATTTTTTTCCAATAGCCCTGTATAATAACGCTGCTAATACACTACTATCAACTCCTCCTGATAAGGCGCACAAAACGCTCTCGTCTCCTACCTCTGATTTTATATTTTTTATTAAGTAGTTTATTTGATTTTTAGAATTCCAATTTTTTTTTAATTTACAAATATTGAATAAAAAATTTTTAAATAAAATATTTCCGTTAATTGTATGAATTACCTCTGGATGAAACTGAACTCCAAATATTTTTTTTTTTTTATTTTGTATAATTGTATATTTATAGTCATCACTTGAAGCAATTCCTTCAAATCCTTTTGGTATTTTAATTACTACATCGTTATGATTCATCCATACTTGAGTTTTCTTATTTTTATTAAAAAAATTTTTTGTTAGTATCGATGTCTTATCACTAAAAATTTCACATCTTCCAAACTCACTTTTTTTATAATTTTTTACAACTCCCCCTAATTGTTTTGCTAACAATTGATGTCCATAGCAAATTCCAAGTATTGGTATATTAAAGTTTAAAATTTTCTTTGGGATGCCTAAATAAGAAGTTTTGGTAATTGATAGAGGACCGCCTGATAAAATAATTCCTTTAAGATTGATTTCGTTTGTTAAATTATCAGTTTTGTAACAACTAATAATTTCACAATATACGCCGAGTTCTCTAATTCTTCTTGCAATTAGTTGTGTGGTTTGCGATCCAAAATCTATAATGACTATTTTATCTGCATAAGAAATATCTTTCATTATCTCTTATCAATTATAATCATTTTTGATAAATCATTTTTTTTTGAACATAGTTCCTTGCAAACTTTTGCAAAAATTAAATTACTTTCTTGCGCTTTTTTAAAATCACCTTCTTCTATATTTAATAAAATCTTTAAATATAATGCTTCTTCATTTTTTGGGTTTAGCACTAAGATTGTGTCTAAATAAATCTTTTGCTGAATATTATCTTTGTTAATAGCTGATATTTTTGACAAATATAAATAAGATTTTTCATTCTTAGTATTAAATACTATATCCTTTTCAAAGTAATACTTAGCTTCTTTATAGTTTTTTTCATTAAAAAATTTTAAACCTTGATTATAATAACTAATATTATTACCCAAAACCTTGAATGGTAAAATTACTAAAAATAATATCAGAAAATTTTTAAAATATTTTTTCATTATTAACTTTCAAATGGATAATTTGGTGACTGTTTTGTAATTTGTATATCGTGCACATGACTTTCCTTTAATCCTGAATTTGTTATTTTAACAAACTTTGCTTTTTCTTTTAATTCTAAAATATTTTTTGCACCCACATATCCCATAGATGCTTTTAATCCACCAATAAGTTGATGGATAACTGCTCTAACAGGACCTTTAAATGGAACTCTACCCTCAATTCCCTCTGGTACTAGTTTTAGTGAATTATTAATTTCTTCTTGGAAATATCTATCAGCTGAACCTCTGGACATTGCACCAATTGAACCCATGCCTCTATAAGATTTATAACTTCTACCCTGATAATAAAAGACATCTCCTGGACTTTCCTCTGTTCCAGCAAATAATGATCCGATCATAACAGCATCAGCTCCAGCTCCAATAGCTTTAGCAATATCTCCAGAATACCTAATACCGCCATCAGCTATAATTTTAATTTTTTTATTTTTTATAGATTTTGCAACATTATATATTGCTGAAAACTGCGGGACTCCTACACCGGCCACGATTCTTGTAGTGCAAATTGAACCTGGTCCTATACCAACTTTAATTGCATCAGCTCCATAATCAACTAATGCCCTTGCACCTTCAGCTGTCGCTATATTTCCTGCTACAATTGTTGCTTTGATATTTTTTTTAATACTCTCTAATGTTTTTAACACAGATATTGAATGCCCATGGGCTGTATCTAAAATTATCACGTCAGCTCCAGCATCTGCTAATTGCTTGGCTCTAATAATATTTTCTTTACCGGCGCCAACTGCAGCAGCTACAATTAATGAACCTTTTTTATCTTTTGCTGCTTCTGGGTAAATTTGTGACTTTTGAATATCTTTTACAGTAATTAGGCCCTTACATTTAAAATTACTATCTACAATAATTAATTTTTCTATTTTATTTTTAAATAATATTTTTTTCGCTTCTGTTATTGATGTGCCAACTTTTGCTGTAACTAACTCTTTAGTCATTAAATCTTTAACTTTAATTTTCTTATCCGTAACAAATCTAACGTCTCTATTTGTAAGTATTCCGACTAATTTTAGATTTTTATTAACAACTAAAATCCCTGATATTTTATGATTTTTCATTAATTCTGTCGCCTCAAACAAAGATGCCTCGGCATCAATGGTAATTGGATCAATGACCATTCCTGACTCAAATCTTTTAACTAATTTAATTTGATTGACCTGATCCTCTACACTCATATTTTTATGTATACATGCCATGCCTCCAGATTGAGCCATTGCGATTGCTAATTTATATTCTGAAACTGTGTCCATTGCAGAAGCAATAAGAGGGATACCAAGTGTTACTGAATCTGATAATTTAGTTGAAACTAAAGTTTCTTTGGGTAGGACTGAAGAATGTCTAGGCTCGAGCAAGACATCATCAAAAGTTAAAGCTTCGGGGATTTCCATATATAAATTTATTATATAAAAATCTCAAAGTCAAATAATTTTTAAATCTCTACATAATAAATACATTTCACGAGATTCTTTTCTACTTGAATCTGGTTTGATTCTTTCAATTTTCTTAAATAATTCTTTAGCATTTTTAATTAATATATTTTCGTCTTTACCACTAAAAATTTTTACTAATAATGCGGATTTTGTCTTTAAAATTAACTTAGATAAATTTACCACATCCAAGGCTATAGCGTTTGTTTTGATTGCATCTAAATCTTTATTACCTGTTGTATTAACAGCCATATCAGACAACACAATATCAACTTTATTCTGTTTAAAAAAATCATTTATAAAATCCAAAAAATCAGAATCATTAAAATCTTTTTTATAAAAAAAAATATTATCAATTATTTCCATATTCAGAATATCTATTGATAAATTTTTACCATTTTTATTTATATCAGCACAAACTTGCGACCAACCGCCCGGAGCACTTCCTAGGTCTAAAATATTTAAATTATTTTTTAAAAATTTAAACTTATTATTAATTTCTATAAGTTTAAAAGCTGATCGAGATCTATATCCCTTCTGTTTAGCTAACTTAGTGTAAGGATCGTTAAATTGTCGGGTAATCCAATTTTTAGAACTTGCTGTTAAATTTTTATTTTTAAATTTTTTCAAAACTACTTTGTAAATCTAATATTCTTTTTAATCCAATTATTATTTAATGATTGAACATCTAATAATTTATTCTTATCAAATCTAAATTCATCATATTTTTTTCCGGCTAAATGAATAATTCCTATCTTATGATGGGGAAGATATGGCTCTACAAAAGTATTTTTAATTTCATCAAATTTAATATTTTCAATTAAAAACCAATTGCAGTAAGTCGGTAGTATTTGAACTTTCATTTGATTACAATAAACGCTTATATTCATTGCTATCTGCTCTGAACCAAAAATTCTTCCTTTTTTTAATGCTTGCTTTAAATTTGTTTGCCATACTAACCAATGTGGAGCATCATTTTCTAAACAAAATACACCGATATTTAAATGAGGCTTAAGTGCAACTTCTCTACAGATTTTATTTGAAAATCCTGAACTTTTAGAATGTTTGTAATTTTGAGATCTTATAAATGCAATGTTACTAAAAATCCAATCAGCTCTTAAAACTCGACCATAAGCTCGATCTGCTGAAGATGATATTGATAAAGTTTTATTATCACTTCCCTTAAAATAAAGTTCAACAGACGACCAGTCATTTACCCATGCATCGGCATCAATCCAAAGATATTTTTTAAAACCAGGAAAATATTCTGGCAAAAATGCCCGAGAAACTTGACTCTTAAGCCACTCTCTACCTTTAATTTTATATTCTGGAACTTCAATATCCCATTTAGCTTTAACAATTTTATAAACTTTTTTTTCTAAAATCTTAATTTGATCTAACTGAAGTCCTGCATCTAATATACAAATCGATACACTTTTGCTCTCTTCAAAACTTAAAATAGAGTCAATTAACTCATTTAAAAGTTCAAAATATTTAGAGTCAGCTAAGGATATAATTGCTCTATCTTTCATATAAAATCTTCAGAAATTAAGCTATCAGAGGCTTTTGAAGATCTTTTTTTTATAATTTTAAAATGAATAAAACTGATTGGTATTAACAATAAATATAAGCATCCTGTAAATAAAAGAGTATTAAATGGATAATGAATTAGAAAACCAAAATAAGTAGCTATTAATAGCAAAAGAAATATCAAGAATGGCCGACTAACTTTTATTCCTTTTAAGGAATAGGTTGGAATTTTGCTAATCATTAAAAAAGTCGAAGCTATTATAAAAATTATCGCTAATGTTCTATAGTCATAATTAGATGAAAAATCACTTAACAATAAAATTAATGGCAAAAGTAATATTCCTGCACCTGCTGGTGAAGGAACACCAGTAAAAAAATTTTCTCTCCATTTTTCATTATTCATTTTTGATCCCAAATTAAATCTAGCTAGCCTTAAACAGCATGCAACCGAATGAAATAAAACTAAAAGCCAACCAATATTTCCCAAATCTTTTAAAATCCAAATATAAACTGTAATTGCTGGAGCAACTCCAAAGTTAATAAAGTCAATTAAAGAATCTAATTCAGCCCCAAATTTTGAAGTACCTTTTATTAATCTTGCAATTCTTCCATCAATTGTGTCAATGATTGAGGCAATAGTAATGGCAATCACCGCATGCTCAAACTGCGAATTTAGAGCAAACTTAATTGAACTAAGGCCTACGCATAAACCTAGAATACTTATAATACTGGGTATTACATATCTTGGGTGAATCATTTTGAAAATAATATTTAAATTTTTGCGAGCAAACTTTCTCCAGCAACAACAGTCTGACCTTGTTTTGCTAAAAGTTTATAATCATTATCAAAATAAAGATCAACTCTACTACCAAATCTTATAATTCCAATTCTATCTCCCTGATTTAAATTCTGACCTTGCTTAACTTCACAAATAATTCTTCGAGCTATTAACCCAGCAATCTGTACTATGGCGAAAGTTTTTCCTGAACTATTAGAGTATTTAATTAAATTTCTTTCATTGTCCTCACTAGCCTTGTCTAAAGATGCATCAATAAATTTTCCTGGCTTATAAAATATTTCATCTATTTTTCCTGAAATAGGGACTCTATTTACATGGCAATTAAAAACGTTCATAAAAACACTAACCCTTTGGTATTCTTTATTTTCCATATTAAGTTCTTTAGGACCCCTAACATTTGTTATCAAGCTTATAACTCCATCAGCTGGACTAACTAAAAAAGTATCATCATTAATTGGATATCTTTCTGGATCTCTAAAAAAATAGTAAACCCAGATTGTTAAAATAAAACCTATAGCACCTAAAATTTTGTTAACTAAAATTAGCAGCATTGTAACTATTACTGCTATTGCTAGCATTCTGTAGCCTTCTTTGTGTAATGGAGGAAAAATAATATCAAACATAAATATTTAATTAGTTAAAAACATACTATATAAAAACATTTTTTATTTATATCAAAAAAACTAATGTCGAAAATCAAAGTAAAAAATCCAGTTGTCGAGCTTGATGGCGATGAAATGACAAGGATTATCTGGGATTTTATTAAACAAAAACTAATTCTTCCCTACCTTGATATTGAACTTAAGTATTTTGATTTAGGTATGGAAAGTAGAGATAAAACTGATGATCAAATTACAATTGATTCTGCTAATGCAATAAAAAAATATGGTGTTGGAGTTAAATGCGCAACAATCACCCCAGATGAAGAAAGGGTTAAAGAATTTAAACTTAAAAAAATGTGGAGATCCCCAAATGGAACTATCAGAAACATATTAGGCGGAACCATATTCAGGGAACCAATTATTTGTAAAAATATTCCAAAGTTAGTTCCTTCATGGACAGACCCAATTGTAATAGGAAGACATTCTTTTGGTGACCAATATAAAGCGACTGACTTTAAAATTCCTGGCAAAGGTAAACTTAAGATTCAATGGATATCAGAAGATAATAAACAAACCATCGAACATGAAGTTTTTAATTTTACAAGTCCTGGTGTAGCTCTCGCTATGTATAATTTAGACGATTCAATAAAAGATTTTGCAAGGGCATGTATGAATTATGGAATTTTACGTAAATGGCCAGTTTATTTATCTACAAAAAATACAATTCTAAAGGCCTATGATGGAAGATTTAAAGATTTATTCCAAGAGGTATATGAAAAAGAATTTAAAACCAAGTTTAACGAAATAGGAATTACATATGAGCATAGATTAATCGATGACATGGTTGCTTGTGCAATGAAATGGAGTGGAAAATATGTATGGGCTTGCAAAAATTATGATGGCGATGTTCAATCTGATACTGTTGCACAAGGCTTTGGATCTTTGGGGTTAATGACAAGTGTATTAATGACTCCTGATGGTAAAACTGTTGAAGCAGAAGCAGCTCACGGAACTGTGACAAGGCACTTTAGAGAACATCAAAAAGGTAAACAAACTTCTACTAACCCAATAGCTTCTATCTTTGCTTGGACTCGGGGACTTTCCCACAGAGGAAAGTTAGATGATAATAATGAATTAATAAAGTTTTCTAACACTCTAGAAAAAGTTTGTATTGAGAGTGTTGAAAATGGATATATGACAAAAGATCTTGCTATATTAATTAATAAAGACGCAAAATTTCAAACAACAACTGAATTTTTAGAAACTATAAATTCAAATTTAAAAAAGAAATTAAATTAATTAATTTTTTTTAAAATTTCTTCGAAAGAACTTTCAATTTTTGATATATCAGAGCCACCGCTAGCTTGAGCAAAATCTTTTCGTCCTCCACCACCTTTGCTACCTAAAATTAATCCTATTTCCTTAGCTATTTTTGAAGCATCATATTCATTTACTAAATCATTGGTAATTCCTACTGCAACTGTAATTTTTTCATTATTTATGGAATATAAAATTATAATTTTTTTATTTAATTGTTTTTTTTGATCTTCAATTAAATTTTGAATTCTTTTTACAGGATAATTAAATATTTTTTGAAACCTAATGCTAATTTTATGGTGATGAATATCTTTGATTATATTTTTACTTTTATCTAATAAAATATTTTTAACCTCTAAATCCTCTAAAATTTTTTTTAAAATACTAATTCTTGTTAAAATATTTTCCTCTTTAACTTCTTTAATATTACCCCCTAATCCTTTTATCTTTATTTCTAATTCATTAACTTGATCTAATTTATTTTTATTAAACTCATCTTGCTCATTTTCTTTGTTTTTCAAATATTCTGCTAATTGCTGGTCTCTTAAAGCCTCAACTCTCCTTACACCGGCTGCAACGGCTGACTGACTTACGACTAAAAATTTTCCGATCTCTTTTGTATTTTTTACATGTGTTCCACCACATAGTTCTATTGAAAAAACTTTATTGCCGTCTTTACCCATGGTTAAAACTCTCACCTCCTCGCCATATTTTTCTCCAAATAATGCCAGTGCTCCTTCTGCCACTGCTGCTTTTGGTGTCATAAGTCTTGTTTGAACATCTGATTTTTGTTCAATAATTTTATTTACGCAATTATTGATATTGATCATTTCATCATCAGAAATTGGTTTATTATGACTAAAATCAAAACGTAATCTATCTGGACCAACGTATGATCCCTTTTGAACAACATGCTTCCCAAGGGTTCTTCTTAACGACTCATGAAGCAAATGTGTTGCCGAATGATAGGCGCGTATATTTTGTCTTTTTAATGAGTCTATTTTAAGATTTACATTATCACCTTTTTTTATTTCTCCAGAAATGAGTTTTCCAAAATGTATATAAAAATCACCAAACATTTTTTTAGTGTCGATTACTTCAAATATAAAATTTTTATTTGATATAATTCCTTTATCTCCTACTTGACCTCCAGACTCACCATAGAATGGCGTTTGGTTTAAAATAAGAGCTAATTCAGAATTTTTACTTGAACTTTCAATTTCTTTATCATGACTAACAATAGATAAAATTACTCCTTGTGAATTTTCTGAATTGTAACCTAAAAATTCAGTGGGACCGTATTTTTCTTTTAGTTCAAACCATATTTTTGATGTCTGGTCAGAGCCAGAACCTTTCCATGAGGCTCTTGCAATTTTTTTACTCTCAGCCATTAAAGAGTTAAACTTAATTTCATCAACAGATATTTTTTTATCTTTTAAAAAATCTTGGGTAAGATCCAAAGGAAAGCCATAGGTATCATATAATTTAAAGGCTATATCTCCTGAAAGCTTATTATTTGTTACTTTATTAATTTCTGTATTTAGAATTTTCATTCCATTTTTTAGCATTATAGAAAATCTTTCCTCCTCTAACTTTAAATTTTCAGTTATTAAAGAATCAGCTCTTTTAAGTTCAGAGTACTCTGAACTCATTTCCGATATAAGCGTTGGAAGAATTTTATAAAGAACAGGCAAATCTGAACCTAAAGTAAATGCATGTCGCATAGCTCTGCGCATGATTCTTCTAAGTACATATCCCCTGCCCTCGTTTGATGGCAAAACTCCATCTGCAATTAAAAATGCAGTTGCTCTCAAATGATCAGCTATTACTCGATAACTTGAAATATTTTTATCTGAAACTTTTTTATTAATAAAATTTTCTGCCGACTTTATTATATTTTTAAATAAATCTATCTGATAATTATCATGTGTGCCTTGTAGAACTGCTGCAATTCTTTCAAGTCCCATTCCTGTATCCACAGATGGTTTAGGTAAATTTACTCTTCTATCTTTAGAAATTTGTTCAAATTGCATAAAAACAAGATTCCAGATTTCTACAAATCTATTTCCATCTTGATCTATGGAGCCTGGTGGACCTCCTTTAAGATGATCCCCATGATCATAAAAAATCTCAGAACATGGACCACATGGTCCTGTGTCACCCATTGACCAGAAATTATCATTAGTTTTAATTCTTATAATTCGACTATCGTGTAACCCAGAGATTTTTTTCCAAAAATTAAATGCTTCATCATCTTCATGAAAAACCGTGACTGTTAATTTTTCTTTTGAAATTCCATAATCTTTTGTGATCAATTCCCATGCAAATTTGATTGCTGTTTCCTTAAAATAATCCCCAAATGAAAAATTTCCTAACATCTCAAAAAAAGTATGATGTCTTGGAGTGTATCCGACATTTTCTAAATCATTATGTTTCCCTCCAGCCCTCACACACTTCTGAGATGTTGTTGCTCTTTTAAAAGGAACCTTTTCTAAACCTGTAAAAACATTTTTAAACTGAACCATTCCTGAATTTGTAAACATTAATGTTGGATCGTTTTGGGGAACTAAAGGACTAGAATCGACGATTTGATGCGAATTTTTTAAAAAAAAATTCTTAAACGCACTTCTGCATTCTGAAACTGTTTTTGTACCCATTACACTTATAGATACAACTTTTTATATATATGTCTAGAATGCTAAGGCGCTTTTTTTAAAAGCGCCTTTTTAACGTATTAGGAATATTTATATTTAAATTTACTAAACTTGATTGTCTTCTTTTTCTTCTGGAAGATTTTCAGAGTGATCACTTAATTTTTCAGAAATCAGTTTAGCATTTGTTCTGACTGCCATTTCAATCTCAGCTGCAATCTTTGGATTTAACTTTAGGTATTGTTTAACATTGTCCCTTCCTTGTCCTATTTTTTCTCCTTTGTAGGAATACCAAGCTCCAGCTTTTTCTATAATATTTGCTTTTGCCGCTAAATCCACAACCTCTCCCATTTTGCTAATACCTTCTCCATACATGATATCAAACTCTACTACTTTAAATGGAGGAGCAACTTTATTTTTTACAACCTTAACTCGTGTTTGGTTGCCAATTATTTCTTCTTTATCCTTTATTGCTCCTATTCTTCTAATATCAAGTCTTACAGATGAATAAAATTTAAGTGCATTTCCTCCGGCAGTTGTTTCTGGACTACCGAACATAACTCCTATCTTCATTCTTATTTGATTTATAAAAATGATCATAGTGTTTGTTTTAGAAACAGATCCAGTCAATTTTCTTAAGGCCTGACTCATTAATCGTGCTTGTAAACCCATATGATGATCACCCATCTCTCCTTCTAACTCTGCTCTTGGAGTTAAAGCGGCGACAGAATCTACAACTAGAACAGAAATAGATCCTGATCTAACTAAAGTATCTGCGATCTCAAGGGCTTGTTCCCCTGTATCTGGTTGAGAAATTAATAATTCAGTAGTGTTAACCCCTAATTTTTTCGCGTAAACAGGGTCAAGAGCGTGCTCCGCATCTATAAATGCACATATTCCACCTTTTTTTTGTGCCTCAGCAATAACTTGTAAAGACAACGTAGTTTTTCCTGATGACTCCGGTCCATAAATTTCTACAATTCTACTTTTTGGAAGTCCTCCAATTCCAAGTGCAAGATCTAATCCTAATGATCCAGTTGATATAGATTCTATATCTAGGACTCTAGACTGCCCTAATCTCATTACAGAACCTTTTCCGTAATTTTGATCTATTTGACTTATCGCAGCGTCTAAAGCTTTTTGCTTTTCTTTTTTATCTTCAGTCTTTTCAGTATTTACAACTTTTAGAGTATTTTTAGTCATTTTTTTCCTTTTTAATTTATTTATTGTCTAACGACTCAATAAAATAAATGTACACATTTTGTTCTTTTATTCAATTATATTATTAAGTATATGAAATATATGGTTTTTTTACTAAAAAATATGTCTTATCCAGCTCTTATTTGGATAATCGTTAGGATCATATAATTTTGTCTCTAAAGCTAAATTTTTTGCTGTCAGCCCACCTGTGGAAGATAAAAGTTTAAATTGAGAAACAATTCTATCTTTATCTGAGATTGCATTATTTACCCTTGATTCAAGTAGTGTCGATCGCGAAGTAATAACATCTAATGTAGATCTTGATCCAGATTCATACTCTTGAATAATTCCCTCATAAGCAATCTCGGATGCTTTTACTCTTAACTTTGTTAGCTCAGCATTACTTATGGAAAGTCTATAATTTGACCATGCCGAATAAGAGTCTCTGTCCACAACATTTTTAGAATTTTGCAGATCTAATTCAGCACTATCTAATAAAGATTTCTTTTGAATGATTAATGAAGTCTGTTTTCCTCCTTGATAAAGAGGAATTGAAGCTTGAGCTTTTGCAACTGATTGCTTTGTTTTATCTACGCTTGAACTGTAGCCATCATAATCAGTAATTCCTAATGACAAACTAAAAGTTGGAGAAAGTTCAGCTATAGCTATTTTATGCTCGTCTTCTGCTTTTTTTAGAGAAAACTCTGAAATTTTTAAAATAGGATTATCTTTTTGTGCTGATACCGAAGTTTCTTCCAAAGACTTAGGTAAGTTTAAATTTAGATTATTTATTTCCTGTAAATCTACGGGATCATATCCAATTACATTCTTAAAATTTTTTTTAGCTATTAACAATTCATTTTCGGCATTTAATAGGTTAGACTGTGCTGCTGCTAATGAACTCTCTGATTGTGCTAAATCTGAAATTGTAATTATCCCACGTTCCAATCTACTTTTGTCTAATTCAACTTGTTTTTCGGAAAGATCTAAATTTTCTTTGTTAAAAATTAATTTTTTTTGAGCAAGTAACGTTGAAGCATAGGCTTCGACAGCTTCAAGAAGAATATCTTGTTCAACTTTTTTTAAAGTATATCTAGCAATTTCTACTGAATTTTTTTCTTTTTGATAATTATACATATCATCAAAATTAAATAGCTTTTGTTCAATTGTAATTGATTTAGCTGTAGTTTGTGCGTTAGTAGAGGGAGAAGGTGATCCTGTTGAAGTTGTTATTTTAGAACTATCGGTATCACTTTTATAGGCTGATATTGTTACAGTCGGTTTAAATGCACTAAATGCTTGTACTAGATTTTCATCAACAGCCTTGGTTCTTTCTCTT
>Ga0222714_10002054_pt1 | contig 21923 bp, 17 predicted proteins | sample C33_3DmetaG_FD_165048 | JGI IMG/M metagenome (GOLD analysis project Ga0222714, IMG submission 165048) | Estuarine water microbial communities from San Francisco Bay, California, United States - C33_3D | ecosystem: Environmental > Aquatic > Marine > Unclassified | place: USA: California...
ACAAAGACTTGGCTTCATCGATCTAATCGACGGCGCTACTTCAAAGTGGGCACAAATGTACAAATCAGCATAATTAATCCCTTAACGGATAACATGGCTTGGGGCGAGCCTTATCGCCCCACTTTTTTAACTATGGCAGATTTAATAACAGTACAAGAATACAAAAATTCGGAGGGTCTTAATAGCCAAAAAGACGATCAACGTTTAGATATAATTGTACCACAAGTTAGTGAACTTGCTAAAAAGTACTGCGGTACAAGTTTTATTGATTACTATAGCAGTGCAAGAACAGAAACATTTTCGATACATGATAACTACACTAGTACCATAATTGTGAGTGAAAGTCCGTTAGTTTCAGTATCAAGTGTTCAAGAAAGAACAGGGTATGCAGATGCATACTCTACTTTATCTACAAGTAACTATGAGTACTATGTAGATACTGCCGCAGATGCAATTATAAGAACAACAACAAGCGGCGGAAAAGCATACTGGGCAAGTGGCGTTGGTAGTGTAAAAGTTACTTATACTGCAGGATACGCTACAACTCCAAAAGATTTAAAACTTGCTTTATTTGATTTAGTAACTTACTATCTTAAAGATGAGCATAAAGAAAGAAGAACAATAGCTGGAGCAACACTACAGAATCAAGGAACATCTGGAGTAAGAGATAATACTGATTTTCCAGATCATATTAAGAGAGTACTTGATTTATATAGAGTAATTATATAATGTCTGATGCAGCACTAGGAGCGCTATTAGAAAAACAAATAATTCCTATAGTTGCAAAGTCTGCTAGTAAGCATAAAGGTGGACATAGAACAGATGTAGAAACGTACCCAGGACAAATATTTAGATTTGACTGGAAAGCACATGTAAATGTACTTTTAAGAATGCACAAAGCGGGACAATTTTTAAATGATCCTAAAGCAAAAAAAGCATTAACAGAAAACGAAATAAAAGCGCATTTAAAAAAGATATTTGATAACTACAAACAAAAAGAGGAATCATTAGTAGTTGGGTATAGTAGAGAATTAGCATCTTTCCAAGATGGAAAACCTGTAAGAGTTACTGTAACAAAAGAAAGGTTTAAAGAATTAAAAGATATTGCTAAAAAAGAAACAAGATATTGGACAGTTGTTGTAAGAAATTATAGAAAAGCACAAGAATTTACAACACCTTCTAAGTTTGAATCTACTCATAATTTAAATAGACAATTAAACGAATTAGATAATAAAATATCAGGTAAAAATATTGATTTTAAAAACAAAGATCAAGCAGGTCGATTTAATTTTGAACAAGAAGTTGGACATGGATTTGGTAAAGGATTAGCTTCTTCTGGGTTTGCAGCGGGTAGAGCTACAGGGAAACTTCAACAAGTAGCTGCAAATAATAGAATTGTTAAAGATGTTCTTGAAAAAGACGAAATAAAATCAAGACTTTATAAATTAAATAGAAAATTTGGCGTAGATTTAGAACACGCTTTTAAACTAGCAGACAATGATTTTGCTAAAGACTTTGTGCTTGTTTTAACAACACAAGATAAAGCAAGTAATAGAATAGATGCAATTGATGAAAGACAACTTTTAGCAGATTTACAAAAATTATTCGAAGAAATAGTGCTAGAAGTAAAAGCTTCACCTTCATTAAGAGACTCTTTTGAAGAACAAATATTTAGTTATTTTGAAGATAATAAACATTTAAAAGTATCAGGTAAAAAAAGTAAATCAAGATTTTCTTCAAATAATCAAGCAAAGAAAACAACAAAAGTAACTACTAATGAAACTGTTCCAATTGTAACTGGTGGAGTAAAAATACAGACAAGTAAAATTAGAAGACAAAATAAAAGAACAAGAAATCCTAAACCAGTAAGCCCTTTAGGATTATTAATGCTTTTAAATAAAAAATTACCACAAAAAATACAACAAAAAATGGGCTTACCAGGATTAGTAAACAGAACAGGAAGATTTGCATCGAGCGTACAAGCAGTTAATGTAACAGATGATGCTCAAGGAATACCTTCTATAGCATATACATATCAGAAGAATCCTTACCAGATATTTGAAACTTCCACAGGACAAAGACCTTGGTCAACTTTAGAAAGAGACCCAAGAACATTAATTGACGAGTCAATAAGAGAGTTAGCTGCAGAAATGGCTCTAGGTAGATTTACAACAAGGAGAGTTTAATGGCAGCTAGAGATTATACAACAAGACGAAGCAGCGTTGTTAACGCCTTTGTAGAAAAATTACAACAAGTCAATGGCACTGGTAAATATATGTCAGATATTGCAGAGGTCTCTCCTAGAATTAAATTTTGGGATGAAGTAACAGAGTTTCCTGCAGTACATATTAGCTCAGGAACAGAAACAAGAGATTATAGAGGGGCAGGAGAAAAGTTTAGATTTTTAACTTTAACTTTTCGATGCTATGTTAACGAAGAAGACGCAGTAACAGCATTAGAAAAATTATTAGAAGATGTTGAAACTGTAATAGAGGATAATATTCCTTTAAGTTACACAGATCCTTTGGGAAATACAGTAACAACTATACAACATACAATTATTAGTATAGATACTGACGAAGGAGTTTTAGAACCATTGGGAATCGGAGAAATAATAGCCGAAATCCAATATTAAATGAAAACGGTAAGGCAGACAAAAGTCTCGCCAACCCCTTTTCAAAGCAACTAGGAGAAAATAAATGGCGGATACATTTTATTTTTCGCGAGATACGAAAGTCCATATAACACCGAATGATAGTAGTGGAACTGCAACCAGTGACGTTTACTACATTCCAGTATTAGATGGATTTAGTTTTTCTCAAGCAACTAATGTTACAGAAGTAACTTTAAATGAGATGGCAACTGCAGCAGGAGTTAGCAGAAGAGCTAGACAAATGTTTACTGACTCTTACGCTCCAGCAGAGTGGTCATTCTCAACTTACATTAGACCATTTGCTTCAGCGGGGGGTACAAGAGGAACAGCAGGACATTCTTCAGCAACAGATGGAGAACATCATGTTGTAGAAGAAGCTCTTTGGAATGCACTTGTAGCAGCTGACGAAGTAACAGGATCAAATGATGGTTGGACATATACTGGAACAACTAAAGCAACTTTGGATGCAGCAAATTCAAATAAAGTAGCTTTAAACACTTTTACAATGCATGTAGAGATGGGTTCAGGAAAATCAAGTCCAACTATTTATAAATTAGACAAATGTGTTGTAAATGAAGTTTCTATTGATTTTGACATTGATGGAATCGCTACAGCTAACTGGAGTGGTTTTGCTTCAATTGTTACAGAAGAAAGTGCAATGACAACTGCAACAATTTACGAAGGCACAGATGCTAACGACACAAATAACTTTATTAGAAATAGATTAACAGACCTTACTGTCACAGCTGCGGATACAACAACTTTCCCAGGTGCGTCAAATAATGGTGTTTACTCACTTACTTTAACAGGTGGAAACGTTACTATTTCAAATAACATGACTTATTTAACCCCAGAAACTTTGGGAGTTATTAACCAGCCTCTAGGTCATGTTACAGGAACACGATCAATTTCAGGTAACTTTACTTGTTACTTAAATACTCCTTCAAGCGGTGCTTCAAGTGCTGACTTGTTTGAGGATCTAATCGAGGCAACAACAAAAATCACTAACTCTTTCGATCTTAAGTTTGTAGTTGGTGGAACTGGAAATACTCCAAGAATGGAACTCAATATTGATACTGCGCACTTAGAAGTGCCAACACATTCTATTGATGACATCATAAGCTTAGAAACTAACTTCCATGGCTTACCGTCTTCAGTAGATGCGACTGATGAGTTCACTATTGACTTTGTAGGACCAGACGTAACTTAATCTAACAGGGAGGGGTAATTCCCTCCCTTTTTATAGGAAAAAATAATGACAGAAGAAAACAAAAAAGTATCACTAGCGAGTTTACTAACTCCAAGCAAGACAGTAACAGTCGATTACCCTGGAATGATAGGGTTCTCTGTAGATCTTTGTTACTTAGCTAGAGAAGAACTACTAAAATTAAGAAGTAGATGTATTTCTCAAAAATTTAATAGAAAAACTAGAGCTTTTGACGATCAACTTGATGAAGATAAGTTTTTAGTTGAATATTGTAAAGCAGTTATTAAGGGATGGAAAGGCTTAAAATATTCTTACTTAGAAGAGCTTCTATTGGTGGATATTAGTGCTCTTAATCCTGACGATGAATTAGAATTTAATCAAGAAAATGCTGAAACTCTTATGAAGAATGCAGCAGATTTTGATACTTGGGTAACCGAAGTCACAGGAGATTTAGAAAATTTTACCAAAGTCAAGTAACAGAAATCTTAGAGTTACTTGATAATTATTATAAAGACGGTCAAATATCTTTAGATACATATTTGGATATATGTGAACAAAAAGGTATTTTACCTAATGAAAACGAAATGCCACCAACTACATCGGATTTTCCGTATGAAGTTCAGGTGGCTTTTTTTATACATGATTTATTATCTGATCGTTGGGAAGGAATGAGCGGTTATTACATGGGTAAGGATTTTTCAAATTTAGAAACATTATTAAAAATTTGGGAAGTAGAAGATAAAAAAACTTGTATATACTTTATAAAGCATATAGAACACAGAAATGCTCGTAAAGTAAATAAAGAAATGGAGCGTAAACGTAAGACAGCTGAAAATAAAGCTAAGAATAGTTCGTCAGGAACAAATATAAGAAAGGTAAATGGCTAAAAAAGAAGTAAGAATTCCTATTAAAGTTGATGGAAAAGAAATTCTATTAACCCAAAAAGAGATAAAAAAATTAGCAAAAGAAACTACTAAAGCCTCAAGAGGCTTTGATGCTCTATCTACTTCTCAACAAGGCGCTGATCGTGCTGCTAAAGGCTTAACTCGCCAATCTTCAAACCAAACAAAAAACTTTTCAAAAATTCAACAAGGTATTAGTGGGGGACTTGTTCCCGCTTATGCAACTCTTGCCGCTCAGGTATTTGCTGTGTCTGCAGCCTTTCAATTCTTACAAAATTCTGTAAACTTCAAAAATCTTATTGAAGGTCAAAAAGCTTTTGGAGCTGTTACAGGTACAGCTTTTGCAACTATTACAGGAGCAGTACGAGCAGCTACAAATGGGCAATTAGCTTTTCAAGATGCAGCACAAGCAACAGCTATTGGTACCGCTGCAGGATTAAATAGAGCTCAATTAGAACAATTAGGAAAAGCCGCACGAGATACTTCATTAGCTTTAGGAAGAGATCTCTCAGATTCTTTTAATCGCCTTATTCGAGGCGTAACAAAAGCAGAACCAGAATTATTAGATGAATTAGGTATTATACTAAGACTTGATCCTGCATTAAAAGCTTATGCTACAGCAATAGGAAAAACTAAAGATGAATTAAATGCTTTTGAAAGAACACAAGCAGTCTTTAATGAAGTTGCTGGTCAAGCCGAAAATAAATTTGGAAGAATTACAGAAATAATGAACCCTAGTGCTTTTGCATTATCACAGTTTGCAACTGCATTTGATGATTTATTAAATATACTAAAAACAGGGGTAGGTATAGTTGCACAAACCGTACTTCCTTTCTTTACTAAAAACATAGCTGCATTAACTGCAGCTTTATCTCTTTTTGCTATTCCAATTATAAAATCTATTCTACCTTCTTTTGATGCTATGGAAAAAAATGCAAAAGAAAAATTAAAAGGAGTAGAAGGATCTCTAAAAGCTACTCAAAAAGAAATGAAAAACTTAGCAATTGCTCAGCAAGCCGCAGGAGGGGATGCAGCATCTCTTTCTCAAATGGCAACTTCTGGACAAAAAGGAGCAAAAGCAATGCTCTCAAAAGCAGGAGTAAGTGTTAAAGGAGATTTAAGTCAAAGACAAGTAGCAGCATATAAAAGATCCATGGATCAAAAAACAGGGATTTACAATAAATTTAATAGACAAGAAAGAATTGCCTTTAATGCACACTTAGCTAAATTAGATGCCGTACATAAAGCTTCTACAAACAAAAGAAAATTACAAACTCAAGTTGCAGAACAACAAAAGCAAGCTATGTATAAAAGAAGCCAAATGGTTTATCAACAAGCTCAAATTAAAATGACTCAAGCCACAGCTTTTGCTGCAAAAGCTATGAACAAAGCTATGGCAGCAGCGGGTATTATAGGTATAATAACTTTGATTGCATCTGCAGCAGTATCATTATTTAACTTTTTTAGGACAAAAGATGAAGAAGCAGAAAAAGCAAAAGAAAGAATGAATGAACTAACTGATGCTGCAAGAACTTTGAATACAGAATTAGGTAGATCACTTGAAGTTAGAGCACAAGGACTTTTGCAAGTAGGGCAAATTGCACTGCAAACTGCAAAAATGATACAAAGTGCAAGTGCACAACAAATGGCACAAGAATTTCAAACAACAGCAGCAGGAGCAAGCAAAAAGAAATCAATTAGAGTTGAGAAAGGAGTAAGAAAAGAAGTATTTGCAGACAGAGGATTCCAACAAAATGTAGAACAAACAAGTAAAACTTTCTCTAATTTAGCAAAAGCAACAACAGGTCCACTTAAATCGGCATATGAAAGTATAGCAAAAACTATTGCAGACGGAAACGCTCCTACAGCAGAACAGATACAAAATTTAATGAAGTTAGAAGGCGAATATATGGGCCTTGCTACTTCTGTTGAGCAAGCAGCAGAAGTTCAAAAAACTTTTGATCAAGCTTTAAGAGGTGCAGTTGGTCCTAAAAGACAGTTTCAAGCTTTGCGACAAGCTTCTGGAGCTTTGTCAGAAAATATTCAGAATCAAATAAAAATGCTTGAGCTTGATGCAGAGCAAAAAATGCAAGAAGGTCCTGTAGGAGCTAAGTATATAGCTGAATATGACAAACAAACAAAAGAACTAAAAGGACAATTATCAACACAACAAAAATTAGATGCAGAATTAGAAGGAATATTAGAAAAAGAAGATAAAATTGCAGAAGCAACACAAAAAAATTTACGAAATAAATTAGCAATAAGTCCTTTAAGTACAGTTGAAAATCAAATGGCAACTGCACAAGCTGGAATAGTAGACAAAGTATTAGCAGCAAGAAGACAGCAATTAGCTGTAGAAGTAGCACAAGCACAACTAGATGCTGCAGGAACAGCCGAAGAAAAGAAAGACGCTCAATTTAATTTAGATTTACAAAAAGATATACTTGAAACAAGTAAAGCACAAATAACTGCTGAAGCAGAAAAAGTTGCTTTACAAGAAATACAAATTAAAAATGCTGAAATACTGAAAAAATTAGGAATGGAATCTACATTAGCAAAAGGAAATGTTGATGTATTTAACCAAGCTTTTTCAGGAGCAAATAGAATGTTCTCTGGAACAAATGCTTCTAAAATGGCACAAACAGCAGCTTCTGCCGACCTTAGAATACAAGCACAACGAGCAGAAACAGAACAAAAAATTGCTGCATTAAGTGCACAAAAAGTAGAAGCAGATACTAAAATGAAAGCATTATTAGATGCAAGAATTTTACAAGAACAAGAATTAGGCAAATTAAAAGAAGAAGAAATAAGACAAACTTCTTCATTATTAGATCAAACTTTATTAGGAGCACAACAAGCAGGAATAGGTGCGCTTGAATCTTCAGCAACTTCAAATATTATGTCTGTTGCAAAAGGAGAGAAAAGTGGAGAAGAAGCACTAAAAGCTACAGCATTATCTGTTGCAGAAGCAATATTACAAAGTATAATTAGTAGTTTAGTATCTTCAGCGATAGCAGCTTTAGGAATTACAACTCCAGCAATAACAAGTGCTCATGCAGCAGGTGGAACAACTGCAGCAGGATTAATAACAACAGCATTTAGTACTGGAGGAGCCGCTGCAGCCGCACTAATACAAGCAGCAATGATAACTGGAGGGGTAGGTAAAGGTTTTAGATACGGAGGTATTGTAAGTGCAGCAGAAGGAACAGTAGCATCAGGACCACAATCAGGATATCCAGCCATTCTTCATGGAACAGAAGCCGTAGTACCTCTAGGACAAGGGAAAAATGCAATCCCTGTAGAATTTACAGGTAATGGAAATATGGGGAATGTAAATAACTCTGTAGTAAATGTAACAGTTAATTCAGATGGAAGTACAATGACTCAAGAAGATGCTACAAAATTTGGAAAAGGAATAACTGCAGCAATTCAAGCAGAAATTGCAAGACAACAACGATCAGGAGGGCTACTTAGCACAACATAAAAATGGCTATAGGATTTACAGATTTAACAAGCACACAAAGAATACCTGATAAAGGATTAAATTCTACAAATACCCCTAGAACTTTTACAGTTCAATTTGGAGACGGGTATGAACAAAGAGTTGCAAAGGGAATAAATAATTTAGAACAGAAGTTTTCAGTAGAATTTAGAAATCGAACAAAAGAAGAAATTGATGATATAATTGCATTTTTTGTAAATAAAGGAGCAGTAACAGCTTTTAACTTTACATATCCAGATTCAAATAATAGTGGGGAAACAACTATAAAAGTAATTTGCGAAACTTGGAGTCAAAATTGGGCATATGATGATTTTTATGATGCAAATGCAACATTTAGAAGAGTATACGAATCATGAGTGATAAATTAATGGTAGAAGATCTTCAAAAGCAAGATCCAGGTTCCAATTTAATTTTTCTTTATGAACTAGAAATTAGCTCTAGTAGTACTGTATATTTCCATTCAGGAGTAGAGGCAGATTTATCAACAGTACAATTTAGACAAGAAGACGGGACAATCAATACTTATGTAGCTATACCAGTACAAACTGAGGGTTTCGAAATAAATCCAAGCGGTGCAGTTGCTAGACCTCAAATAGCTTTTGCAAATGCAACTTCAGTTTTTGGAAATGCAGTAGGAGATTACGACTCGTTATTAGGTGCAAAAGTAACGAGAAGAACAACTTTAAAAAAATATTTAGTAGGAGAGTCAGGAGATTCAACTCCTCCTGTAGAATTTCCTAAACAAGTTTATTTTATAGATAGAATATCTGAAAAATCCAAATCTATAATAAGTTTTGAACTTGCTGCAAGTTTTGATTTAGAAGGAGTAACCTTACCTGCTAGACACATTATTGCTAATGCTTGTCCTTGGATTTATCAAGGAGCAGATTATACTTTAAATGAGTATGAAAAAGTAGGCGGGTGTACTTGGAATAGAGAAAGTAAATATAAAGTAGCATATCAACCTAGTACTACAGGGCTTGACGGTACTACAGAGTACATTGCTCTTGTAAATGTTGACGATGAATATATAGTGCCCGGGGCAGGAGAATCAGGTGCGGTAACTTTTTCTACTTCTGTTTCTTCTATAACTGCAAACTCTTACTATTCAACAACAACAACATTAGGAACAGCAAGTAAAATAAGAAGATTAAAAGTTGATGGAACTATAGATACTTCGGCAGATTCAACAACAGTAAATAATTATTGGCAAGCAGTAAAAACTACATCTAGCCCAGGAACCCTTAACGATTCTAATACAAATGTAAATAGAGTGCGAATTTGGGATACATGGAGTAGTAGCACAACATATTATGCTTATACTGATGACAGATATAATGATTATGTTAGATATACAAGTGGAGGGCTTACTCGCTTGTGGAAATCTAAGAAAACAAGTTTAAATCAAGCTCCTGGATTCAATGAATATTGGGAATTAGGAGATATGTGCGGAAAAACAACTAAAGCTTGTAAAATGAGATATGGATTTAATCCAATAAGTGCAGGAACTGCTACTTCAACAGGAAAAGCAGCTACAAATACTACTGTTGTATTACCTTTTGGAGGTTTTCCTGGTGCAAAATCTTTTTCATAGTTTTTTACCTGAAATATATAAAGAAGCTGAAAAAGCTGCACCAAAAGAAATGTGCGGACTTATAATTCAGCAAAATGACAAAACAAAATGGATTTTGTGTGAAAATATTTCCGCAGAAAAAGATGAGTTTAAAATTGACGAGAAAGTTTTCGTTAAATATCAACTCACTTCTAAAATTTTATATGTAGTCCATAGTCACTACAATCAAAAAATTTGCAAACCCAGTGGATATGATGTTGCAAATTGTAATGCAATAAATATTCCATATTTAATTGTAAGTTATCCACAAAAAGAACATTATATATTGGAACCAAAATGACAAGAAATATTTATTTAAATGGAAAAATGGGAGAACTTTTCGGTAAAGTATGGCGCCTTAATGCGTCTACTGTTCGTGAAGCAATGCATGGTATAGATGTTCAAAGAGAAGGTAAACTTAAACAATATTTAATGAAATGTACAGAAGAAGGAATTGAATTTACTGTTCAAAAAGGAGAAGAATTTTTAGATTATGATAATCTTCAAATGGAACTAGGAAAAGAAGATTTAATTATTACACCAATTCCTCAAGGAGCTTTAGGAGCAACAGAAAAAGCTATATTAGGAGTTGCTTTAGTTGTAGCTTCATTTTTTGTTCCTGGGGGAAGTACAGGATTAAAGGTTTTAAAAATTGGAATGATGGTAGTAGGTAGTATTCTTGCAACACAAGGATTAACTGAAATGATGACTCCAGATTCTCCTTCAGAGGCAAGAGAAGGTTATTTATTTAATGGACCAGAAAACTCAATAAAACAGGGTATTCCAGTTCCTCTTTGTTATGGACAATTAATAGTTGGAGGAGCTCCAATAAATTTTGGTTTTATAGGAGATATTACTCGTCCTGCTGGGTTTACTTATGCAGGTAAACAAGGATATTCTCCCCCAAACTCAGATGATCCCGTAGGAAGATACTGCTTTGTTTCAGGCTCTGCAGGCGATTCAGGAGGAGATAATAGATCACAGGATGCAAGAAGTGGAAATGGAAGCTCCAATAGTAAAGAGGCACAGTTACAATAATGGCTAGACCAAAAAATACAGAAACAGGAACAGGAACAGGAGCGGGCGGAGGAAGTCAACAGTCTGCTTTTTATAGAATTTCAACAAGTGAAAGACAAAATGCTATTGTTTACGATGTATTATCTGAAGGACCAATACAAGGACTTGTAAATGGACCAAGTTCCATATTTTTAAATGATACTCCTTTAATGGAAAAAAGTATACAAGGACTATACTCTGCAACAACTTCTAGTGATATTAGTTATAACTCATCTACAGGAGTTGTAACAGATAATACAAGTAAAATGTTTACCAATCGAGATGCAGAAGAAGGAACATATACAATATTAATTGCTGGGGCTAAAAAAGCATCTTCAGGAATAGGATCAGCTACAGCAGGTTCTACTACAATAACTACTTCTTCAAGTTTTTTCGCAGCAAATGATGTTAGTATAACAACATTACCACAATATGTTACTTTAAAAGGAGCTGGTGCAGCAGACTGCGAGTATATAGGAAGAATAGTAGAGTATGTTAGTGCTACAGAAGTACGTGTACAACCAGAAATAACTACAACAGTTTCAAATAAAGATATTGCAATTGATTTAGTAGATACAATTGATAGTTTTTCAAGTAATACTGCAACTCTTACTAATGGGGGAGGAATAACAGTAAGTAATGTTTACGGTCAATTAAGCACCCCAACTCAAACAGTAACAAGTACTCCAAAATATAATTTTGAAAATGCTTCTTTTTCTTTTAGAGTAGGTACAAGAGATCAAGATTATTTAACAGGTCCTGCAGGGTTAGGATCTTCTTCTATTGTTTATAATGCTTCAGACGAATTACCCCCAACAGATTTTAGTGCTTTAAGTGGTTTTGGTGCAAATTATTTTGCCGCTGGTGATTGGAACAATGTAACAGAGGCAACAGATACTGGATTTTTAAAAGAATCTTCAACAATGGGAGTAACAAATCCAGAAGAAGTAGATTTAGTCAAAGTTTCTATAAAATTTCCGCAAGGATTATACGCACATAAAGCAAAATCAGGAGCAGAAGATGATACTTTTGCAGAGTTTCAAATCTATTTTGAATATACAAGAGATGGAACTAATTACACCTCTGATTTAATTATAGGACCCACAGATGCTGAATTATCAAGTCGTTCTATAGATTGGGGAGGACGTGCAGGAAGAGCAGTAAGTCCTAGCACAGGATTTATAAATGCTTTTAATAAAACTCCTTTTGTAAAAACAATATCAATAGATATTTCAGATTATCAACCTATAACTAATTATAGAATAAGAGTAAAAAGAATAACTCCTGCAAATGCTCAACATGGAGATTATGTACACTATAATGCAACTCAATTACAAGCAATAGAAAATGTTATTACAGATAAATTTTCTTATCCCTATACTGCATATGGAGCAGTATCATTTTCAGCACAAGACTTTACAGATATTCCAAGAAGAGGATATGAAATTCGAGGATTAAAAGTAAAAGTTCCCACTAATTATTTTTCAAGATATGAACTTGGCAGTTCTACAGAAGCAGCGTATACTAGAAATGTTACTACAGGAGCAAATTCAGGAAGTTATCAAGACTGGGACGGAAATTTTAGAGGAGATATAAAAACTTTTACAAGTAAATCTAGCCCTAATTATAATCCTGTATGGACAGATAATCCCGTATGGATTTTAATGGATGTACTTACAAATGATAGATATGGTATTGGTAAATATATAGATCCTGATGATTCTTTTTCCACTATTGATAAATATCAATTATTTCAATTAGCAAAATATTGTGATGAATTAGTTCCTGATGGAAAAGGAGGGCAAGAACCTCGATTTTCCTGCAATGTATATTTAAAAGATACTCAAGAAGCACAAAAAGTAATCAAAGATTTATTACAAGTTTTTAGAGGAATGTTAGTATGGTTTGATGGAAAAATAAGCCCTGCTATAAATGCTTACAAAAGTCCAGTTTATACGTTTACAAAAGGAAATGTTGTGGGCGGAGAATTTGGGTATCAGTCTACAAGTAGAAGATTTAGATCTAACCAAATAAGAGTTACATGGAATAATCCTGATAATTTTTATAAACAAGAAGTAGAAATTGTAGAAGATTTTGAAAATATTATAGAAACAAATAGAATAAACCCAAAAGAAGTAGTAGCTTTTGGATGTACTTCTCAAGGACAAGCACATAGATTTGGAAAATGGCATTTATTTACCGAAAAATTAGATAAAGAAGTAGTAAATTTTAGCACAGGATTAAATGCAGCATTTCTAAAACCTGGGGATGTAATAGAAGTACAGGATCCTGATATAACAAATACTCAATATAGTGGTAGAGTAGCAAGTGCAACTTCTTCAACGACAACTAAAGTATATTTAGATAGAGCAATAGATTTAAGTGCTTCTGGGCAAAGTTTTGAACTTAATTTAATTTATCCAAAGGGAGGAGCATATTTAGCACAAGAATCTGCTACAATTAATTCTGTTGAATACCAAAGGGGTGATTTGTTATTAACAGATGAAGGCGGAAATGCAATAGATACAGAAGTAAAAGCTAATAATTTAAAAGATGATAGCAATAATTTAGTACAATTATTTTGGTCAGAAAATGTAAGAATAGAAACTCAAACTATATCTAGCTATAACTCAAGTGGAGATGTAACTGTTTCTTCTGCATTTACAGAAGCACCAAATTCAGAAGTTATATGGTCAATAACAAATAGAACAGTTGCAACAGGAGAAAAATTACCTGCAGCCCCTAAAGAATACATTATATTATCAATTTCTGAAAATACAAATGAACAAACTTTTGATATTACAGCAGCTAATCATAGCAATGCTAAATTTGATTTAATAGATAGAGGATATGTTATAGAAACAGTTCCTGAAATAAGAAAAGAACCAACAAGAACAGATACTGTACCTGCCCCTAGAAATCTTTCTTTAAGTATTGTTTCTTCAGGCAGAGATAGTTTAGCGGATACTACAGATGTAAATTCAAATGGATTAGATTTAATTGTCAGTTGGGAACACCCTCGCTCACAAAGAACAGATTCACAAGGAAATGCAATAAATTCAAAATATGAATTTATCGCAGGTTATGAAATTAGAAATAATATATTTGAAGGCACAGAAGGTAAAATAACCAATATTAAAAAAGTTGGAGCAGAAGTAAGTTCTTATAGATTTAAAAATATTAGACCTGATATCTATACTATTGAAGTTAGAATGAAAAATAATGGAGGAAACTACTCCAAATATATACAAAAAAGAATAAATGTAAAGTCAGGCAAAGAACCAATTAGTAGTGGATCAAGAATTAATTCTATACCAAGAGGAGGTCAAGTAGATAAATCTTTGACTATAAACTCTTCAACAGGCTTAGCAGAATTTAGTTCCTCTACCTATAATTTAACAACTTCAAATGCAAAAGACTTTAATTTTACTGCAACAGGATCAGCAAACTATCAACAAAGTTTTTCTGGTATGGGAGCAAATGCAATTGCTTATTTATTATTTGATGCAAGTGCAACCTCTGATCATTTAAAGGCTATAAAAGTAATAAATAATACTACAGCAGTTGATGCAAATAATAATAAATTATTTATAGATTATGTATCAGAAGTAGGAGCTGCAAATTCAGGATTAACCGCAGTTTCAGGAACAGTAACTTTAGCAGCAGATAGTACTGAAGTTACAGGTAGTAGTACTACTTTTGAGTCTGACTTTGAACCAGGAGATAGAATATTCTTTGGTAGTGGAACAACTCTTTTTGCTGCAAAAGTAACTTTTGTGGATTCTAATACAAAGTTACAAATAGATAGAACATCTAGTAGAGCTTATACTGCGGATACAGGGTCTAAACTAAGTTTTATTCCAGATTTTACAGAAGATACAATATTGGCACAAGTTATAACAGATGGAAGTACTAATTATTCTTTTCAAAATACATATGCAGTAACCGCAGGACTAATAGGAGCAGATGGAGAAGATGGAGCAACAGGAGCAAGTGTAAACATTGTATTCCAAAGAGCCTCTTCTGCCCCTACAACACCTTCTGCATCCGCAGGAGTACCTTCAGGATGGTATGACTCTCCACCTTCTGGAACAGATTTATTATGGGCGGTTAAAGGAACAAAAGCAGTTGGTGCAAGTACATTTACTTGGGGAACAGTATTTCAAGTAGAAGGAACAGCAGTTGCAGAAGTAGCAATTTATAGAAAAGCTGCTTCAGTTACAACTCCAACAGGTGGAAGTTATAATTTTACAACAAGTACATTAACTGCTCCAACTTCTTGGAGTACAAGTGTTCCTACACTATCAGCAAATGGTGATAAAGTTTATCTTTCCGTAGGATTATTTACAGGGTCTCCTGAACAAACAGCCGCAACTACAACTTGGTCAACTCCTGTACTATATGCACAAAGAACAGATGGAGCAACAGGAGGTACAGGTCCAAGAACAGCAACAGGATATATTTATTATCAATCTTCAAGTGCGACTAGCCCAACATCAGGAGCGGCTGTCTCAACAACTTCTGTAACTTATAGTTTTAGTACATCTTTACTTAGTGGCGGAGTAATCGGAACAGGTTCAACAAATTGGAATCAAAATCCTCCAACTTATACAGGAAGCAACGCAAATAAATATTGGTATGCATATTATAATGTAATAGAATCTAGCTATGGAGGATCTTATACAGTTACTTTCAGTATTCCGTATCAAGGGCAAAACTTTACAGGTCTTGTAACATTTACTGGAACAAATACAATTAGTGATGGAACAAATACTACAACAGCTATTACATCAGGGGACTTAGGATCAAGCGGAACAACTATAATTGATGGAGGAAGAATTGAAACAGGAACTATTAGTGCAAATAGAATTTCAACAGATTTATTAAGAGTTGCGGATGCAGACAGCGAAGTAAATGATGCAGCTAAAACTGCAGGAAGTGTAGGTGGATGGACTATTGATTCTTCTGCGATTTATAGCGGAACAAAAGATACAAGTGGTTATACAAGTACAAATGGACACATAACAATAAGTAGTAGTGGCTCTATACATACTCCTACCTTTTATGTAAATACAGACGGAACTGCTGGTTTTAAAGGAACTGTGACCGTTGGAGGAACTGATTTAACAACAAGTAATACATTAAATGTAAATACTACTAAAACAGACGTGGGATTAGGAAATGTAGATAATTTGGATTCCTCTGGACAAATACAGGATGCTTTTGATAATTCAACCTTAATTGATTCAGGAAAAATAAAACTTTCTGCAACTTCTGGTTCAACTACAAATTATATTGAAATAGATGCCACAAACGGCAGAATACTTATAGCGGATGCTTCATAATGGCAAACAGAGTTCGACTAGGCTATGACGGCAGTGACTATTCTTTACAAATCTCTAAATCAGGGGATGATATAGTAACCGATACTATAAATACGAGAGATTTACTTTTTAATTCAAAGGATAACTACCGTTCTGGTGTTATTGTTTCTGATACTGATGTAACTACTATGACAACATCAGGAGTTAGCTTGTCTACAACTGCGGATGCAAACTCAAACAATTATATTCCAGCATACCAAGTAATTGAAAAAGGTGTAAAAACACCAGTATTGTATTTTCTTGACGATAGAACAACAGGAGGTGTGGGCTTTGACTTTGAAGCAACAATGCAATCTGGAGTACCAACAACAGGAGGAGGAGGATTATTTGAATTTTCTCTCGGAGGCTCAGGTTCTACAGTTAATTTGGTAAAAGCAGCATTTATCGATATTGTTGAATCTGAAAGTATTGTTAATCACGGACTCTCTGGGTATGATTACTTTTCAACAAATAATTATCCCTTTTTAGAAAATACTCGTACAAGAGGAAGCAGTGATGGCACTGTAAATATTTTAATGTTGCGCATACCTTGTCAATATGGAAAAATGACAAATGATGCAACTCTTTTTGGAAATTCTGTATTAACTCCAAGTTCTTCTGGCGGAGGGGGCTCTGGTGGCGGAGGAAGTGTAAGTGCTCCTGCTGACCCAACTGTAAGTTTAAGTTCAAGAACTTCAACTACGGATACTGTGAGTGTCTCTTCAAGTTCTGGTAGCGGTAACTCAGGCACAATTACTTTTGCTCAAACAACTACAAATGTTAGCCCTACTACTGGGTTTACAACAACAACAAGCTACACACAGCCTCGCGGGTCTACAAGATATTATTGGGCTTCACAAGGAGGTTATGTTTCTGGAAGTACTTCTTTTGTTTCTCCCGCGTATGATAATACTCCAACACAATTTACTTTTAATGATGTAACAGGAGCAACTCTTAGTACAGTTTATACATCAAACCAAGAAACAATCGCAGGGTTAGATAATAATGACAGTGCAGCCGTATCGATTACAGGAGGAACATATAGCAAAAATGGAGGTACTTATACTTCATCGGCGGGAACTGCAGTAAATGGCGATACTTTTACGGTTAGACAAACTTCAAGTTCTTCTTATGGAACAGCAGTAAATTGTACACTTACAATAGGAACTATAAGTGATACCTATACAGTTACAACAGGAGCAGCGGCACCTTCTAACCCCACAGTCTCTTTCTCTTCTAGAAATAATACGAATGAAACTGTAACCGTTTCCTCTACTTCGGGCAGTGGTAACTCAGGTACAATTACATATGCCCAAACAACAACAAATTCTTCTTCGGGAGCTAGTTTTACAACTACAACAACATATACGCAACCGAGAGGGTCAACAAGATATTATTGGGCACAACAAGGAGGACTAACTTCTGGAAGCACATCATATACTTCTCCTGCACTTGACCAAAGCCCAACAGCTTTTAGTTTTAATGATGTAACAGGAGCTTCTCTAAGCACAACTTATACTTCTAACACTATAACTGTTGCAGGGTTAGATTATGGAGATTCTGCAACAGTATCAGTTTCTGGTGGTACATATAGTAAAAATAGTGGAGGCTATACTTCTTCAAATGGAACAGCGGTAAATGGAGATACTTTTTCTGTTCAACAAACTTCAAGTGGAAGTTTTAGTACAACTACAAACTGTACTCTTACAATAGGAACAGAGAGCGACACTTATTCAGTAACAACTCTAGCTGCAGATACAACTCCAGACGCTTTTGACTTTACAAATCAAACAGGAAAAGAATTAAGTACTTTATATACATCAAATGTTGAAACAATTACTGGCTTAAATACAGGAGCTTCTGTTTCAATTAGTGGAAACTCAGCACAATTTAGTATCGCTGGAGGAGCTTGGTCAACCACAGGAACAATTACAAATAATCAAAGTTTACAACTAAGAATGTATTCCAGTTCTTCTTATAGTACATCAGTATCAACAACAGTAAATGTTGGAGGAGTTACTGATTCTTGGGCACTTACTACAAGAGCCCAAGTACTAGCGAGTACTCCAAACGCTCCTACAGTAACACAAACAAACAATCCAAGTGGAAGCGTAAATGTAGATGTAACTTCAAGTGGAGGGTCTGGTACAATACAAGTTTCCCCCGATAATTCAAACTGGTATTCAAACGGACAAGATTTTACACAGGCAAGAGGAAGTACTGTAACTTATTATGCTCGTTGTGTATCGACAGATAATCATGTAAGTTCTTCAGCAAGTACAGCAAAATTTGTACCTCCAACAGTAACTCTTGGCGCATTTTCAACCGTAAATTATAATTCTAGTGGAGGAACAAATAATTATACAATTACTACACAGAAATCTTCTGGAAACTTTGACACTTATAGTAGTTATTGGGGGACAGTTTCTTATTCAGTAAGTAATAATTCTGGTGGGTGGCTTACAAGTAGTATAACTAATACAAGTAGTGGAGCTTATTCTTTAACAGCAAGTTCTTTTTCGACTGTTGGGGGTTCAAGAAGTGCTACAGTAAGTTATACTGTATCTACTCAATTTGGCTATCAATATACAGGGACATTTACAGTATCACAAGACGGTCCCGCTGCAGATACAACTCCTGACGCTTTTAGTTTTACAAGTAATTTTGCAGCAACACAAGGTCAAACCTATACAAGTACAGTAACTATAACAGGAATAAATATAGGAACAACTCTGACTTTTAGTGGAACAACAGGCGCAGATTATAGAATAAATAGTGGAAGTTATACAACATCAAGTCAAACAGTAAATAATAATGACACTGTAACAGTAAGAATAACAGCAGCTTCTTCCGCTGGAGTTACAAGATCAGGGGCAGTAACTATTGGAGGAGTCTCTAGTACAATGTATGTAGCTACCCCAGCTGATTTAGTTCCAGACCAATTTACTTTTACAGATGTTACAAATGCCGAGATTCAGGTTACTTATACTTCTACAATTACACTATCTGGTATGACCCCTGGGTTTAGTACAAATGCTACTTTTTCGGGGTCAAGTTTAGCAGATTTTAGAGTAAATTCAGGAAGTTATTCACAATCCACAAAATCAGTACAAAATGGGGATACTATAACAGCACGAGTAAGTGGGTTAACAACTTATGATACAACTTATACCGCACAAATTACAGTAGGAGGAGTATCAGACACTTTTAGTGTAGCTACAGAATCACAAAATACAACAACATAATGTTTTATTATAGGCTAGGAAATCTTATAACAACTCAACAATGGAATCGCCCAACAAAAGAAGTATTTTTACAATGGGCAAAAGAGTGGTTAGAGAACTACCAAGTAGATTACAAAGTTACATTTTTTGGTTGCTGTGCTGAAAAATTTTATGGAGATTGTGAGTTAGACACTTGGGATATTGATATAATGCTCGAAGGGGAAATAAAAGATTATCAATACCTTAATTTACTACTTACAGAAGGAACAAAACTTGGATATAAATATGGTTTAAAGATAGATATATTTCATGTAAATAAACCATACGACTCAAAAAATTGGCAACCTTACGAACAAATAAGATTTTATAAAGATATGCACTTTATAAAAGAAAACACAAATAATAAATTTGATTTTACAACAGTAGCAGATATAGAAGAACTTCCCTATAATCTGTATAAATACAGAAGAAAAAGAAAAAGTGGAAGTTATGAAAAATTTAAGAAAAGATTAAAACACGGATTCTATAAAGATATAAGACTTGACTTAAAGGAGTTAATTAGTGAAAATTATTGATAAAAATGCTTATATTTCTAAACCTTATAAAATGAGGTGCCTTATATCAAATTTGGAATTTGAAGACGAACTGCATACTTTTGACACAGAAAATATGAACCAAGCAACAGATTTAGTAGATACAATTACTACAAGTTTAGTAACAAGTTTTTATTATACGGTAAATGGTTTAAAAGTAGAAGGAGATCTAGAATTTTATAATCGAAAAGATGGAACATGGAGCTGGACAAAAGCAGAAGAATTAACTCTCGGTAGTTTTCTTTTTACAGATCATAATAAATTAGAAATGATAACACAAATAGACAATACAAATGATTTATTAGAAGGATGCAGTTTAGTTACAGATACGAATTTCTTTGTAGGAGGTTATTTAGCGAAATGAGCAATAGAATATTATTAGGCAAAATAGATTCAAGTGATTATGGATTAATTATTTCAAAACCTGGTGTAAATGTTGTAGGTGCAAATGCAGATCAACTTATTTTTGATAGCCGTGCAAAAGGGTATAGTCAAGTCATATTTAAAGAGACTATAACACTAACAAGAGGAACTTCACAAACTAGAACTTTTTCTAGTCAATCTATACCGAATCCCGCAATAATAGTTTTTGGGGATGATTTTGTACAAGTATCAAATATAACCGCAACACAGGCAACATTTCTTGTACCAAATTATTATCCTACTTATTATAGTATATACACAAATACAAGTTTTACCTCAGAAAATCAAAATCCACAACCACCAAGTTCAACAAGTTTAACTTACGCAGTAATACGAGGACATATATAATGGCAAAAAGAATATTATTAGGAAAAGCGGCAAATGCAGATTATGGGTTATATGTTACAAAATCAGGAAGTGATGTCGTAGATGGAAGTAATAATTTAGCAACTGCAACAAACTTAATGTTTGATTCACGAGTTGGAATAGGTTCTTTAAATTTAAAGTATCATGGACAAGGACTACTTGGCGTACCAGGAAATAATTTAAGCACGGCTACTAATTTAAATACTTCTGATACCTATGCAACAATTACTCATAATTTAGGATTTGTACCCTTTGTTATAGTTCAATGGTGTTTTCAAAGCGATTTAAGTAGCGGGGTAGCAACTAAAATGTATCCTGCTTCATTAGATTTTAATGCAGAAGCAAATAGAAATTTTGCCGTATTTGGAAATACTTATAATCAGCAAGGATTAGTAAGAGGAGGCGTAAGTTATTCTGTAAACTCAACAACTTTAACAATAACGAATAATTTTATAGGACAAATATATATTAGTACAGTAAATGGATTTGAAAGTAGCAGAGAATACCAAGGCGGAGAAAGCATCGCATATGCATTTCTCATTTTTGATTTACAAGGAGCATAATAATGACAACAGCAGTTTTTTCCGAAATAGGAACAACAGAAACAATAATTTATACTTGTCCCGCTGCAAAAACTGCAACGGTATCAAGAGTAAGTGTAGCAAATATATTAGAAAGTGAAGTCACTTTTCATATTTCTTATTATAATGCTACTGATAATACAACCGTCTATTTTATTAAAAATGGACATTTAAGTTCAGGACAAAATTATATTAGTATAAGTAATTCTAATACTTTGTCTATGAGCGCAAACGATTACATAACAATTTTAAGTAATACTGAATCTTCAATAGATGCAATCATAACTTATGAGGAAGAAAGCGTCTAATGATTGACATTCAAAATTTAATGCTTGACATCAGGTGAATTTTTTTGGTATAATTAAGACATTGGAGGTATAAGAAAAAAGCATGAGTGCAGGCACATATAACATAACCATTGATCAGGGATCAGATTTTTCT
>Ga0222714_10002055_pt1 | contig 21909 bp, 25 predicted proteins | sample C33_3DmetaG_FD_165048 | JGI IMG/M metagenome (GOLD analysis project Ga0222714, IMG submission 165048) | Estuarine water microbial communities from San Francisco Bay, California, United States - C33_3D | ecosystem: Environmental > Aquatic > Marine > Unclassified | place: USA: California...
TTTTTAAATCACTAAATTCAGGTCCATTCATGTCATGAAACACAGCATGGCAACCTGACCAATTTCCATAAGGTGCAGCACCAATATCCAAAGCCATCTTTAATCCATCTCCAGTATTATGTTTAGTACCCCTTACTTTTGCCATTTCCCATCCTGGCCCTAAATATCTAGTTCTCATTTCTGGATTAGACTCAAATCCTCCACAAGCTAGAATGACTGAAGATGCATAAATTTGTTTTGGTTTATTATTATCAATTACTTCTACTCCACTAACTTTATTTTTTTCAAAAATTAATTTGGTAGCAGTCGTATTATATTTAATTTCTATTTTTTGTTTTTTTGCAATTTTTGTCAAACCTTCAATTAATTTTGGACCTTCACCTTTAATTTCTGCAGTTAGACCTCCCCAAAATTTTAACTTTCCTCCAACTTTAAAAGACTGTCTGCTATAAATTGGAGTAAACTCCATGCCTTTTTTGCTCATCCATTCCACTGTTTTAAAACTATTGTTGACTAATAATTGAGATAAAACTTTATCGGTTTTTCCATTGGTGACTCTATTCATGTCATCCATATATTGTTTTGCAGTATACTTTCCAAAATCTACATTTTTAGATGAAAGTTTTGGCATAATTTTTTTTAAATCTTTGAATCCATTATAAACAAACCTGATTGAGCCAGTTGTGTATCTACTATTTCCTCCTGTTTCTTTTTTAGAAGCTTTATCAATTAAAAGAATATTTTTAGCTCCGTTATCTGATGCAGATATTGCTGCACACAAAGCTGCATTTCCTCCACCAACTATAATCACATCGTATAATTTGTTCATGAATAATATTTCTTTATTATATTAATTTTAGTAAAAGACTATATGTCAAAAAATGACTTTATAAAAAAATCAAATAAAGAATGGATGGAAATTCTTGAAGCAGAACAATTTATGATTTTGCGAGAAGAATCTACAGAGCCTCCTAACACCAGTGAACTTAATCATGAAAAAAGAAAGGGTGATTATTATTGTGCAGGATGCGATACAAAATTATTTAGTTCAAAAACAAAATACAATAGTGGATCAGGTTGGCCTTCATTTTATGAAAGTTATCCTGATGTATTTGAAACCAAAACGGATCATTTACTTGGCTATCCGAGAACGGAGTATCATTGTAAAAAATGTGGTGGCCATCATGGACACATCTTTGATGACGGACCAGAACCGACAGGAAAAAGATATTGTAACAATGGTAAAGTTTTAAAATTTAAACCACATGAGTAAAGAATTTAGAAATATCAGTAAGGTTGGTTACATGCTCCACAATGGAGGCTTAGAATTTAAAAAAATTTCAGAAACTGAATATGAATATCGCACAACTCTCAAAGACTTTCATATGAATGCGGCTGGTATGACTCATGGTGGTTTTATTATGTCTATACTTGATTCAGGTATGGGTACTTCAGCTCATCAGGTCATTGATGGAGTTGCTGTTACTATTACTCTTGATATTAAATTTATTGGAGCATCAAAAGCTGGGGATGAAATAACTGGTTACGCAAAAATTAAAAAGCAAACTAAATCATTAATCTTCATGCAAGGTGAGTTACAGACGAATGGAAGAACTTTAGCGACAGCTGAAGGTATTTGGAAAGTTATAAAATAATTTTAAGTTAAAACTCTTATTGGATTGTTATCAAAATAAGCCTCGAGATCCTCAAGCATTTGCTCATACATTAAAGAATAATTTTCTTTGGTAACATAACCCAAGTGAGGAAGTAGTAATGCATTGGGTAAAAATCTTAGTTTATGATTAGCTGGGAGTGGTTCTGTAGAGTAGACATCTATTCCAGCACCAGCAATTTTATTTTCTTCTAAAGCTTTAGCTAAATCTTCTTCATGAATAATTTCTCCTCTAGAAGTATTGATTAAATACGAAGTTGGTTTCATTTTACAAATATCTTCGTATTTAATGAGGTGCTTTGTGCGCTCACTTAACACTAAATGAATGGTAATAAAATCAGACCTTTCCAGCAAATCTTCTTTACTAACTGCTAAAGCACCCTTTGCTTGAGCATCTGCAATTTTTAAATTTTCACTCCATGCAATTACTTCCATGCCAAAAGCTTTTGCAATATTAGTAACCTGTGTTCCTTGCTTACCTAAACCAATAACTCCTAATGTTTTTCCTTTAAGTTCAGTTCCAAGTGTAGTTTGCCAATAGCCTTGGTACATATTTTCTGTTTCTTCTCTCAAATTTCTAGCAAGTCCTAAAATTAAAGCCCATGTTAATTCAGCAGTTGGATTTGGGTGCATATCAGTTCCACAAACAGTAATATTTTTTTGTTTACATGTTTCTAAATCAATGGATTTGTTTCTCATTCCACTGGTGATAATTAATTTTAAATTTGAACAAGCGTTTAATAGTTTAGTCGTTATGGGAGTTCTTTCTCTCATAATAATAAGAGCATCAAAATCTAAAAGATTTTCAATTGCATGATCTTCATCATCAAAAGGTTCGTTAAAAACCTTTAATTCACATCGATCTTTTACTTTTTCCCAGTCTGCAAAATGTTCCGCAACTTGTTGATAATCATCAAGAATAGCTATCTTCATTTATTTAATTTATTAGAATTTTTTTTAAATTGGCCTATATCATTACTGCAACAATATTAAAGAAACAAATGTTTAATTCTATCATACAAACTTTTAAGCAAAGCTATGTGGCAATTATTATTGGAATTATTGGAGGATATTTAGCAACTCTCATTCACTTGCCTCTTCCTTGGTTATTAGGATCTTTAGGTCTAAACTTAGTTTTTGCATTTACCAAAATCAACATTACCTTTCCTCAAAAACTTTTAAATCCAATTTTTTTAATTATTGGTATTATTTTAGGTGGCACTTTTAATGTAACCCTTCTGTACAAAATTCATCTTTGGATTTTTTCTTCCATCGCTATGATTATCACAACTGTAATTAGTACAATTATTGTATCAACCTATTTTTATAAAGTTTGTAAGTTTAAAAAAATCATTGCAGTTCTTGCAGGTTTGCCTGGTGCCTTTGTTCCAATTGTAAGTACAATTTTTCACATTACAGCTGACAAGGATACATTAAGCAAAGTTATTATTCCTCAAGCAACTAGAGTGATTTTTATTGTCTGCTTTTTACCTTTCTTTTTTGTAAAACAAATTGGATATGCAGAAATTAATAGTTTTGGTTTTGAAAGTGTTTTTAATATTAAATATTTTGCTGAAATTATTTTTCTTATTTTAGTTTGTATTGCAATTTCGCTACTATTTAAAAAATTAAAAATTCCATCCTCTATTTTAATTGGATCAATGGCTGCTTCTGGAATTTTTTATACTTTTGAAATTATCGATTCTAGATTTCCCGATATATTTATAAATCTTGCTTTTGTTTTACTAGGAACTGCTTTGGGCTCAAGGCTTAATGGATTAAAATTAAAAGAATTACTATTCTTCAGTTTTCATGGTTCTGTCATCACCATTATTTTAATAGGGATAGCCATGTTTGCTTCTTATTTATTATCTAAATTTTTTGGATTTGATTTTATGTCTGCTTTCTTAAGTTTTGCCCCAGGTGGTATTCATGAAATGGTGGTTATAAGCGTTGCCTACAACATTGATCCCATTTTTGTGAGTTATCATCATTTTTTAAGAATTTTTATTATTGTTTTATTATTACCAATTATTTTAAAAAAATTTGGTGAAAAATTATAACTATTTCCAAACTTCCTGTAATCTTTTTACACGACCACAACTTGTTTTGTAATAATTATATCTAATGGGATTTTTTTTATAGTAATCTTGATGATAACCTTCGGCTAAATAAAAAACATCTAACTTTAAAATTTTTGTCACAATTAATTTAGTATTAATATTCGTAAGGCGCTTTATAGAATCGTCTATCAATGTTTTTTCTTCATCATTGCTATAAAAAATAGCCGATAAATAGCTAGGACCTTTATCGCAAAATTGACCCTCATCATCATAAGGATCTACATTTTTCCAGAAAATATCTAAAAGATTAGCGTATGATATTTTTTTTGGGTCATAGGATATTAAAACAGCTTCGTAATGACCTGTGTTTTGAGTAGTAACTTCTTTATAATTTGGGTTTTTTGTTTTTCCTCCGGTGTATCCTGATACTACTTTGTTAACTCCCTCCACTGCCTCAAATGCTTCTTCCATACACCAAAAACATCCTCCAGCAAAAACTGCAGTTTTAATTTGCGAATAAAGATTAGAAGAATAGAAAAAAAAAATTAGTATAACTGCAATTATTTTCACTGATAAAAAGTTCCCCTCTGCCTCAACAATTCTCTATAGAGGTTTGGACTAGATTGAAAAGCTTTTCTGCCATGAAGCAAAAAATAATTATTAGAAAAAATTGAATAACCAGGTGGTAGTTTAAAAGCAATGTGTTTTTTACTATTCTCTAAGGACTCTGATAGTCTATTTAAAAATAAACCTTGCTGCAATGATCTTGGCTCTGGAAATTGATCGATATAAGATATGATTGGCTTACCTTGTTTGTCTGTAAAAAAAACTGGATGCTCAATTTTATATTCGACATTTTTACTTTTAGGCGATCCCCAAATAAAATTTTCTTTTGCCACTGGATCATTATAAAATGTTTCAAGATCTTCCCAGTCATCTAAGTGTAATAAAACACTTTCTCCACCGTTAGCGTTTTCTTCTTTCATCTTCATCATGAGCAGCCAATCAGTTTTTTCTTTTACGTAAGTTCCATCAGTATGAAGATCTAATTTTTTGTAAGCTTTTCTTAAGTAGGAATCGCTGTTATCCGTATGTTTCACTTCAAACCTTGCATAATATTTTCCAGCCATGGCATCAAAATTTGGTGTTCCAACTAAGTGGGTTAATGCAGTTGAGACTTTTACTAAAAAATCAGTATCATATTTACTTTGATCCATTTTTTCTGGACCAATTACAAAAGCGCCTTGATTACGGTCTTTTAAGGTTTGTTGAATTAGATTTTGAATTTTACCATTAAAAACTTGATTAAAAATATCTGCAATATGAAAACGTAAAAAAGGCTTGTATTCAATATCTAATAAATCATAAGCATCGAATTTTTCTTTGATCTGATCTAAATAACTATTTTGAATAAGAATATTTAATAGTCTTTTGCTGGATGAATGATGAGATGTGATTAAGCCTGCAATATTTTCCATATACTACATGTAAAAATTAATTAGTAAAAAAGTCATGGTACTTAAAAAAATTGATAATATCACGTTCTTTTTAATTAGAAAATATACTCCTAACGCAACTAAAGTTGAAATTACTCTACTTGCCAAAGAAGATTCTATTAAAAGTCCCACAGATGGAAATAGGATTATCTTGGTGATCACAGCTGAAATAATTCCAATTGAAACACATTTAATCCAATGAAAAATTGGGCTTTCTGTTGATAAATTTCTCGAACTAAATACCCCTAAAGCTCTACAAGAATAAGTAGCAACGGTAGCAACTAATATAGAAAGATAGATATAATTACTGGTCATTAGTTTCTTTCCTAAAAATAAAAAAACCGATGGTTCCTGCCAATAAACCTGAAATAACAATAGACCAATCAGGCATAATATAAAAAAGCAAAATACTAAAAAAAGAACCTAGTAAGATAGAAGTAATTAATTTTTTTTCCACTAAGTTACTTATGGTCATTACTAAAAAATACATGGGGTTAATAAATACCAAGCCAACTAAAATTTTATGGGATACAAAATCAGAAATTAAAAAACCCAAAACAGTACACAGAACAGAGTTGATCCATAAAAAACCACCAAGACCCAAAAAATAATCAAACTTTTCCTCTTGTGGTAATGTTTTGTGGATTGCAAACATATTAAACCAAGCTGTCACTGCTATAAAATGTGCAAGAATATAATATTTCCATTTAGGATAATAAGGATGTCTTATCACTGGTATTAGATTGACTGTCATCGGATACAGTCTGGCATTTGTTAAAAAAACAGCTAAAAAAATATTTAATAAAGTTCCTCCGGCAACTAATGTTTCTGCCATAACAAATTGACCTGGCAATGCGAAGGTAAAAAAACTAGAAGCAAAACTTTGAAAAAGATCAAACCCAGAGCTTTTTAGATAAGCTCCAAATGCAAACATGCTTGAGCCAAGACCCACGGCTGGAATACCCATGGCATGTTTAATGCCTTGTCTAAACGATAAAGATGTAAACAATTAGATTAGTTATCCTCCTAAGAATAACTTGCCTACCTCAGGATTTGCCAAAAGTCTATCTCCAGTATCAGCCATCACTGTTTCTCCAGAAACAAGCACATAACCAATGTCAGCAAACTCTAGACCTTTTTTAGCATTTTGCTCTACCATTATTATTGTTTTGCCTTCATTTTTTTGAAGATCTCCTAAAATTTCAAAGACCATATCAATAAATTTTGGCTCCAAACCAATAGATGGTTCATCAACTAAAAGAATTTCAGGATTCATAATAAGCGCTCTGGAAATTTCTAATAATCTTCTCTCACCACCAGATAAATTTTTTGCTTTTTGATTCCTTCTTTCATTTAATCTTGTATATTTTTTTAACACTTCCTCCGCTGCTACTTTGGACTGTTCAACGTTATCCTTGATAAAACCTCCCATCAGTAAATTTTCTTCCACTGTCATGTCAGGAAATACGGAATTATCTTGTAAGATGTAAGCAACTCCAGCATTTTTGAGTTTATCGGCTGGAGTAAGAGTAGTTACGTTTTTATCTTCAATAATTACATTTCCGTCATAGATATCCGTAAAACCATAAATTGAGTGAAGTACGGTAGATTTACCAGCGCCATTTGGCCCAATTAAACAAAGGGATTGGCCCTTACCGATAAACAAATTAAAATTATGTAAAATTTGCATTTTGCCATAACCAGCTTGCAAACCGTTAATTTCTAAAAATTTAGCATTATTTGATAAGCTTAATAAATCCTCATTAGATACCTTAGCTTTAATTTTTTCTGACTCTTTTAAAACTTCATCAACCGACACTACCGTATCAGTTTTTCCTTCTCCATAACCTCGTATTTTTTTTTCTTCTGCCATAACTAATGTGCTGCTCCCAAATAAGCATCTATAACTTTTTTATCATTTTTTATTTCCTCAGGCTTGCCTTCGGCTAAAATTCTTCCGTAAGCCATACAATAAATTTTCTGGGCCAAGTTCATTATGACTCTCATATTATGTTCTATAACAAAAAGAGTAATATTATATTTTTTGTTAACTTTAATTAATCTATCGACAATACCATTGATTAAAGTTGGGTTAATACCAGCTGTCGGTTCATCTAAGATTAACATTTTGGGTGCATTAATTAATGCCATGGCAAGTTCTAATAATTTTTGCTGACCAAATGACAATTCTCCTGCTCGTAAATTTCTTTTTTGATACAATCCTACAAAAGATAAAATTTGTTCTGCCTCCTCTTCTACTTCTTTTGGTATTGTTTGAAACATATCTGAAAATTTTCCAGTGAGTTTTTTGCTGATTTTCATATTCATCATACAAGTCATTTGCCCATAAATTTTTGTTTGCTGAAATGTTCTTAACAATCCACGTCTTGAAATTTGATCTACAGTAAGAGTAGACAATTCTTCGTTGTTAAATTTAATCGAACCTTTGTCAATTGGATGGGCTCCAACAATTGAATTAAATAATGTTGTTTTTCCTGATCCATTTGGACCAATCAATCCAACGATAGAACCTTGATCAATAGATAACGAAATATCTTCATTGGCTTTAACGCCACCATAAGCTTTACTAACATCTGTTACTTCTAAAATTTTAGTCATCGGTATTTATAGTAACTTGAGCAAGCCTAGCTTCTTCATCAACTACCTCTCCAAATAATGCAGGATATTTTTGACGCAACATTCCCATAATACCCTCTGGGAAAAAAATAATTATTCCAATGATTAATGCTCCAAGAGCAACTAACTGCCAACCTAAAAAATAAGTCCAGAAAAACTCTTTAAATAATTGAAATATGAATGCACCAATTATTGGACCCCATAAAGTCCCTTTTCCACCTAAGATAGTCATTAAAACCATAAACACACCAACAGTGGCACCAGCAAACGCAACTTCAGTTGGCTCTATATAACCATTAATATTTCCAAATATTCCACCAGCAATACCCATGAAGAATGCTGAAAAAACCCATCCTGTAACTTTGTAATGCATTGTTGGGATGCCCATTGATTCAGCTTTGTCTTCATTATCTCTAATAGCCGTAAGGATTAATCCGAAACGAGTTTTGTATAACCATCGTAAAAAGAAAAATACTGCTAAAAATAAAAGAAAGCTCAATGTGAAGAAAAAATTTACTCCTCCACCTAAGAATGTATGAGGCAAGCCTGCAACTTTTGGCCAAAACGGTACTGTCATTCCTTGACCACCGCCAATAATTTCTAAACTAGTTGCAAACTCTCCCGAAGCAATACCAAGCCCTAAAGTACCAATTGCAAAATAATGACCTCTCAAAACTAAAAGCGCAGATCCAATAATTAACGCAATAATCGCTGGAACTATGCCAGCTAATAAAATTCCTAATGGTATTCCTAAAAAATATTGTTGGGGAGTATGAACAAATGTTTTATATCCTCCCGCAGCGGTCCACTCACCTAACGGAAAAGCTACAGCAATTTGAGTTGAGGCACATACATACATCCCAACACCAAAAAAAACGATATTCCCAAATGTATTATATCCCATTTTCCCACCTTGGATATTCCATGTGGACGCATAAACCATAAAAAGAAATAACTCTGCCATTTGGATTCGATAACCAGAAAACAAATAAGGAGTGGAGATTCCTAAAAATAATAAAAATGCTAAGCCAGTTAGTTCTTTTTTATCAAAATCAGCAAACATTATTTTAAATACTCTCTTTTTTTAGCAAGTTTCCTGCTTCGATAAACAAGGATAAGAACAAGCATAAGAAACACAAATCCAATTCTGTACTCTTGTCCTAATGTGTAAGCAGAAAATTCTTCTATTGTTCCCAATCCTAAACCAGATGCTAAAACTGCTGGAAAGTTTCCTAAGCCAGCAACAATTACAATCATAAAAGAACGAACTGTATAAGGTAATCCAATATAAGGATGTAACGTATAAGTCATTGCAACTAGAGATCCAGCTAAACCGCAAATTGCAGCATTGATTGCATAGGTATAACAATAAACTTTTTCTGTATCGACACCAAGAATTCTAGCAGCTCTAGCATTTTGCGCTGTCGCTCTGATAGCTCTACCTAATTTTGATGTTTTCATAAAATAGATTACTGCTGAAGCACCAAGTAAGCAGACTATAAATGAAAATATTTTAATGTGAGATAAAGTAATATTTCCATCGAATAAAAAACTTGTTCCCAAACCTGAATTAGCTGTTTCAACTTGTGATCCAAATCCAATATTCATTAATTGCTGAACAACGATACTAATCCCAAAAGTTGCCAATATAGAAATAAACATATCTCTACTGACGACCCTAAATATTATGGTTCGATAAATTAAAAAACCAAGACAAAATAAAAGTAAAAAAGAAAATGGTATTCCTATAAAGGGTGATAATCCCATCTTATAAAAAGTAAATGTTATATAACCACCTAGAATAACAAACTCACCCTGAACAATATTAATGATGTTCATTACACCCCACACTAAAGCCATTCCATAAGCTACAAAAGCAAAAATAGCTCCAACCATAAGTCCATCAAGCAATGCTTGAAGATTCAAAAAAGGTGCCTGTAATAAAATCATATTTTTTTAATTTAAAAAACCGCCCTATTGCTAGGGCGGCTTCATTTAAAAGATTAGACTATTTTCTGTCCGCCCATTTAGGAGCTGGCCAAATTAATTTAGCCTGAGCCCATTTCACAGGAGCAACAACTTTGTTTTCTCCTTTTTGGACTTGGAACATAACCATAGGTTTACTTGTATTTTGACCACCGGCATTAAATTTAACACCGCCGTAAAAAGTCATCATATCTGTTTTTGCTAAAGCATCTCTTACTTTTTTCTGATCAAGAGAATTCGCTCTTTCAAAAGCATCTTTGAAAACAAGCAAAGCTGCGGAAGATTCTGCTGCTTGATATGGTGGGTCATAACCGTAAACTTTTTCAAATAACTTTGCATAATCAGAAGCTGATCCAAAGTAATTATCTTTATAAGTTAAAGATTTATGCCATTGAGAACCACAAAGTACGTAGTCACCATTTCCAGCACCTAATTTTTTATTAATACTTGCAGCATCACAGTGCGTCATAGCAATTAGTGGAACATCTACTTTAAGGTCAGTAATTTGTTTCACACCTGTCATTGCACCTTTAGAGTGACCCGAAACGATTAATAAGTCTGGTTTTAAAGCTTTCACTTTTTGAAGTGTTGCAGTCATATCATTCAACTCTTTTGGTAGAGCATCATCAATAACTACTTTCATTCCATGATGTTTAATTCTTTCCATCACACCAAGCTTCACATCTAGTGAGAAAGCATCTTGTTCAAATGCCATCGCAACTTTCAATGAAGAAGGTTTTTTTCCAGCTTTTTTGTTAACATCAGCTGCAAGATCTACTGCAGAACTTAAATATTGATCCGCACTATTTAATACTGCGAATAAATATTTGTATCCTTTGGTAAATAATGAACGAGCAGCACCATTTGCTTCAACCATTGGTACTCCAAATTTTTCTGTAACTGGAGCAACCGCGATCGTAATACCTGAACCGTAGGGCCCAAGCATGTATTTCACGCCATCTTGTTCAATCAATCGTTGCGCTAGTGCAGCAGCTTTAGAAGCATTAGACTCATCGTCATAATATTTAACTGCTAAATTATATTTCTTTCCGCCTACTTTTACTCCACCTTTGTCATTTATTAATTTAACAGCAAGATCGTAACCTCTTTGTGTATGCTCACCATTAGTGGCATATTTTCCTGTTAAAGAAATAGCTGAACCTAAAACAATAGTATCTTGTGCGTTAGCAGAAGAAATACCAAATGTTAGTGCAATTGCAGAGATAAACGTAACGAAAACATTTTTTAGTTTTCTCATTAGTGTCCCCTTTTAGTTTGTTAATTAACAGCGAGGGAAAATAATGAAAAAATAACAAACAGCAATATAAAATTATAATTGTGCTTATGCACAACGAATATTTTCACATATAGTTAAAAATATTATATGATAAATCATACAATTTATGAAAATATCCAATAACGCCAGAACCTATACTAATTTTAGTAGTTCTCTGGGTTTTAAAATTAATAAACTCTCAAAAGAACTAAAACGATATTCAGCCAAGATGATTGGTGAATATAAAGAGCTTGGAATTCCGGAGTTATTTACTCTCAACGTTATAGGTGATGCGCACAAAGACGTAACTATCAAATACATCACAACAGTCCATTGGGCTGACCAAGCTGAGATTAGTAGAGGAGTCAAAAAATTAATTGAATTGGATTTGATAAAAAAAAATTTAAACAAAAAAGATAAACGCTTTTCTCTTTTAACAATCACACCTAAGGGAGAAAAAATTCACAAAGATATTATAAATAGGCAAAAAGATAGAAATCAAAAACTTTTAAAAGATTTCAAAGATACGGAAATTGTAATTCTACAAAAATTACTTGATAAACTTTTAATATCTAGTCAAAAATATTTAATTATCAATTAAACTTTAATTGCAATTACAATTGCAATTAAGACTAAAGCTGCAGAAGAAATATAATTGATTGTTACTAAATTTGCTTTTAATTTATTTGATATACTTTTTGCTATACCTGAGTAAATCGCCAATGTGACAAAATCTAAAATTATATAACTAAACATTAGAACTAAAAAATTAATTAAATAACCCTCTCCTGTTTTTAAAAAAGTTGGAAATACGGTTACAAAAAAAACAGTTGCCTTTGGACTAAAAAAAGCAACTAAGAAACCATCAATATATAATGAAACCGTAGATTTGATTTTTAAATTTGTATTTAAATCAATTTTTGATTTTTTTTTTACATATCCATAAGCAATATAAAGTAAATATAAAATTCCTGCCCACTTAAAATAAATGACAATGTTAGGAAACAATTTAATTACCGCACCAAGACCTAGCAATACTAAAATCATTTGTAATGTATTTGCAGATATGTCACCGAAAGCAGTCCACAAACTTCTTCCAAATCCATAATTTAAAGATTGAGACATTATTAATACCCTTGGAGCACCTGGAGTGATGAACATAAAAAGAATAATTTGTAAAAAAATTAAATAGTTATCTGGCAACATCTAAGCGTGATCAAGAGGCAAGGTTGAAGTTTGTTTTATTTCTTCCATTGAAAAACTTGTACTAACATCAGTTAAATCTATTTTGTCTGTTAGTTTCTTATAAAACTCATCATACTTTTCTATACTCGGAACTAAAACTTTTAATAAATAATCTATCGAACCACTTAATCGATAAAACTCGACTACTTCATCCATGTCATTGATCACTTTGACAAATTTTCTAGCCCAATCCATATTGTGATTACTAGTTTTGACTTGAACAAATGCAACAACATTTAAGTTAAGTTTAAGTCTATCAACAACAGCAACTTTTTTAACAATATAACCTTGCTTATAAAGCTTGTTAATTCTGGCCCAGCAGGGAGTGGCAGATAAATTGACTTTTTTTGATAGTTCAGCGATCGGAATATCAGCATTATCTTGAAGAACAGATAATATTTTCTTATCAATGTCGTTTAGCATATTATATTTTGTTATATGTAAACTTATTAGTATAATTTTCTAATATTAATATCAATATATTATATTTTTAACTTATTTTTCTATAAAACTTGATAATTATAGAAAAAAACTTATCTAGCTCCCCAAGCAATTTTGGTCATTCAAGTTTATCCCTTTTTAATAATCTTGAATGACCTCAAAAAAATAGGAAGAAATTATGACGTTAAAAATAAATGATACAGCACCAAATTTTGATGCTGAAACTACTAAAGGCAATATTAATTTTTATGAATGGTCGGGAGATAGTTGGGTAGTATTATTTTCTCATCCAAAAAACTTTACTCCAGTGTGCACTACAGAACTTGGAGCATTACAATCAATCAAGCATGAATTTGATAAACGAAATGTAAAAATTCTAGGTTTAAGTGTTGATCCAGTGGAGGACCACAATAAATGGAGTGATGATATTAAAGATGTAACAGGTCACTATCCTGAGTATCCTCTCATAGGAGACAAAGATCTTCATGTTGCTAAAACATATGGAATGCTTCCAGCAAATATTGAAGGATCATCACAAGGCAGAACTGCAATTGACAATGCGACGGTAAGAAATGTTTTTGTCATTGGCCCTGATAAAAAAATTAAATTAATTTTATCTTACCCAATGGCAACGGGAAGAAACTTTCCAGAAATTCTTAGAGTGATTGACTCTTTACAATTAACTGTAAAACATAAAGTTGCAACTCCAGCTAATTGGAAACAAGGTGAGGATGTCATTATTGTTCCTGCAGTAAAAGAAGATGAGGCAAAAACTTTATTTCCTGATGGGTGGAATGCAATTAAGCCTTATCTAAGAATTGTTAAACAACCCAATATTTAAATAATAAGAAAGATAAAAAAATGAAAAAAATAATAAGCACAGTATTTTTTATTTTCTTTGCAACATCAGTATTTTCAGCAGAGCCGCTGGTTGATGTTTCTTGGTTAAATAAAAATTTAAATAATAAAAAAGTATTTATTTTAGATATACGAAATAAAATTGATAAAGGATCTTATGAGACTTTTAAATTAGCTCATGTTCCAGGATCAGTTCACTCAGATTATCTTACTGGTGGATGGAGAGCTGAAATTAAAGGAGTAGTAGGTCAATATCCTGGCACTAAACATTTAGAACAATTAATTGGAAGTTTAGGAATTAATAATTCTAAGCATGTGGTAATTGTGTACGGTGGTGCTAACTCAACAGACTTTGGAAGTGCAGCTAGAATCTATTGGACTTTTAAAACTCTTGGTCATCAAGAAGTATCTATTTTAAATGGTGGATTTAATGCTTGGCAAAAAGCTGGCTTACAAACAGAAGCTGGTGAAAATAAAATTACACCATCTAAATTTGTAGCTAAATTTGATAAAAAATATTTAGCAGATTACAAAGAAGTAAGAGACGCTAGAAGAGATCGAAACGGCTATACTTTGATTGATGCTCGACCAGTAGAATTTTTTAAAGGTGAGAAAAAGTTTCCTACTATTGAAAGAGCAGGAACTATTCCCACTGCTAAAAATCTACAAGAATCAGCTTTAATTGATGGTAATTACTCTATTAAAACTGCTGATGAAATTAAACAACTAGTCAAAGAAGCAGATCTAAAAGCTAAAAAAGGATTTGTTACTTTTTGTAACACTGGGCACTGGGCTGCTACAGTTTGGTTTGGTTTAAGTGAAATTGCCAAAGTTCCAAATGTAAAAATGTATGATGGCTCTATGGCGCATTGGACAATCAATCCTAAAAACGAAGTTATCAAAGGCTAATAATTTTTCACACACGTAGGTTAATTTATTTAACCTACGTGTTAGCTTTTAAATTAAAAATATTATACTTTCCCTTATGGAAAATTTCAGAAAAAGTGAGATACCTTATCTCTTAGTTGGAATTTTTTTATCTATTTTTATATTAAATTTTTTACATCAAGAACTTGGCTTAAGGCACGTATTAGTTTTCAGTATTGGTTTGGGTCTTGGGATAACACTGTATCATGCTTCATTTGGATTTACCGGAGGCTGGAGAGAATTTATTGAACATAAAAAAAGCAGTTCCTTAAGAGCGCAAATAATAATGCTTGCATTTGCTGTTGTGCTTTTTTCACTCTCCATTGGTAACAAAAGTTTAATTTATGATGGAAATATGGTTGGTGCTATCGCGCCATTAAGTATTTCTGTAATTGTTGGTTCTTTTATTTTTGGTTTTGCCATGCAATTAGGTGGGGGTTGTGGTTCAGGAACTTTATTTACTGCTGCAAGCGGCAATACAAAAATGTTAGTTACTTTAATTTTTTTTATTATTGGCTCATTAGTTGGAACATATCATTTTACCTTTTGGTCATCTTTGCCATCACTTGGTACAATTTCTTTAATAGACAAGTTTAATGCCTATGAAAATATTGGAATGCAACTAAGTTTTTTATTTTTATTATATATTGGTTTTTCTTTTTTAGAGTCAAAACGAAATCATCAAATTAATCATTTAGATATTTTTAAGACATCAAATTTTAATATCGTAAAAGGACCCTGGCCACTTTTTTTAGGTGCAGTGTTACTAGCAATATTGAATTTTTTTATGTTACATGCGGCAGGTCACCCTTGGTCTGTTACTTTTGCTTTTGGATTATGGGGAGCAAAAATTGCAAGTATAATTGGAATAAATGTTGGTGAATGGGATTTTTGGCAATTGTCCTACCCTAGCACTGCTTTAGAAAATAGCGTTCTTGCAGATCCAACCACTGTTTCAAATTTAGGAATTATTTTAGGAGCTTTGATAGCTGTAAATTTAGCTGGAAAATTTTCGAATAAATCCAATATAAATTCAAAACTATTTCTGGCTGCAGTAATAGGAGGATTTTTTATGGGTTATGGTGCAAGACTGGCATTTGGATGTAATGTGGGAGCCTTATTTAGCGGCATAGCTTCTGGAAGTTTGCATGGTTGGGTATGGTTTTTATTTGCATTTATTGGCTCTATTTATGGGGTCAAAGCAAGGAAATATTTCTACTAATGAAAAATATTCTTTATTTATTTTTAATTATTTTACTTATCGTTCTTGCACTATTAGATCACGACAAGAATGGAGTTGCTTATAATCCATTATTTCACAAAAGTGGTGACAACAACTCTAGCAATATTTCTATGCCTTGTGGACTTGGTGGATCACATAATCACAAACATTAAATATTGACTTTTTAATTCATTTATTATTTAAAGCTTGTAGCGCTGATTTAGTTCAAATTGCGGGCGCTTTATAAAACCAGCTAAAGCGATTGTAACCACCGCTCTAGCCGGTGGTTTTTTTTTGGATATTCCATTTGAAACTACCGAAAATTTGATCCTAAAAATTATGAAAAAAAATGATTTAAAATTAAGTTTTGAATTTTTTCCAGCTAAAAATTCTGCTGCAGAAGAGCAAGCCTGGAGTAGTTTAAAAAAATTAGAAAACTTTAATCCTGAATTTTTTTCTGTCACTTTTGGTGCAGGTGGAGGTGAAAGATTAAAAAGCGATTCTTTCGTCAAAAAAATAGGTAAAAATTCTCTTGTACCAGTGGCTGGTCATTTAACATGCGTAGACATGTCTAAAGAAGAAATTAATGATTTGGCACTTGGCTGGTTCGAAAAAGGAATAAATAAAATTGTAGCTTTACGAGGTGATGTGAGAGAAACAAATAAAAAATACAAACCTCATCCAAATGGCTACGTTAATGCTGCAGATATGTGCTTGGGATTAAAAAAATTAGCTAATTTTGATATTGCAGTTGGAGGCTATCCAGAAGTTCATCCTGACTCTAAGAATAAACAAGATGATATTGATAATTTAAAAAGAAAAATAGACTCAGGTGCTGACAAAATTATCACTCAATATTTTTTTGATAAGGATGTATTTCTTCGATACCGAGACGAAGTTATCAAAGCAGGAATCAACGTTCCTTTGATACCTGGAATTATGCCAATTTCTAATTTTAATAAAATAAAAAATTTTAGCGCAATGTGTGGGGCAACTATCCCGGATTGGGTAGCAAGTGAATTTATTAATTTAGATCAAACCCCTGAAGTACAACAATTTGTTGGAGCAAGTTTAGCTAGTGATTTAGTAAAAAAACTAAAAAAAGAAGAAGTAAATGAATTTCATTTTTATACTTTAAATAAATATGAATTAACTTTTGCCGTATGCTCTAGACTCTTGTCTTTGCAAAGCAATTTAAACAATAATGAAAATAAAGGAGAAGTAAGATTATGATACAAGTCGCATCCATTGGTTATCCAAGAATAGGTCCAAAAAGAGAATTAAAAAAAGCCCTGGAGCAATTTTGGAAGGGAGAAATACAAGAACAAGATTTACACAATGTAGCCAAAAGTTTACGAAAACAAAATTGGCAAACACAAAAAAGTGCTGGTGTAGACCTGATTTCCTCAAATGATTTTTCATTTTATGATCAAGTGCTGGATGCTATTTGTTTATTAGGGGCTGTTCCTAAAAGATACAAATGGGATGGGCAGGAAGTAAGTCTTGCTACTTACTTTGCAATGGCAAGGGGTTCGCAAACTAAAGAATTAGATGTTCCTGCATTAGAAATGACAAAATGGTTTGATACGAACTATCATTATCTAGTTCCTGAACTTTCTAAAGAACAAACTTTTAAATTAAGTTCAAATAAACCTTTTGAAGAATATGAAGAAGCTAAACAGGCAGGTTTTCATACCAAGCCTATTATTTTAGGTCCATTAACATTTCTTCTTTTGGCCAAAGGAATTGACGGATCTGATACGATCAATTTATTAGATAAAGTTTTACCAGTGTATAAACAAATTGTAGAAAAATTTTCTCAATTAGGAGCTGAGTGGATACAGATTGATGAACCAATCTTAGTAAAAGATTTAGATTCTAATATTGTATCAAAAATTAAAAATACACTTAACCAAATTAAAGAATCTGCAGGAAACAGTAAAATTTTATTAACTACTTACTTTGAAGATCTTAATGATGATGTAAAAAAAGAAGTTTTTGCAAGCAATGTAGATGTTGTTCATTTGGATTTGGTAAGAGGAAATAAAAATAAAGAGTATGTAAAAAACTCCAATAAAAAACTTTCCTTAGGATTAGTAGATGGAAGAAATGTTTGGAAAACAAATTTACAAGAAAAAATTAATTTCATTAAAGACAATGTTTCTGGTGATGTTATTATTGCTTCTTCTTGTCCTCTACTTCATTCTCCTTATGACCTAGAGTTAGAACAAAAAGTTCCAGCTGAAATCAAAAGATGGCTATCTTTTGCAAAACAAAAATTACTAGAGCTAAACGTTATTAAAAGTTTTATTAATGAAGGGTCGCATCAAGAGGCGTTGGAAACAAATGCTGCAGATATTCATGATAGAGAAACCTCAAAACTAATTCATGATGATGTGGTTAAAAATAGAATTAAAACAATTAATAAATCTATTACAGAGAGAAAATCTAGTTATGTGGATAGAGCTAAAATTCAAAAAAATATTTTTTCTCTTCCAAAATATCCAACTACAACTATTGGATCATTTCCTCAAACTACTGACGTTAGACAGGCAAGAGCTAAATTTAAACGTGGAGAACTTGATGAAGCAAGCTATGAAAGATTTCTAGAAGAAAAAACGATTGACACTATTAAAAAACAAGAAGCGATCGGAATCGATGTTATTGTTCATGGTGAATTTGAACGTAATGATATGGTGGAATACTTTGGTGAACAGCTCAAAGGTTTCACTTTTACTTCTAGCGGGTTTGTTCAAAGTTATGGTTCACGTTGTGTCAAACCTCCAATTATTTATGGAAATGTATCAAGACCAAAACCTATGACAGTCAGATGGTCTAAGTTTGCCCAGGAACAAACCAAGCAAATTGTGAAAGGAATGTTAACTGGACCCATTACTATTTTGCAGTGGTCATTTGTTCGAGATGATCAACCTAGAAAATTCACGGCACAAGAGATTGGATTTGCCATTAGAGATGAAGTTGAAGATCTTGAAAAAAATGGAATTCGAATGATCCAGATTGACGAACCAGCACTGAGAGAAGGTCTTCCTTTAAAGAAAAAAGACTGGAAAGATTACCTTTCTTGGTCCGTAGATTGTTTTAAAATATCTGCTGCAGTTGTTAAAGACGAAACTCAGATTCATACTCACATGTGTTACGCAGAATTTGAGGATATTATCGACTCTATTGCAGCATTAGATGCAGATGTCATTTCTATTGAAACGTCTAGATCCAGAATGGAACTTCTGACAACTTTTGAAAAGTTCAAATACCCTAATGAAGTCGGACCAGGAGTTTATGATATTCACTCTCCTCGCGTTCCATCAAAAGATGAAATGAAAGTTCTTATCGAAAAGGCCTCTAAGCTCATTGACCCAACAAGAATCTGGGTTAATCCAGATTGTGGATTAAAAACTAGAGGATGGCCTGAAACAATTGATGCATTAACTAAAATGGTAAATGCCGCAAAAGAATTGAGGGTAAGCTAATTGAAAAAAAAATTTAAGTTAGAAACAAATCTAGTTAGGGGTGGCCTAACTAGATCTAACTTCAAAGAAACATCCGAAGCTATTTTTTTAAATTCTGGATTTGTTTATGACTCACCAGAACAAGCAGAAGCAATTTTTTTAGGAAAACAAAAAGGGTTTCAATACACACGTTATGCTAATCCAACTATAGAAATGTTTGAGCAAAGACTTGCTCTGCTTGATGGATCAGAAAGTTGCTTTGCTACAGCAAGCGGTATGGCTGCTGTTTTTGGATCTATGATGTGTCAATTACAAGCTGGAGATCATGTTGTTTCAGCTTCAGCCTTATTTGGATCATGCAGGTATATTTTAAAAGATATTCTACCAAAATTTGGTATTGGGGTAACTTTTGTAAATGGAACCAATATTAATGAATGGAAAAAAGCTATTCAAAAAAATACAAAAATTTTCTTTTTTGAATCACCATCTAATCCATGTTTAGAAATTATTGATATCAAACAAGTTTGTTCTATTGCTAAGAAAAATAAAATAATAACTATCGTAGATAATATTTTTGCCTCCCCCGTTCTGCAGCAGCCTATTAAGTTTGGTGCAGATATTATTATCTATTCCGGAACAAAACATATTGATGGTCAAGGCAGAGCTATGGGTGGAGCAATTTGTTGTACTAAAAAATTTAAAGAAGATATTTTAAAACCTTTTTTAAGACATACCGGTCCTTGTATTAGTCCATTTAATGCATGGGTTCTGCTAAAAAGTATGGAAACAATTAAAATTAGAGTTCATTCTCAATCATATACAGCGCAAAAAATTGCTGAGTTTTTAGAAAAACATAAAAAAGTGGAAAAAGTATTTTATCCTGGTCTTAAATCTTTTGCGCAATACGCTTTAGCAAAAAAACAACAGTCTGCTGGTGGAACAATGATATCTTTTAAAATTAAAGGTTCAAAAAAAGAGGCTTTTAAATTTATAAAAAACTTAAAAATATTTGATATTTCTAATAATCTTGGCGATACCAAGTCGTTAGTTACTCATCCAACTACCACAACTCATAAAGTTTTGGGTGAAAAAGACAGAATAAGCCTTGGTATTACACCAAATCTTGTAAGGCTATCTATTGGACTTGAAAATCTAGAGGACTTAAAAAAAGATATTCTAGATTCTTTGAATAAGTCTTAGATTAAACATAATTCAATCCGAATCCGCCTTAATTAAAGCATACATATCTTCGCACTAACAATTAACAAAGGAAATACCATGAAAAAAGTACTGGCACTAATGTTGTCTTGCTTTTTATTAACTTCGGCAGCTTTAGCAGCAGGAAATGCTACTGAGCTAATGAAGCAAGTAGATCAAAAAATATCTGAGTCTAAACAGCTTTCAGCTGAAGAACTAAAAGATATTAAATCTTTAAGAGTACAAGCAGAAGATGCTCTTAAAAATGGAGACGAAGAAGAATCTGAAAAACTTCTTAAAGAAGCTCTAAATTTACTTGGGTAATTAAACATTAATATAAAGGCGCAGTACATCTGCGCCTTTAAAAACATAGTTTCATCAAATCATTGTCACAATTTAAAAATAAAATTTTATTGATTAAAGAGGAAATTATTATGAAACTTATAAAACCTGCAAAAATAGATCCCATAGAAATAAAAAAAGAATCTAATTTTTTTTCTAAAACAGTATCAGCAATTGTAGCTGCTAATCTATTAATACTTGGGATGATTTATTTTACTATTTATAATGGTTAAGATTTTGTTATTAGCTTTACAATCTTAAAATAAATACTTCTAGGTAAAATTCTTAAAATCTTAAATAAGATCATCATCGGTAAAGGGAAAGTAATTTCATACTTTTCTTTTTTTAAACCATCTACAATAATATCTGCAGCTTTATCTGCGCTCATCAAAAAAGGCATGTCAAAAGTATTTTTTTCAGTTAGCCTTGATTTAACAAAACCAGGATTAATGATGCTAGTTTTGATATTAAATTTATCACAATCTATTTTTATAGATTCAATATAATTCATCATAGCTGCTTTGCTAGGCCCGTAAGAAGAAGAGTTTGGCAATCCACCAAAGCCAGCGAGAGAACTGACGACAGCCAAATGTCCTGATTGTTGTTTTTGAAACAATGGTAAAATAACTGAGCAGACATTAATTAATCCAATAAAATTAATATCCATTGTTTTTTTAAATAATTCTAAGTTAATTTCAAAGGTTTTGTCTGGCTCATAATAACCAGAACAATAAATAACTTTATCTATTTTGTGTATTTTATCGATTATTCCAATTAATTTTTTTTGACAATCTTGCTCCAAGGTCACATCCACAACCTCTGTCAAAATGGCAGCTTTTTTATTTGCAAAATCTTTCTGTAATTGACTTAATTTAGCTTCCGTTCTGCCAAGTAAAATTAAATTTTCACATTGATCACTGTATTTTTCCGCAAGAGCATTTCCTATTCCAAATGTTGCTCCAATAATTAAAATATTCATAAAACTTATTAATAAATAACAAATAAAATGATATATAGTTAGCTTTATGGCATCAAGAATTGAATCAGATAGTTTCGGAAAAATAAAAGTACCAAATAACA
>Ga0222714_10002056_pt1 | contig 21909 bp, 18 predicted proteins | sample C33_3DmetaG_FD_165048 | JGI IMG/M metagenome (GOLD analysis project Ga0222714, IMG submission 165048) | Estuarine water microbial communities from San Francisco Bay, California, United States - C33_3D | ecosystem: Environmental > Aquatic > Marine > Unclassified | place: USA: California...
ACGAACGTCGAATGGGCCTGGCCCGTGGTGAAGTGGAGGAGGTGGTAGACGATAAAGAGCAGGAGGATCACCCCGCCCCACCGCATGGTGCGCGAGGCGTACGAGAGGCTCAGGCTCTCCTCCTTCGCATAGCCGGCGGGGCGTGCCGCCCGGCTCAGCCGCGTCAGCTGGACCGCGGACACGACGTGCACGCCCACGGCCGCGAGCAGAACGAACCGCGCCAACCAGAGAACGCCTTCGTGCGGAAGGAGGGGATATCCGACTTCGCGCAGGAACTCCGCATATACGTCCATCGCGTAGTGCCCGTCCGCGGCCGGGAACAGCATCTTGAGGTTTCCCAGCATGTGGACGAAAACGAATCCAAACAGCACGACGCCCGAGACGGCCATCAGGACTTTTTTACCGACGGTCGTTCGGTAGAGTGTCGCCACGCGGCGCATTGCGGCTCCAGGCGGAATTGCAGGGTTCGAGCAACGATCCCGGCTGTCTCGACAGCCGGCATAATCTAGCCCGATCGGCTCAAACTGGAACGCTGACCGCGGAGGGGCCGGACGCCTGTCCGTGCCCCGGCGACTTCACTCCCTGTAAAGCCCCTCGGCGGCGCGTGCGCTCACGATCAGTCCCTTGATGAGCGCCGAGCTGAGTCCACGGTGTTCCATCTCATTGAGTCCCGCGATCGTGCAGCCCCGAGGCGTCGTCACGCGGTCGATCTCGCCTTCGGGGTGGGTATCCTCCTTGAGGGAGAGCGCAGCGGCGCCGCGGGCCGTCTGGCCTGCGAGTAGCAGGGCTTCCTCCGGATGGAATCCGATCTCAATACCACCCTGCGACGCCGCTCGGATGCAGCGCAGGAAGAACGCCACACCGCACGCGCAGAGGGCGGTCGCCGGGACCATCATCTCCTCGCGGATCACCAGGGTGCGCCCCACAGCATCGAATAGCGTCTGAGCCTCTTCGAGGGCCGACTCGGCGCCCTCCTCCGCGCTCAGACACGTCATGGACTCCCCAATGGACACGGCGGTGTTCGGCATCGCACGCACCACGGGCACGTCCGGCCCGAGTGCATCACGGAGTCGTGCGATGGACGCACCGGACACCACCGACACCACTCGGTGCCGCCCCGAATCCAGCGCGGGCGCTATCTCTCCGAGCAGGGCGTCTAACTGCTGGGGCTGAACAGCCAGTACCACGATCTCGCTCGACTCCACCGCGTCCCGGTTGTCAGCGCCAACGCCGAAGCCGGCGTCTGCGAGGTCCGAAAGCTTCGACACCTGGCGCCGGGTCAGTCGGATCGCCGACGGAGGCGCGAGCCCGGCCGCCACCCAGCCGAGTGCCAGAGCCCGGCCCAGGTTACCCCCGCCCAGTACGGCGATTGTCTTCATATGTCTTTTCGATCCATTCGCAAACGAGCTTCCTCGGCCTCGCGTTCCGCGCGTACCTTCTGCGCAACGTGGTCGGGCGCGGGCTCGTACCCCGCGAGCCTGCGAGTGTGATGTGCCCTGCCGTGCGTGAGCGAGCGCAGCGTCGCAGCGTACTTGTAGAGCTCGGACTCCGGCACGAGGGCGCGTACCGTCGTGCGTCCGTCGGTGGGCTCCATCCCCTGAACCCGCCCACGCCGGGACGTCAGGTCGCCCATGATGTCGCCGACGTACTCGTCCGGAGTAACCACTCCGACCTCGATCACCGGCTCGAGCAGGATCGGGCCGCACTTTTCGACCACGGCGCGGAAGGCGAGCGAGCCGGCCAGCTTGAATGCGATGTCCGACGAGTCGACCGAGTGGTAGGAGCCATCGAAGCACTCCGCCGCGAAGTCCACGAGCGGGAAGCCGGCCACGATGCCCCGCTCCGCCGCCTCGCGGATGCCCTTGTCCACGGACGGAACGTACTTGCCGGGAATGACGCCACCCTTGATGGCGTCGATGAACTCGTAGCCCGAACCGCGCGGCTGGGGCCGCAGCCGGATCCAGCAGTCGCCGAACTGCCCCCGCCCCCCGGACTGCTTCTTGTGCCGGCCCTGCCCTTCGGCCTGCTTCGTGAGCGTCTCGCGGTACGCGATCCTGGGCTGCTCGGTCTCGACCCTGACGCCGTACTTGCGCTCCATGCGCTCGAACTGGACGTCGAGGTGGAGCTCGCCGACGCCCCGCGCGATCGTCTGATGCAGCTCCGGGTTGAACGCGGCGGTGAAGGTGGGATCCTCCTCGTGCAGCTTCGGGATCACCTCGCCGAGCTTGTCTTCGTCCCCCCGGGTGACCCCCTTGATCGCGATCGAGATGTCCGCCCGGGGAAAGTCGATCTTGCCGAGCGCGACCGTGCGATCGCCGTCGTACAGCGTGTCGTTCGTGTGCGTGTGCTTGAGCTTGGCGACTACGCCGATGTCGCCCGCGTGCAGCGTGGAGACTTCGAAGCGCTCCTTTCCGAGCGGAATCGAGAGGTGATTCAGCTTCTCGGACTGGCGGTCGGATGCGTTCATGACCTCCGCGCCGTTGGAGACCTTCCCGGAGAAGATCCGGAAGTACGACAGCTCCCCGACGTGGGGCTCCGAAGCGGTCTTGAAGACGAGAGCGGCCAGCGGGCCGTCGTCACGCGCGGCGTACTCCTGACCGTCGACGACCTCCGGCTGCGCCTCCGACGGACTCGGACAGAGCTCCACGAGCTTCTTGAGCAGCGCCCGCACGCCATAGGTCATCTGGGCGGCGCCGCAGAAGACGGGAAACACCTCGTTGCGCGCCATGCCGAGGGCCATCGCTTCGATGGCCTCTTCGCGCGAGATCGCTCCTCCCTCCAGGTACGACTCGAGGAGCTGCTCGTCCATGGTGGCCAGGGTTTCCTGGAGCTCGGTCTCCCACTGGGCTTCCTTGTCCTTGAGCTCGGCGGGGATGTCGGTTTCGTCGTACTCGCCCTTCTGCGTACCCGGCCTGTAGATGTGGGCCTTCTCGCTGAACAGGTTGATGATTCCGTGGAAGTCGGCGCCTTCCCCGACCGGAATCTCGACGGGCAGGGCGCGCTCGGTCAGCCGGTTCCTGATCTGGGACCACACGCCCTCGAAGTCGGCGTGCTCCTTGTCCATCATCGAGACGAAGAAGATCCGCGGGATCCCCCGCTCCTCGCAGTAGCGCCACACCCGCTCGGTTCCGACCTCGACGCCCGAGGTCGCGCTCACGACGATGATGGCGGCGTCCGCGACCCGCACCGCCGAGAGAGCCTCGCCCGTGAAGTCCAGATAGCCCGGGGTGTCGAGCAGGTTCACCTTGGTGTCCATGTGCTCGGCATACGCCGGGGTCAGCTGAATCGAGATTCCGTGCGCATGCTCTTCGGGAGCGTGCATGGTCAGCGCGGAGCCGTCGTCCACCTTCCCGAGCCGCTTCGAGGTACCCGACACGTAACAGAGCGCGTCGATGAGCGTGGTTTTCCCCGAGCCTCCATGGCCCAGAACCGCGACGTTACGGATGCGGTCCGTGGTGTACTCCTTGGCCGATGCCATGTCGCTCCTCCGATAGCCGATGAATGAGGGCCCGCCACCGGCTCGCCTTGGGCCGATGCCGGCCCATGCACATGGTCCCGGCAGACGGCTCGGTGACCGTCGCGTCCTGGGGGTTCACCGATTGTAGGGAGCCCCCCTGGCCTCGGCAACCGCTTGAGCGACAGGCTCCTGGACGCCTCGTGCGGAGGGTTTCGGCGTCACTTCGGGCGAAATGCGTTCCCCATGATGGCAGGGTCGAAATAGCCCGTGTAACCGGTCATGGCATACCGGTACAGAGCAGCCCGACAGATCCCGCCGAGGGTCGATCCCACAAGCGCGAGGAAGAGGACATTGATGCTCGACGTCACCAGCGCGAAGCTGTTTCCGATGCTCCCGGCCACCTGTCCACCTCGGGCCATTCCGATCAGTTCGTGCGGTGCTTCCTGGAAACTTCGTCCAGGAGAGCGAGCTCCGCTTCCGTGAGCGACGCCATCCCTTCGGCAGAAATCTTGTCGAGCACCGCGTCGACGCGGTCGTAGAGCGCCGAATCCTCACGCACCACCGCTCCGCGCCGCTTCCGGGCCGCGCGTGGCGGCGCGTCCTGGTCGCCCTCACCCTGCACGGCGGCCATGTGCCGGCGGCGGCCGACCGAACGCCGGAGGCCCTCGAGCGCGCGACCGCGCCGGAAGTCCGCTTTCAAATAGATCCAGCCGGCAGCCAGTCCGCCCAGATGCGCGAGGTGGGCGACGCCGCCCCCGCCGGTCGTGCTGTCGGCGGCACTGAGCAGCGCGACCACACCGAGGAACGCAACGAGGTACCTGGCCTGGACCGGAAAGATGCCGAACACGTAGATCGGGGCCTCCGGCCAGTTCATGGCGAACGCGAGCATGACCCCGTACACGGCCGCCGACGCACCGATGATCGAATCCGGCATGAACGCGAAGCTCAGCAGCGCCCCGCCGAAGCCGCAGATCAGGTAGTACTTCAGGAATTCCTGCGCGCCCCAGCGCGCCTCGAGGGGCGGGCCGAAGAAGAAGAGAAAGAGCATGTTCCCGAACAGGTGCCAGGCTCCCCCGTGCAGGAACGTGTAGGTGACAAAACCCCACGGCTTGAAAACGACTTCGCCCGGCTGGAAGGCGAACCAGTCGAATACGAACGCGGGCAGGATCAGTTGCACCGCGAAGACCACCACGTTCGCGATCAGCAGCCGCTTCACCATCAGCGTGAGGCTGAGCCCCATGCCGAAGGAGTCGAAGCCGTAGCTGGTCTGGTAGCGCATGGATGGCCGACGTCGTGGTGGTGGCGCGGGAGGACGGTATCCAACCCCCGCGCCCGGGGCAGGTTCCTGAGCCGCGGCGGCGCTGCGGACGCCCCGACTCGGGTCAGGTAGAATGGGCCGCGCGCCGCTCCGACGCGAGCCGGGCGATCCGGTCGCACAGCTCAGGAAAGGAGATACCGGCCGCCCGCGCGCCCTTCGGCAGAAGGCTGTTGGCCGTCATGCCTGGAAGGGCGTTGGCCTCCAGACACCACGGGCGCCCCGCGTCGTCGACGATGAAGTCGACGCGCGAATAGTCCCGCAGGCGCAGGGCCCGATGGACGTGAAGCGCGAGCGCCCGCAGCCGCTCGGAGAGAGCGTCGGGGATCTCCGCCGGGAAGATCTCGCTCGCGAGCCCGGGCTGGTACTTGCACGCGTAGTCGAAGATCTCGTGCTTCGGCACGATCTCTCCGACCGGGAGCGTCTCATCGCCCACGACACCCACGGTGAACTCGCGCCCGGCGTGGTAGCGCTCGAAGAGAACGACGTCGTCCCACGTCGCGCTCTGCGCGATGGCGTCGTCGAGCTCCCTACGGTCGTGCGCCAGGACGAGGCGCAGCGACGACCCGCCCCCGGACGCCTTGACGATCACCGGAAGGCCCAGCGCAGCCTCGACCTGTTCGGCCGTCACCGGGCCCGTGAGCCAGTCGGGCGTGGGCACGTTCGCGTCCCGCAGCAGGCGTTTCGTCACTTCCTTGTCCATGGCGAGCGAGCAGCCGAGCCGGTCGCTCCCGGTGTAGGCCACGCCGGACACGTCGAGCAGCGCCTGGATGGTTCCGTCCTCTCCGCTCCCGCCGTGCAGCGCGAGGAAGAAGACGTCGACGTCCGCCAGCGTCGGCTCCCTGACCAGTGCCACCGTGTGCCCTTCGTCGAGTGACGCGAGTTCCGCCGACCCGGGAGGATCCAGGCGCACCGCGCCCGCGAGGAGCCGTGTCTCCTCGTCGCGTCCGAGGATGCCGCGCACCGTGTCCACCGCCACCACGTCGTGTCCGGCCTCCCGCAGCGCGACGACCACCTGCGCCCCGGACGCCAGCGAGACGTCGCGTTCGTCGGACGTCCCCCCGAGCAGGACCGCGATCCTCACGCGATCAGTGCCCGCACCACGTCGTACCGGGTGACGATGCCGACGAGCCGGTCACCGTCCCGCACCAGGCAGGCCGCGTTGTCGCGCGCCAGGAGCGGCCGGATCTCCTCGGCGTCGACGTGGCCGTCCAGGACCGGGAACGGCGGGCCCATCACGGAGTCCGTCGGTCGGTCGAGCAGCCCGGGATCCTCGATGATCTGCGTCAGCAGCTGGGTTTCGGTGACGGATCCTATGCAGGCTCCGTCCTTCACCACCGGAAGCTGACCGATGTCGTGGGCGGTGATCGCCGACAGCGCGAGCCGCACCGGCGTGGCGGGCTCGACGGTCACCAGACCGGACACCCGGCTTCGCTTGCGTTCGAGCGTGTCCAGCACCGTCGACCGCCGCGGCCGCTCCACGAAGCCGTTGTCCCGCATCCAGTCGTCGTCGTAGACCTTGCTCAGGTACCGTTCCCCCCAGTCGCACGCGAGCGTGACCACGAACGCGTCCGGATCGTCGAGCTCTTTGGCGAGCTGAACCGCGCCGTGCACCAGGAGCCCCGCGGACCCACCGGCGAAGATTCCCTCCTCGCGCGCCATCCGCCGGGCCATCCGGAACGCGTCGCGATCGTTGCACGACCGAAAGTCGTCCACGACGTCGAGGTCGAGCGTGCCGGGGATCTTGTCGTTGCCGATCCCCTCCACCTTGTACGGGTGCCCCTCGATCTTCTCGCCGGTATTGAAGTAGGTGGCGATCATCGAGCCGGAAGGGTCGATGCCGACGATCCGCACGTCGGGGTTCTGTTCTTTCAGGTAGCGACCCACGCCCGTGATCGTGCCACCGGTGCCCGCCGACGCGACGAAGTGCGTGACGCGACCTTCGCTCTGCTCCCAGATCTCGGGTCCCGTGGTGGCGTAGTGCGCGTCGGGGTTCGCTTCGTTGTAGAACTGGTTGGCCATGACCGCGCCCGGGATCTCCGCCGTGATCGAGCGCGCCTTGTTCAGGTAATGCTCGGGGTGATCCGGGGGGACCGCGGTCGGGGTGATCACGACCTCCGCACCGAAGGCGCGCAGGAGCTTGACCTTCTCGGTGCTCATCTTGTCGGGCATCGTACAGATGCACCGGTACCCCTTCACCGACGCCGCCATCGCGAGCGCGAGACCCGTGTTTCCCCCGGTGGCCTCGACGATCGTGCCCCCCGGCTGGAGCGAGCCGTCCGCCTCGGCCGCCGCGATCATGGCGACGCCGATACGGTCCTTGATCGAGGCACCGGGACCGGTGAACTCGCACTTGGCGTAGACCGGCGTCCGACAGCCGTCCGTGACACGGTTCAGCCGGACCATGGGCGTCCAGCCGATGAGGTCCAGGGCGCTGTCGTAGGGGCGGGGGTGGCGCTTGGCCATCAGGGCTCCGAAATCTGGAATTCTGACGGGACCCCGACGTCCGGGATCCGCGGGGGTCAGGGGGTGACGCCCAACGTGTCGGGCCGGGGCCGTTTCGAAAAGTGCACCGGCACCTCCGCCCATACCTCGATGCGCTTGCCTCCCTTCCGGGCAGGTTCGAAGCGAAGCCGCTGCGCGCCCTCGACGGCGGCGGAATCGAACGACGCGTACCCCGAAGATTCGACGACCTCGACGCTGTCGACGCCGCCCGTGTCGCCGACGCGGACACGGAGGAGCGTCTCGCCCTCCATGTCCTGGTCCCACATGTGGAGCGGGTATTCGATCGGAACTTCGGCGAACAGCGGCCGGGGCTGCTCGATGTCACCGTCGCCGGCGCACGCGATCACCGCGACACCGCCGCAGAGCACCGCGGCGAACCTAATGCGCTTCACTCGCTCTTCCTTGCCTGCGTCATCATGGCCAGCTCGTAGAGGACCCGGAGCGCATCCCGGGGCGTGAGCCCGTCGGGATCGAGGGCCCGAAGGCGCGCGACCACCGGGTGTTCGACCTGAAACATCGACAGCTGTTCGGGCGACCCTTCCGAACTCGGGCGGTGGGCCCCGTGCCTCCCGAGGCCCTCGCCGCCGCCGGTATGTGTTCCCTCCAGCTCCGCCAGAAGTTCCCGTGCCCGGAGCACGATGCCATCGGGAAGCCCGGCCAGCCGCGCGACCTGGATGCCGTAGGACCGGTCGGCACCGCCGGGCGCGAGCCGGCGAAGGAAGACGATCTCGTCTCCGACCTCCCGCACCGAGACGTTCATGTTCTTCACGCCGGTGAGCAGGTCGCCGAGCTGCGTAAGCTCGTGGTAGTGCGTGGCGAAGACGGTCTTTGCCCCGATGTGCTCGTGGATGTGCTCGGTCACCGACCACGCGATCGAAACGCCGTCGTAGGTGGAGGTGCCACGCCCGATCTCGTCCAGGAGGATCAGCGAGCGCTCCGTCGCTCCGTGGACGATCGCGGCCGTCTCGCTCATCTCGACCATGAACGTCGATTGACCGCGGGCCAGGTTGTCGGACGCGCCCACCCGGGTAAAGATCCGGTCCGCCACGGGGAGGCGGGCCGAGTCGGCCGGCACGAACGCGCCCATCTGAGCGAGGAGCTGGATGAGGCCGATCTGGCGGAGCACGGTGCTCTTGCCCGCCATGTTCGGGCCCGTGAGCACCACGATGCGACCCGCGTCGTCCAGCGTCAGGTCGTTGGGAATGAACTCCTCGCGGGGCATCATCGTCTCGACCACCGGGTGGCGACCCGCCTGGATCTCCAATTCGAAACCGGTATGCAGCTCGGGGCGCACGTAGCCGCGACGCACGGCGACGTGCGCCAGCCCGGAGAGCACGTCCAGCGTGGCCACCCGGGCACCCGTCCGCTGCAGGCGGGCGACGGCCTCGGCAACGCGCGCACGCACGTCCGAGAAGAGCTCGATCTCGAGCTGCGCGATGCGATCTTCGGCGCCGAAGACCTTCTCTTCCCACTCCTTCAGCTCCGGCGTGAAATACCGCTCGCCGTTGGTGAGGGTCTGCTTCCGGACGAAGTCGTCGGGTACCCGATCGAGGTTCGCCTTCGTCACCTCCAGGTAATACCCGAACACCTTGTTGAAACCGACCTTGAGCGAGCCGATGCCGGTGCGTTCGCGCTCCCGCACCTGGAGCTGCGCGATGAAGTCCCTCGCTCCGTCACGCACCGCGCGCAGGTCGTCCAGGGTGTCAGACCACCCGGCCCGGATCACGCCACCCTCCTGGAGCGTTGCGGGCGGATCGTCTGCGACCGCCCGGTCGAGGAGATCGCGCACGTCCTCGAGGCAGTCGAGCTCCGCCCCCATGGAGCGGACGAGCCCGGAAGAGGCGGAGGCCGCCGCTTCCCGCAACACGGGAAGCCGCCCGAGCGAGCGCCGAAGCCCCGACAGGTCGCGCGGCCCCACCCGGAGCGTTCCGATCTTGCCCGCCGTGCGCTCGAGGTCGCTGACCCCGCCCAGCGCCTCGCGGACGGCAGTTCTCAGCTCCGGACCCTCGACGAACTCCCTCACGGCCTCCTGACGCGACCAGATCTCCTCGGCCAACACGAGAGGCTCCAGCACCCAGCGACGGAGCATTCGACCGCCCATGGCGGTCACGCTCTCGTCGAGCACGTCGAGGAGCGTGCCACCCTCCTCGCCGCCGCGCAGCGGCTCGATGAGCTCGAGGTTGCGGCGTGTCATCTCGTCGAGGAGCATGACCCGACCCGGACGCCGGATGGCCACCGGCCTCAGGTGAGACACGCCGGCCGGGCGGATCTCCCGGAGATACTGGGTCAGCGCGCCGGCCGAACGCACGAGTTCTTCGTCGCCCCCGCGCTGGAAGCCGAAGCCGTCCAGCGACTGCAGCCCGTAGGCCTCGAGGAGCTCGGTCGAGGCGACGTCGAGCTCGAACATCCAGTCGTCGCGGACGGTGCGCGGCAACCCACCCGGCAGTGCGCCGACGACGGCGACGTCTTCGGCCAGAGCCCTCGGCAGCAGGATCTCCGACGGCTCGAGACGTCCCAGCTCGGCGCGCAGCTCGCCGGCAGGCACCGACTGGACGGTCAGCTCACCGGTGGTGACGTCCAGCGTCGCCACTCCGTATCGGTCCGGTGCGGCCGACTGCCGGGGCGCGACCAGCGCCACCAAGTAGTTGTTCCTCCGCTCCGTCAGCAGACTGTCCGCGAGTACCGTGCCGGGCGTGACCATCTCGGTCACCTCGCGCTTCACGATGCCCTTGGCGAGCGCCGGATCCTCTACCTGGTCACAGATCGCCACGCGCCTACCCATGCCGACCAGCCGGCCCAGATAATCGTCCAGCGCCTTGGCCGGCACACCGGCGAGCGGAACGCGTGCGGCGGCGCCGTTGTTGCGCGAGGTCAGGGTCAGCCCGAGCAGCCGCGCGCCCTCTTCCGCGTCGCCGTGGAACAGCTCGTAGAAGTCCCCGACACGGAAGAACAGCAGCGCGTCCCGATGGCGGGACTTGGCCTCCCGCCATTGCTGCATCAGGGGTGTGTCGTCGGAGGACATTGCGTGAAGTTAGAGAGGTCGGTACGCGGCTCAAGGCTCGTACCCGGCATCCAGCCAGGCTTTCCCGCTCCAGACGGACGGATCGGAATCAGAGGAGCTTCGACGAGATGAACGACACGCTCTCCTACGGATTCAGGAAGACGGTACGCGGCACCGTCGAGGAGGCCGAGACCCGAGTACGTGCGGCACTCAGGGAGGAGGGCTTCGGCGTGCTCACCGAGATCGACATACGCGGCGCGTTCAGGGAAAAGCTCGGTGTCGATTTCAGGCCGTACCGGATTCTCGGCGCGTGCAACCCGTCGCTCGCGCATCGGGCCCTGATCGAAGAGGTCGACATCGGCCTCCTGCTCCCGTGCAACGTGGTGGTCTACGAGGGGGACGAAGCCGGGACCGCGGTGGTGGCGGCCCTCGACCCGGTCCTGCAGCTCGGCGTCGCCGGACGCGATGACCTGGGGCCGCTAGCCGACGAAGTGAGGGCGCGACTCGAGAGGGTGATCGACGCGCTCTGACCTCGGCTCGTTGCCGATCGGCGTCTCGGGACGGTCGTCGCGCACGAGCGCCGCGCTGATGCCACGGGCGGTCAACGCCTCCAGGAGCTCGACGGCGGCGGCCCGATCGGCGAAGCGCCCCACCCGCACGTGGGTGAACCGACTCCCTTCGACCCGCACGACCCTGACCTCGACTCCCTGCTCGGCGGCTTCCCTCGCGAGTGCGAACGCGCGCTCGTCCCCCCCGAAGGCGCCGAGCTGCACGGAGTAGTTCATCGACGCACCCGCCGCCGCCTCGGGAGCGGCGGCCGGTGCCGCTTCCGCCCGGGTAGGCTCCGGGCGCGCCTGGCCGACGGCTGGCGCGGGTGTCGGCGTGTCGCCCGGAGGCGGCACGGGCCCGGGGTCGGCCATCCAGGCGTCGGCGTCCGCTCGAGCCGGCGTGGAGGGATAGTCCCGCTGCAGCATCGCCACGAAGTCCCTGGCCGCCCCCTCGTTGCCCTGGGCCCACGAGGCCTGCGCCAGGCGCAGGATGGCGTCGGGCGTGAACTGTCCGCTCGGGTAGAGGACCACAAGCCGCCGGAAGTCGAGCTCCGCCTGCACCGGATCGACGGTCAACCGCCCCCGGAGCCACAGGCCACGCTGCAGATCGCGACGGGGAGCGTCTTCCCGGTCTTCGTCCCACCATTCGACGAGAAGGGCGCGCGCCTCCTCCGTCCGGCCCATCCGTGTGAGCTCTTCCACCCGCTCGAGCGACGCCTGCGCCGAGACCTCGGTGGGAGCGCTGGGTGAGAACGCCCCGCAGACGGACGCCGCGACGAGCAGGGTCCGGGGCAGCCGCGCCCCGCGGGCACGGACGGTACGGCACGTCGGGAGATCGGTCATCAAGGGGGTCTCGTTCATGCGGCTTCCGCGCGCACGCGAAGCGCGAGGATCCAGGTTTCGAGGAAGTGTTCGGAGCTGTGCGAGCTGGCCTTGGACAGCCGGTCGACGTCGAGCAGTCCGTCGAGCGCGCGGTCGATCTCGGGCACGGTCCATCGACGTACCTGACCGGCCATCCGCCTGGCGACGAAACGCTGGTACGGAGGGAGCGACGCCTCGAGGCCCCCGATCCCTCTTTCCGCCGCGATGCCAAGCCGGAGAAAGTGGGTCGTGAGCCCGATGACCAGACCGACCGTCGACTCGCCCTGCGTGAGGAGGACGGGAATCGCCTCGCAGGCCTCGTCGAACCGGCGCTCCGCCACCAGGTCGAACCAGCGCCATCGGTCCTGCGACGGGAGCCGGGTGCCGGCAGCGTCCACGTCGGCGAGGGTGATCGTGCGCCGATCCCCCACGAAGTCCGCCAGCTTCGCGACCTCCTGAGACAGCACCCCGAGGTTGGGGCCGATGGCCGCGCCGAGCGCGCGCGCGGCGTCGACCTCGAAGTCGATGTCGTGCTCCTCGCGAGCACGATCGATGATCCAGCCGGGCACGTCCGCGTCCGTGATGGCCTTGAATTCCACGGAGCGGGCGATCCGCGCCAGATCCTTGTAAAACTTGGCCGTGGAGCCCGACGGTACCGTGCAACTCAGGATGAGCGCCAGGCCCGGAGGAGGATTCTCCGCAGCGCGCAGGAGGACGTCGCGCGCATGCCTGGACGCGGTTAGCCCCTCGACCTCTCGCACCACGACGACGCGCCACTCGGCCATCATCGGCGGCGTGGCGATCAGCGAAGCCAGCGTTTCGGCGTCTACGTCCGCGCCACGCACCGGATCGAAGTTGAAGTCCCGGGTGGCAGGATCGAGGTGGGCGTCGACGAGCGCGCGGAGCTGGTCGTCCTTTCGAAACTGGTCTTCCCCGTGCAGGTAGAAGACGCCCCCCAGCTCTCGCCCCGGAAGGGGGCCCGATGCGCGTGCGTTCACACCCCGAATCTGGTCACGGGGGGCGGGCGGCGAAACTCCCCGGTCAGCGGTCGAACAGACTCACGCGACGGACGCGTGCGCGCTGATCGTATCGCTGCGAGAGCGGAGAGTAGTCGTAGAGCAGCGTGTTCTCGAACAGCTCCTCTTCGAGTTCGGAATCGGACCTCGAGCCGAGCGCCCCCGGGCGTGCGCCGACCGGCACGAAGGGCGAGCGGGCCGGTGCTCGGTCGACGACGATGGGCGCGAGCTCCACCACCGGCACGCCCTGCAAGAGCATCGGGGACCACGCTACGACCGTCAGCAGCATCGCGATCCCGAGCACGGTCACGGCCGAGGCGCCGGAAGCCGCGTGCGCACGCAGCACGACCTCGTCGTCGACGTGGTAGAGCCGGTGGCGAAGGCGCGGTGCGAAGTCCTCGCCGAGCTCGGGCGCGGGGAGCTGGCGCAGCAGCGCGGCGCCGTGGATCAGCACGTCGCGATAGCGAACACACGCTTCGCACTGGCCCAGATGCCGATCGATTGCCGCGGATTCCGACTCCTGGGCGGTACCGTCGAGGTACTCGCTGAAGCGGGCAACGACATCGGAACAGTTCATCAACATCCGTCTCGCAGGCTCACTCCGGGCGCCAGCGGCCCGAAACTCTCGCCCATTTCATACTGCGGGTCGTGAACAGGGTTCCCGGGAGCCCCGACGCACGAGGCCCCCGCCGGATCACCGACGGGGGCCTCCACCACCCCACCCTTCCTCCCTTCGAGCCGGCCGCTTCCCCGGCGGTGGTCAGTCGATCATCGGCGCGATGATGTGAGCGAAGTTGTTGCGAGCCCGGTTCAGGCGGCTCTTCACCGTTCCGAGATTGCAGCCCGTGATGTCCGCGATCTCCTCGTAGGTCTTCCCTTCCATCTCGCGGAGGACGAAGACGATCCGGTGGTGCTCGGGGAGCTGGGCCACGGCCTCCTCGACCCGCTCGCGAAGGTGACGCTTCCGAAACAGGTCGTCCGGCTTGTACTGGGTGTCCTCCCACTCGAGGGGCCGGTGGTCGGCATCCCAGTTCTTCTTGAGCGTCTGAAAGAGCACCAGCGGGTTCCGAGACCGGTTACGCAGCTCGTTCTTCGCGAGATTGCTGGCGATGGTATAGATCCAGGTCGAGAACTTCTTCGACTGGTCGAACCGGTGCAGATGCCGGTAGACCCGCACGAAGGTCTCCTGGACCAGATCCTGCCCCCGCTCACGATCCCCGATGGTGCGGTACACGAAGTTGAGCAGGCGCTGGTCGTAACGCTGGACCAGCTCGCCGAAGGCCCGAGGGTCTCCGTCGAGGGAGGCCTGCACGACCTCCGAATCCGTCATGTCGTTGAGCCGAATGCGATGGTCGCGGGCTTCGCTCGGTACCACCTCCACCCGTCTCTTCTTCTTCAGTCGCGCACTGACCACGAGTTCCTCCCGGGTTGCGGCGATCCGCCGTATCGGCAGATGCACTCCTGACGCGCCTCGTCACAGTTGCATGGCGCGTGCCAGAGACGGAATGCCGCGGAATTTGAGCTCCTTCGTTCCGGCCGTCCTCTTCTTGTGACGCCTGAGCGCCGCCGATTTGGACACCGTGGCAGGACCGGACGAAATGGCCTTTCCTGATCTACGATACGAAGTGGACCGGATTCGGTTGCACGCCGTCAGACGCCGAGGATCTCGACCGTCCCCATCTCCAGCTTCCGGATCGGGTCTCCGATCACGTCCGCGTCGCCCACGACCACGATCTGGACCTCCTCCGGCCGGATGTGGCGCGCGGCCGCGGCGGCCGCCTCGGCAGTCGTGACCGAGCGCACCGCATCCCGGTATCGATCGAAGTGGTCGTCGGGCAGCCCGAAGACGACGAGCTGGCTCACGCGGGCGGCGATCTGCCCTGCGGTCTCGAGCTGAAGGCCGAAGACCCCGGCCGCGTAGTCACGCGCGGCCGCGACCTCCTCGCCGGTCGGGCCCTCGTCGGCCATCCGGACCAGCTCGTGCATGATCTCCCGCACCGCGGGCGCCGTGACTTCGTTCCCCGCCGCCGTGGACACCTGGAACGGACCGGGCCGGGACCGGAAGGTGAACCGCGACCGGACCCCGTACGTGAAGCCGTTTTCTTCCCGGAGGTTCAGGTTCAGCCGGCTGGTGAACATGCCGCCCAGCACCATGTTGGCGATGGACAGCGGGTAGTAGTCGGGTGTCGAGCGCGCCGTGCCGACATGGCCGACGCGGATTTCGGACTGCACCGCCCCGGGGCGGTGCACGATGCGAACCCGTCGCTCTCGCGTCGCGGGCTTCACGTCGAAATCCACTCGAGACGCGGGCGCCCCGAGCCAGCGGCCGAGGTGCGAGGTCACGAGCTGTTCGACCTCGGCGGGTTCCACGTCGCCCACGACGACGAGACCACCCTCTCCGGGCCGGTAGTTCGCTTCGACGTACCCGACCATGGACGCCCGGGACATCTCCCCGATGGACACCACCGTGCCGTCGACGGGGCGCCCGTAGGGAACTCCCTCGGCGTAGTAGGAGGCCAGGGCGACGTCGCTGGCGAGTGAAGCCGGGTCCATGGCCCGCTGGCGGATCGACGCCAGCTGCTGCTCGCGGGCCCGGGTGACCTCCTCTTCCGGGAACGACGGCTCCAGCAGCATTTCCGACAGGAGCTCCATCGCCCGCGGCAACCGGTCGGCCAGGCACGACAGCGCGACGCTCGTCCCCTCCCATCCGCCGTCGGCCGACACCCGGGCGCCGATCCGCTCCAGCTCCTCCGCCAGCTCCGATCCGCTCCGCTTCCCGGTGCCCCCCTCGAGGGCGTCGGCGGTGAGCACGGCGAGGCCGGCCCGGTGCTCACCCAGCGCCGCCTCCCCGCCACGCATGAAGAGGTTCAGGCTGACCATGGGGAGACGGTTCATGAGCGCCACCCGCAGGTCCAGTCCGCTCGGCAGCTTCCTGCGCTCCACGGTGGGGAAATCGAAGCTGCGAAGCGTACCGCTCGAGGGGACGGCCCCGCGATCGACGCCGCTCATCGGTCCTTCTCCGGCTGGTAGATCACCACCGCCCGGTTGTCCTCGCCGAGACGATCGGTGGCGAAGCTCCGAACCCGGTCCAGCGCCACGGAGCGGAGCCGGTCGACCTCGTGGTTGAGCCGCCCGGGGTCGTCGAAGTAAAGGTCGAACATCGAAAGCAGGTCCGCGCGCTCCGCGACGCGCTCCAGCGAGCGCACGAGATCCGTCTCGATGAGCGCGATGGCACGGTCGATCTCATGCTGCTCGGCGCGGCCCAGGGCAGCGAGCTCCTCGGAGATGGCCTCCTCGAGGACCGCAGGGTCGCTCCCCGGATAGCCGGTGCCCCAGACGAGGAAGAGTCCCGCGCCCGAGAGGAGAGGGTATACGTACGTGACGACGCTCTTCGCGACGCGTCGCTCGCGGACCAGGCGCCGGTAGAGACGAGACGCCCGGCCCATCCCCAGGAGCGACCGGGCCACCTCCGCGACCGCGAATTCGTCCGACGCGTACGACGGCGTGCGGAAGCCCATGATCACGCGCGGCAGCGGGACGTCCGACACGACGTGGTCCCGCCGCGTCTCCCCGATGAGCGGCGGCAGTTCGGGATTGCCGGGAACGGGCGGGATCGGAGCGCCGGGCTCGATGTCGCCGAAGTACCGCTTCACCTGCTCGAGCGCCGCCACGGGATCGACGTCGCCGGCGATCGTGAGCACCGCGTTGTTCGGTCGGTAGAAGGTGCGAAAGAACGAGGCGACGTCGTCGAGCGTGGCCGCGTCGATGTCCGCCATCGAGCCGATCACCGTGTGGTGGTAAGGATGGTCCTCCGGGTACACCAGCCGCTGCAGCCGCTCGCTCCAGTCCCCGTAGGGCTGGTTGTCGTAGCGCTGGAGCTTCTCGTTCTTCACCACGTCGCGCTGGTTGTCGAGCTTCGCCTGGTCCATGGCCGGAAGCATCCACCCCATGCGGTCGGATTCGAGCCAGAGGGTGAGCTCGAGCTCGTGCGACGGCACCGTCTCGAAGTAGTTCGTGCGGTCGAACCACGTCGTCGCGTTGAGCGTGCCACCGACGCGCTCGATGAGCTCGAAGTGCCGGTTCTTCGGCACGTGCGCGGACCCCTGGAACATCATGTGCTCGAAGAGGTGCGCGAACCCCGTCCGACCGGCCGGCTCGTTCCGCGATCCGACGCCGTACCAGAGGTTGGTCGCCACCACGGGGACCGTGCGATCCGGCGCGAGGACCACCTTGAGGCCGTTGTCCAGCCGGTGCCGCTGGAAGTCGAGGGAGAGTCGGCTCACGTCAGGGTCGCTCGCTCATGCGGGATCGGAGCAGGTCGGGCCCAAGCTCCTCGGTCAGCATCTCCTGGGCCGCCTCGTGGCCCGCGTCGAGCCGGTCCTCCACGCCCGTGACCAGCACCATGTCGGCGTCGAGGGCGTTCAGCCGGGCCCGCTCCAGCATCTCCCAGGCCGTGTCCTCCAGGCCGGTGGCGGAGGCCGCGAGAGAGGCCACGAGCTGTGCCTCCACATCGTCCTCCAGAATGCGGGCGCCGGAAACGAGCTCCCCGGTCGCCTCCTCCAGCCGGTCGCCCTCGAGCAGGACCAGGCCGAGCACCACGCGGTTCCACCCCTCCTCCGGATCGAGCCGGACCGCGTCGGAGAGCGCGTCTGCGGCCCCGTCCCAGTCCTGCGAGTAGGCGCACGCGATCCCGAGCTCGTAGGCGATCTGCGGGTCGTCGGGGTCGATGTCGCGCGCCGCGCGCAACTCGACCAGGGCGTCGCCGGCCAAACCCTCGCGCGCGAGGTACGCACCGTAGAGGAGCCGGGTGACGGCGACGCCGGGCGCGAGGAGGGCGGCGGTGCGCAGTGCCTGCTCCGCGTCGGGGTCGTCGAAGGCGGCGATCCCGTTACCCGCGGTCGAAAGCACGTACGGGTCTTCCGGCCCCAGCGCGAGTGCCCGGCGGAAGCGCTCGTAGGCGACCCCTTCCATACCCAACTCACGCTCGGCTACGCCCAGCCAGCAGTGGACGGCCGGATCTTCATCGAACTCCTCGAGATGATCCCGGAGCAGCTCGGCGGCGGCATCCCACGCGCCCTCGGCCCCGAGGGACCAGGCACGCTCGAGCATCTCGTCGCGGTCAGCCAACCGTCGCCCCCTGATGATCCTCGCCCGGCTCCTGCGCCTCGTCGTCCTCGCCGATCTCCTCGGCCTCGGGCGGGAGCACCAGATTCTCGCCCGTCATCTCCGGCGGCGGATCGATACCCATGAACCCCAGGACCGTCGGCGCCACGTCGGCGAGCCGGCCGGTACGCCACAGTGCGAGTCCGCACCGCCGCGCGGGATCGGATGCGCCGGTGTCGTCGACCTGCAGCGGATCGTAGATGATGAAGTCCACGGGCTCCTTCGTGTGCGCCGTGTGCACATTGCCCTCCGCGTCGATCATCTTCTCGCAGTTTCCGTGGTCCGCGGTCACGAGGGCGACCCACTCCGGAAAGTCGTCGATCGTCCTCAGGATGTCGGCCATGCATCCGTCCACCGCCTCGACGGCCTTCACGGCCGCCGGGATCGACCCCGTGTGCCCGACCATGTCGGGGTTGGCGAAGTTCACGAGGATGAAGTCGTGGCCTCCGAGGACGCCGTCCACGACCGCGTCGGCCACCGGCCGCGCGCTCATCTCGGGCTGGAGGTCGTACGTCGCGACCCGGGGCGAGGGAACGAGCGATCGCGTTTCCCCCTCCCACGCCGTCTCCTCACCTCCGTTGAAGAAGTACGTCACGTGCGCGTACTTCTCGGTCTCGGCGACCTTGAGCTGTCTGCATCCGCGGGTCGCGAGGAACTCCGACAGTCCCGAGCGGACGTGGTCGGGAGGGAACGCCGCGGAGACAGGCAGCCCCTCCTGGTACTCGGTCATCGTGACGATCTTCGCCGGCAGGGCACCCCCTCGTTCGAAGCCGTCGAAGTCCGGAAGGGAGAGCGCGGCCGTGAGCTGGCGCATGCGGTCGGCCCGGAAGTTCATCAGGATCACCACGTCGTCCCGACCCAGGCCGGGCTCGGCGACGCCGCGGATCCCCGTCGGCTCGACGAACTCGTCGGTCGTGCCCGCGGCGTAGCAATCCGAGAGGACGGTGTAGTCGTCGGCCCAGACCGGCGCCTCGCCCCGTACGATCAGATCGAACGCCCGCTTCGTCCGGTCCCACCGCCGGTCCCGGTCCATGGCCCAGTACCGTCCGCACACCGAAGCGATCGACCAGCGATCGTTCCCCGCGCAGCGCTCGTCCAGGGTTCGCAGGTACCCGAGACCACCCGTGGGGGACGTGTCCCTTCCGTCGGTGATGCAGTGGAGTCGCACGCGGACGTCCGCGGGCAGCAGATCCAGGAGCGCGGTGAAGTGCCGCAGGTGGCTGTGCACACCGCCGTCGGAGACGAGGCCCACGACGTGCATGGCCGCACCCGTGGCGCGGACATGGGCGACGAGCCGCTCCAGATCCAGTCGCTTCGTCAGCGCTCCGTCCTCGATGGCCTGGTCGATCCGCGCGATGTCCTGATAGACGACCCGGCCCGCGCCCAGGTTCAGGTGCCCGACCTCCGAGTTGCCCATCTGCCCGGCGGGCAGGCCCACGTCCGCTCCGGAGCAGGCCAGGCGGTTGCGTGGACGCCCGTCGTACAGCCGCCGGAACGTAGGCACGTTCGCGAGTTCCACCGCGTTGCCGGCGTCGGGCTCACCCGCGAAGTCGGAGTGACCCCATCCGTCGAGAATGACGAGGAGGACCTTGCGCATGAACGGGGCGGGTTCGTGTGGGGTCGTCACGGGGGCGACGGCGGGCCTCGGGGCGGCCGCGTCCGCTCCCTCGCGGCGACGATGCCGGGAGAAGCCGGAATCTAACCGGCCACCGGGGCTCCTCAACGGAGCGGCCTACTCGGCGGGGCGTTTACACGCGTTCCCGGCTCCGGTAGCATGCGCCTGCGGGGTCGTCGCGAGGTGATGCGGCCCTCTGCATATCCTCCTCTCCACCACCCCGGAGTCACACCGTGCGCTTCACACCCTTCCGCATGGAGCGGTGGCAGTCCACCTACGAGCATCGCGTCGAGATCAACCTCTCGGAGAGCGGCGTACACCCGCTCACCGTCGACGAGCTGATCGAGCTGTCGGGAACGGACACCGACGTCGGCTCGACCCTCCTCGGATACGGACAGTCGAATGGGTCGGACCGGCTGCGCGCCCTGATCGCGGACCAGTACGAGGGTGCCACGGACGCGTCGGTGCTCGTCACCACCGGTGGAGCGGAGGCGAACTTCGCCTGCTTCTGGCACCTCTTCGAGGGCGATGCCAGGGCGGCGATCGTGCTCCCCACCTACGGGCAGGTCCCCGGCCTGCTGGAATCGTTCGGCAGCCGCCTGAGTCCCGTGCACCTGAAGGAAGAAGAGGGGTGGCAGCCGGACCTCGCCGCGCTCGAGGCCGCGCTGAAGGACGGGGCCTCGTTCGTCCTGATCACGAATCCCAACAACCCCACGGGCGCCGCCCTCACCCGGGCGTCCATGGACGCGATCTCGGAGCTGACGGAGAAGCACGGGGCGTGGATCCTGTCGGACGAGGTGTACTCCGGCGCTGAGGCCCACGACGGGCCGCGGACGCCGTCGTTCTGGGGCGCCCACGACAGGGTTCTCGTCACGAACTCGCTGTCGAAGGCGTACGGACTGCCCGGACTCCGCCTCGGCTGGGTGATGGGGCCCGACGCCCTCGTCCACGAGCTCTGGGGGCGGACCGACTACATCACCATCGCGCCCTCGTCCGTCTCGGACCGGCTCGCCTGCGTCGCGCTCCAGCCCGGCACGCGGGAGAAGATCTGGGAGCGCACCCGCGGCATCGTGCGCACGAACCTCGGGGTGCTCGAGCAGTGGATGGACGCGCAGGAGGGCCGCTTCCGTTACCGGCGCCCCGACGCCGGCGCCATCTGCTACACGCACTACGACGACCCCATCAACTCGAGCGCCTTCGCCGAGAAGCTGCGGGTCGAGAAGTCGGTGCTCGTCGTTCCGGGAGACCACTTCGGCATGGACCACTACCTGCGCCTCGGCTTCGGCAATCCCGAAAAGGAGCTGCTCGAGGGTCTGGACCGGATCCGTCAGGCGTTCGACGAGGTGAGCGGGGGCTGAAGCGACCCGGGGACCCCCGGACGACGATCAGGCCAGCCGCGCGGAATCGACCACGGCCTCCACGGCCGCGGTGCGCTCCGGCGAACTTTCGGGCCACCTCGATTGGATGGCGAGCTGCCGGAGTTCGTCGTGCAGCACGGTCGTCCTGAACGGCGTGGAGACCCGACCTGGCGGTTCGGATTTTCGGCCGGTACGATCCCCGGCCGCGCCCTCATCCCCGCAGCCGCACGCCATCCCATGCATCGCCGTTCAAGAAGAATCGTCCCGACCGCCCTCGCCTCGCTCCTGCTCGTGCTCGCGCCCTCGCTCGCCGGTGCCCAGGACAACGGACCGTTCGACCTCCTCGTCCGTGGCGGACGCATCCTCGACGGCACCGGCAACCCCTGGTTCCGCGCGGACATCGGCGTCCGGGACGGAAGGATCGTCGCGGTCGGAATGCTCCCCGGCGCCACGGCCCGGCGGGTGGTCGACGCGACCGGCCGCTACGTCTCGCCGGGGTTCATCGACATCCACTCGCACGCCGACGACGGAAGCGCCCGCATCGGTGAGGCCACGATCCGCACCGACGCGCTCGACCGAAAGGCGGCCCCCAACGTGGTGTCCCAGGGCGTCACAACCGTCGTGGTAAACCACGATGGCCGCTCACCCTGGCCCATCCGGGACCAGCGCGCGCTTCTGGAGCGTCAGGGCGTGGGACCGAACGTGATGATGATGGTCGGGCACGGGACGGTGCGCCGCGAGGTGATGGGCGACGACTTCCGGCGGCCCGCCACGGACGAGGAAGTGGAACGGATGAGGGCGCTCGTCCGGCAGGGGCTCGAAGAGGGCGCCGTGGGCATATCCGCGGGGCTCGAGTACGTCCCGGGCCGGTGGAGCACCACCGAAGAGGTCGCGCGCATGGCCGAGGAGCTCCTGCCCTTCGACGGCGTCTACATTTCGCACGAGCGCTCGGAGGGCGCAGACCCGATGTGGTTCTGGCCGAGCCAGGACGCACCCGGGCCGCCCACGCTGCAGGACGCGGTCATGGAAACGATCGAGATCGGCCGGCACTCCGGTGCGCGCGTCGTCGC
>Ga0222714_10002057_pt1 | contig 21904 bp, 21 predicted proteins | sample C33_3DmetaG_FD_165048 | JGI IMG/M metagenome (GOLD analysis project Ga0222714, IMG submission 165048) | Estuarine water microbial communities from San Francisco Bay, California, United States - C33_3D | ecosystem: Environmental > Aquatic > Marine > Unclassified | place: USA: California...
TTTGCCTCATAATGCGGTTGAATATTTCGTTTCTTATTATGATTATTATCAACCTGAGGCCTACGTTCCAGGCAGGGATGTATACATCGAAAAAGACTCGAGCATTAATGATCACATTGAACAGATGCGATTATCAGCCACCAAGGCCCTTCTTGAGAGGGATGATTCGATTATTGTAGCAACGGTATCAGCCATCTATGGTATTGGTGATCCCGTTGATTACCAGGGTATGGTACTTTACATGCAGGTTGGTGAAAAACTTTTACAAAGAAATATCATTCTTAGATTAGTTTCAATGCAGTATGAAAGAAATGATTTCGACTTCGCGAGAGGTACATTTAGGGTTAGGGGAGATGTGATTGATATTTTTCCTGCAGAGAACTCTGAAACGGCAGTTAGAGTCACGCTTTTTGATGACGTTATCGAGTCTTTGACTACCTTCGATCCATTAACAGGTCAAATCTTTGACAAAATAAAACGTTTCACCGTATATCCATCCAGTCATTATGTGACCCCAAGAGATACGACCTTAAAAGCGATAGAGCATATCAAGGTTGAACTCAATGAGAGAATTAAGTTTTTTGTGGATGAAAAAAAATTAATTGAGGCCCAAAGGATAGAGCAAAGAACTAAATTTGATTTGGAGATGCTCAATGAGATTGGTTTTTGCAAGGGCATTGAAAATTATTCAAGGCACCTATCTGGAAGAAAGCCTGGTGAGCCACCACCCACACTTTTAGATTATTTACCAAAGAATGCCTTGATGGTAATTGATGAGAGTCATGTAACCATACCCCAGATTGGAGGAATGTCGAAAGGTGATAGGGCGAGGAAGGATAATCTGGTCGATTATGGTTTTCGACTACCATCGGCCCACGATAATCGTCCTCTAACTTTTAATGAATTCGAGTCTATTTTACCCCAATGTATTTTTGTATCAGCAACTCCAGCCGATTATGAGAAATCCCATGCAAAAAGAGTTATCGAGCAAGTTGTGAGACCCACTGGTTTAGTGGATCCTGAGGTTGAAGTTAAAAAGGCCGATACCCAGGTGGATGATTTACTAGGTGAAATCAATCAATGTATCTATCGCGGTGAAAGGTGTCTTGTGACCACATTAACCAAAAGGATGGCTGAGGACCTAACGGATTATTTAACCGAGCACGCGATTAAAGTAAGGTATCTGCATTCTGATATCGATACGGTTGAGCGTGTTGAGATTATTCGTGATTTAAGGTTAGGAAAGTTTGATGTTGTCGTAGGCATTAATCTTTTAAGGGAAGGTTTGGATATCCCCGAGGTTTCATTAGTTGCAGTACTGGATGCCGATAAAGAAGGTTTCCTAAGGTCGGAGAGATCACTTATTCAAACAGCTGGTCGCGCAGCTAGAAATTTGAATGGAAGGGTGATTTTTTATGCTAATTCCATTACTCAAAGCATGCGAAGAGCTATGGATGAGATGGGACGCAGGCGAGAAAAACAAATAGCTTACAATAAAGAGCATGGTATTACGCCAGCGAGCATTGTTAAGAAAATAAAAGACATCATCGAGAGTGCTGAGGATACAGATGAATTTAAACGTCAACAGTCAGTTCGCAAAGAAAATCGCAAGTATGAGGATATGTCCGAACCTCAAATGATCAAAGAAATTAATAAACTAGATAAAGCCATGCACAAAGCAGCTAAAAACCTTGAATTTGAGGAGGCTGCAAAAATCAGAGATCAAATGAAATACCTTAAAGAGCAAGTTTATGGCGCCAATATTCAAGACAGAATATAGCGCCTAGAACATTGATTTATATTAAAAACTCATTATAATTACATTTTTTTTAAATCCTTGTCTCACAACATTAAGTTTGGAGACTATAACCATGAGGAGATTCTATGCGTAACTACGAAGTAGTTTTCGTTGTCCATCCTGATCAAAGTGAACAGGTTCCGGCAATGATCGAACGACTACAAACCCTTGTAAAAAATCATAAAGGAAAAATCCATCGTCTTGAGGACTGGGGTCGAAGACAATTGGCTTATCCTATTCAAAAAATTCACAAAGCTCATTATGTGTTAATGAATATTGAGGTCACCCTCGAGGCATTAGCTGAGTTAGAAGAGAGCTTTAAATTTAATGATGCAGTTATTCGTCATTTAGTATTTGGAACTAAAAAAGCAATCATAACCGCCTCACCGATGATGAAAGAAGAAAAGTCTAAATCTTTGATCGGTGATAAAAAAGAGGAAAAGGTTGCTGAGGAAGAAGAAGCTTAGTCATTGAACCAGTTTTCACTTTTAGGTGAGATCATTTTTGTTGGTGAGCTTCGTTTTACCCCTTCAGGTTTAGCTCTTTTGGAGTTTAAGGTAAGACATGACTCATCGCAGGACGAAGCAAATTTAACAAAAAAAGTTTATTTAGAAATTAATTGTAGGGTGGCAGGAAGGTTAGCAAATACAAGGCTAAACCTTGGAGATAAGAGAATTTTTAGAGGTTTTATGCAAAATAGGTCATTAAAGTCTCAACAAATTATCTTTCATGTCACTTCCATTGAATAGGAGAAAATAATGGCACGAGATATGTACAAAAGAAGAAAATATTGTCGTTTCTCAGCAGAGGGAATCGATCAAGTGGATTATAAGGATGTGGATCTTTTAAAAGATTTTATATCTGAAAATGGCAAAATTATTCCAGCCAGGATTACTGGCACTAAAGCGAGATATCAAAGGCAGCTTACGACCGCAGTAAAACGTGCTCGATTCTTGGCTTTATTACCATACACTGACAAACACTAAGAGGAGATTGATATGCAAGTAATTTTATTGGAAAAGGTATCAAATCTAGGTGATCTTGGTGATGTGGTTAATGTTAAAGATGGTTTTGGAAGAAATTTTCTTATTCCACAAGGTAAAGCTAAGCGCGCAACAGAAGCCAATAAAGCTGAATTTGAGGCTCGTAGGGCTGAACTAGAAAAACAACAGGCAGCCTTAATTAAGGCGGCTGAAAAAAAAGCCAAAGATCTGGAAGGATTTAAACTTGATGTTAAGCAAAAAGCAGGCATCGATGGTAAGTTGTTTGGCTCTGTAACTAACATTGACATCGCAGAAATTTTAACTGCCGCTAAACATGAAGTTGAAAAATCAGAGATTAGAATGCCTAATGGTCCAATTAAGACGATAGGTGATCATGAAATCACGATTGCATTACATCACGATATCACCGTGCAAATCATGGTTTCAGTAACCGCTGAAGAGGCATAAAAATTTTTTAATTTTTTAGGCTGCTATTTTAGGCAGCCTTTTTTTTATTCGCTATAATCATAGCTATGGCTGATGATCAAATTGATAATTTAAAAGTACCCCCGCATTCCGTTGAGGCAGAGCAGTCTTTGTTAGGTGGCTTACTCATTGATAATGAGGCTTTAGATAAAATAGCTGACCTTATTAATGCAGTTGATTTTTATCGCTATGACCATAAATTAATTTATCAGCATATTTTTAAGGTGATTGAGAGCAATCAACCTGCAGATATTGTCACAGTGGCAGAATCTCTTGAAAAGAGTTCTGAGCTTAATAATGTGGGCGGCCTTGCATACCTTGGATTGATTGCAGAAAACACACCCACATCAGCTAACATTCGTGGCTATGCTCAAATTGTACGTGAGAGATCAATTATGCGAAGCCTTGTTCAGGTCGGCTCAGATATCGCTGAAAGTGCTTATTCACCCCATGGCCGGGATGCGCAACAACTTCTCGATGAGTCTGAGGCAAAAATTTTCCAAATCGCAGAATCTGGGAAAAGAGATAACTTAGGTTTTTCTGACATTCAGTATCTTCTCCCACAAGTTGTAGAAAAAGTTGAAGAGAGAATGCAAAATGACAGTGATATCACAGGTATTGCAACCGGCTTTACTGACATTGATAAAATGACCTCTGGATTGCAGCAAGGCGATTTAATTATCATAGCTGGCCGCCCATCCATGGGTAAAACCTCTTTAGCCCTTAACATGGCAGAGCATGTTGCCATTGATTCAAAACTACCTGTTGCAGTGTTTTCTATGGAAATGGCCTCACTGCAACTCGCAACTAGACTTATTGGTTCTGTAGGTCGGGTAGACCAGCATAAAATGAGAACCGGTCAATTGGATGATAATGATTGGGAAAAGTTAACGGACTCTTTGGGTCAGCTTAATGAAGCACCAATTCATATTGATGAAGGTTCTGGGCTTAATACTTATGAAGTCAGAGCACGTGCTCGACGATTACAAAGACAAGTAGGTCAATTAGGTTTAATCATTATTGACTACATCCAACTGATGTCTGCCCCTATGGGAAAACAGGCTGAAAATCGTGCCACTGAAATTTCAGAGATATCAAGATCGCTCAAATCACTTGCAAAAGAACTCAAGGTTCCGATTGTAGCTCTTTCACAGCTTAATCGGAGCGTGGAACAAAGAGTTGATAAAAGGCCTGTGATGTCTGATTTAAGAGAGTCTGGTGCGATTGAGCAAGATGCTGACGTAATTATGTTTATATACAGGGATGAGGTCTATAACCCTGAAACAGCAGATAAAGGGTTGGCTGAAATTTTACTTGCAAAACAAAGAAATGGACCCACCGGGATGGTTAAATTAACCTTTATGGGTCAATTTACTCGTTTTGAAAACTATGCGAATCCTGGTTATGATCTTGGCTATTAAGATATGAGACCTTTATCAGTTAGTATTGATACTCAATCCTTAAAAAATAATCTCAATATCGTAAAAAAACTCTCACCCAATTCAAAAATTATGGCGGTGCTCAAGGCTAATGCCTATGGTCATGGTTTAATTGAATGCGCTAGAAATCTATATCCTATTGATGGTATTGCTGTTCTTAATTTATCTGAGGCCATTGATTTAAGGGAGCATGGATTTGAGCACAAAATACTTTTGCTTGAGGGCTTTTTTGATCAATCGGAGATTGGTATTGCCTCAAGAATGGGGATTGATAGTGTGGCCCATTGTCATGAGCAAATCGAAATGATTAATCAAGCAAAACCTAAGAAACCTTTAAACCTCCATTTAAAATTTAATACGGGTATGAATCGTCTGGGTTTTCCAGTTCATGACTCAGCAAATCTGATAAATTCTTTGATTCAAAATCCGCTTATCAATGAAATAACGCTGATGACACATTTTGCAAATGCTGATGAGGCTTCTGGCATCTCTGATCAATTAAATCAATTTCATCATATTCAAAATGAATTAAATTTAGAGAGATCGTTAGCTAATTCTGCTGCCATTATTAAATACCCTGAATCCCATTATGATTGGGTTAGACCAGGTATTATGCTTTATGGAGCCAGTCCTTTTTCGGGAACAAATGCTTCAGAATTTAAACTCCAACCTGTTATGTCTTTAACGTCAGAAATAATTGCAATTCAAGAGATTAATGCCGGAGAATCGGTTGGTTATGGATCTTCATTTATAGCCAAGAAAAAAACAAGAGTAGGGGTGGTGGCATGTGGCTATGCTGATGGGTATCCAAGGCAAGCAAATTCAAAATCACCAATTTTAGTAAATCATAAACAAACACATTTGTTAGGTCGTGTCTCTATGGATATGCTTTATGTCGATATTACTGATATTTTCGATGCGAAAATTGGGTCCTCAGTTGAGTTATGGGGAAAAAATATAAGTGTCGATGAGGTTGCAGAGTGCTCAGGGACTGTTGGCTACGAGCTTTTATGTGCCATCTCTGCATCAAAAAGAGTGCCTATGAGGTATGTTGATGGCAAAAAGTAAAGTAGCCTATCATTGTTCAGAATGTGGAGGTCAATCGACCAAATGGCAGGGTCAATGTCCGCATTGTTTTGCCTGGAACACTCTCGAAGAAGAAATTATAGAGACTAAATCTACCAATCGTTTCTCATCTATAACAAAATCATCTGGACTTCAAAAACTCAATGAAGTTGAGGCTGAAATTATTAATAAAACAAGTACGGGACTCAAGGAGTTTGATCGTGTTTTAGGTGGAGGGTTGGTTAACGGGGCAGTGATATTGTTGGGGGGTGATCCTGGCATTGGGAAATCTACTATTCTTCTTCAAGCGCTAGCAAAGCTGACGTCTCAAGCAGAGCCTGTTAACGTTCTTTATGTTAGCGGTGAAGAGTCTGCTCAGCAAATTGCACTAAGGTCAAGAAGGCTTGAGTTAGAGGTTTCTGATATAGCGATATTATCTGAAATTAACCTTGAAAAGATTATTGCTAGTATTGAAAAACATCATTCTAATGTTGTGGTTATTGATTCAATCCAAACGGTCTATTCCGAGGAATTAAGCTCCGCTCCAGGATCTGTCACTCAGGTAAGAGAGTGTGCGGCTCAACTGACACGTATTGCTAAGCAATCCAATATAACCTTACTTTTTGTAGGACATGTAACGAAGGAAGGAACATTGGCTGGCCCACGTGTTTTGGAGCATATTGTTGATACAGTCTTATATTTTGAGGGTGATCCGAATTCAAGTTTTAGGATGATAAGGGCTGCTAAAAATCGTTTTGGAGCAGTCAATGAATTAGGTGTTTTTGCTATGACTGAGAAGGGTTTAAAAGAGGTATCTAATCCTTCGGCCTTATTTTTATCACATCATCATGAAAATGTTAGCGGCTCATGTATTACTGTAACTCAAGAGGGAACTAGGCCTCTTCTCGTTGAGATCCAGGCGCTTGTCGATACGTCTCACAGTTCTTATGCAAAGCGTCTATCAGTTGGCTTAGAGGGCAATAGATTAACGCTTCTTTTGGCCACGTTGCATAAGCATTCAGGGATTGTTTGCTACGATCAAGATGTCTTTGTGAATGCCGTGGGTGGCGTAAAAATATCAGAGCCTGGTGCTGATTTGGCTGTCTTGTGCGCGATTGTATCCTCTTTAAAAAATAAACCTATTGATCAAAAAACCATCATTTTTGGAGAAGTGGGTCTGGCTGGCGAGGTAAGACCGATTCAAAGAGGGCAAGAGCGTTTAAAGGAGGCTGCAAAATTAGGTTTTACTCATGCCATTATCCCTAAGGGTAACAAACCTAAACAATTCATTGATAATATGAAAATTGATGCTATAGAGAGTCTCTCTCAGGCCTTAGATAAAGTTTTTTAACGAATAATTCTAATATTCATAATCGTCGCCAAGACAATAAAAAACTTTCTTAGGGGTGGAAGTAGAGTTTTTATGTTGAGAATATTTTCCGGTTGGTTATTACGAATTTCATGTAAAAGGCAATAATAGATATTCGCCATGACTATGCCTGGTTTTTGTTGCCTCTTATCTTCAAGCGGTAAATGATCAAAGGCTAATTTATAAAAATGTAAAGCCTGAGCAAATAAATGGTCAACCAATTCTTTCATTTTGTATGTTTTTTTATAGGACAAGAGCTCATTTTCAGTAATATTAAACTTTTTTAAAATATCCAAAGGAACATAAATGCGACCCATACGGGCATCCTCGCCTAGATCCCTGAGAATATTTGTTAATTGAAGGGCAATGCCTAAGTTGTGAGCGTATTTAATCGTTTTATTATTTTCAAAACCAAAAATTTTTGCTGATAAAATGCCAACAACAGATGCGACCCGATAGCAGTAAAGCTGTAATTCCTTAAAACTATCATAACGATTAAAATTTAAATCCATCTCCATACCATCAATGATCTCCAAAAAATATTCTTTATTAAGATTAAAAGTATCAATGTGAGGAAGTAAGGCATTTGTTACAGGGTGCTGAGGGTTATGGTTGTAAAGCCTTTCGATTTCAGCCTTCCACCAATCAAGTTTTGCTTTTCCGATTTCATATTCTTTGCATTCATCTGCTACATCATCAACTTCTCTGCAAAATGCATAGAGCGCATTAATAGCTAATCTCTTATTCGATGATAAAAGTAAAAAACTTACCGTAAAGTTTGAATGACTTGCTTTTACTTTCTCTAAACAGTATTGGTCATAATTCATATGATAATAATGCCCTGATTCCCAAGAGGCTCCAATCCAACTTTGAAAGGCGTGGCGCATTGATAAAAAGATTGTGTTTGTAACTTAATTTTTTGATGAGCAGATCACAAGCCAGGAGTAATAATTTAATTTGGAATTTGAATCGTCCATCTAAGTTTTTGATTAATGGTTTTCCTTTGTTTAAATAATTTTTAATTAATTCTAGCCATTCAATTTTGAATAACTCCCAATGATTATTAAAATTATGATATTTAATATCTTCTTCTTTTAAATTAAATTTTTTAAAATAATTTACAGGGATGTATACCCTGCCTTTTTTATAATCTTTTTGAATATCTTGCACCATTCCAATCATAGCTAGTGCAATGCAGATATTGTTTGATAGAGATATATTTCTTTTTGTATTTTTATTAAAAATTGTTAAGACCATTTCACCAGCTGGACATGCCAAAAGATGACAATATTGAATAATTTCATCAAAACTTTTATAACGAGTTTTAGATAAATCTTGATAAAATCCTCTCATAAAATTTTTAAATAAATTAATATTTAAATTGTATTTAATTGACACTTGCTGAAGATTAATAAAAAGTTTTGGTTTATCATTTTTAGTAAATAACTCTTTAATATTTTTTTGATATTCATCAAGTATTTTTTTTCTTTGATAAACTTTAAAATTTTCATTATCAGCAATATCATCACATTCTCGAGCAAACTGATAAAGTATTAAAATATCATTCCTCTCATTCTTTCTGAGAAATAGGGTGGCTACAGGAAAATTTTCATGATAACTTTTTTCTGTAAGTGATTTTTTGAGCATTGTATAATTCATAGCATCACAAGTATGACATAGGTAATTTTTTTTATGATAGGTCTAATTGGTGGAACTGGCATTGATAAAATCAAAGATGTAGAAATTTTACGTCAAAATGATATTAATACCCCTTATGGAAGGCCCTCTGAGAAGTTATCCTTTTTATCCTATGATAAGCATGAATTTATTTTTTTACCCCGTCATGGTGAATCCCACTCAATACCTCCACATAAGATTAATTATCGGGCTAATATTTGGGCGCTTAAAAAACTCGGCGTAGAACTAGTTTTTTCAATTGCAACTGTAGGCGCTATAGACAGAAAAGTTAAACCTGGTGATATAGTCATTCCAGATCAGATTATTGATTACACTTATGGTAGAGAGCACACTTTTTTTGATGGTGATCTAAAGCCTGTTGAACACATCGATTTTACTTATCCTTTTTCCGAAGAGCTTAGATTAAAAGTAATTAACTTTGCCAAAAAAAATAAAATTAGTCTTATAGAATCTGGTACCTATGCTGCTGTTCAAGGCCCAAGATTAGAATCAGCTGCAGAAATTGACCGTTACGAAAAAGATGGTGCCAGCATAGTTGGCATGACATGCATGCCTGAAGCGGCTTTAGCAAAAGAGCTTGGTTTAGAATATTTTGTTATATGTCCTGCAGTTAATTATGCAGCTGGGAGGGCGGACAGCAAAACAGAGCTATCTCATGAAACTATCGTTGCTAATTCAGAAAAAATTATGACTAAGGTATTTAATTTATTTATTAACTTTTTAAGAAACAATGGCGATTAAAGAAATTTTGAAAATGGGTGACCCTAGACTTTTAGAAAAGTCAAAACCCCTAAAAGATCTAAATGCTGTTGATTTAGATCAATTAATTCAAGATATGATCGATACAATGGAGGCAAATGATGGTGCTGGTCTTGCAGCACCCCAAATAGGAATAAATATTCAGTTAGTTATTTTTGGATTTAAAAAAAATGATCGTTACCCTGATGCTGAAGAAGTACCTTTTACCGTCTTAATAAATCCAAAAATTACACCCATAGGTGATCAAATAGAAGATGGCTGGGAAGGCTGTTTATCTGTTCCAGGTTTAAGAGGGGTTGTTCCGAGATATAAAAAAATTTCGTATCAGGGAATAGATCAGTATGGAAAAAAAATTGAAAGAAAAGTTGATGGTTTTCATGCAAGGGTTGTTCAACACGAATGCGATCATCTTTTCGGCATTCTCTATCCTATGCGTATTAAGGACTTTACTAAATTTGGTTTTCATGAGGTTTTATTTCCAGATTAAGCTTCAAGAAATATAGTCACTATGATAAAATTTCGATCACGGAAGAGTGGCAGAGCGGTTTAATGCACCGGTCTTGAAAACCGACGTGGGTCCGCGCCCACCGTGAGTTCGAATCTCACCTCTTCCGCCACAAAATTAATTAAAATTTAAACATCTGTCACCATTAATTTTTTTTATTGGAAATGTAACCTTAGAAATCTCATTTGATAAAATATCAATTAATTCAATATAATGCTGAGTAATTAAACCTTCACTATACTCTTGTAAATAAACTCGATTTTCATGACTGATTTTTAATTCATTATATTTTTTTGCACTCTCTGAATATAATCTTACCTTAATATCTGTATTTAAATTTTTTAAAAAAGGGTCATAAACTGTGACCGGATATAAATTGACAATAAAATCTGATTTTATTTCTGGCTGACACTTTTTATATATACCTTTCTTAGTTTCAAACGCATCTTCTAAAAGCTCCCCAGGATAATAATTAATAAGCTTTATTCCATTCATTAGATATGAGTGAGGGTTTTTGTAAAAAAAATCTGATAAAAAGTATTGAATTTCTATACAAAATAAATTTTTGCAGAAAAATAGAAAAAAAAGGATTATGTATTTAAGATTCATATTAATGTACAAACTTATTTTAATAACTCTATTACTATGTTACCAGTTATCATATTCAAATGAAAAAGGAATTGTTTCGAAAATTATAGATGGGGATACAATATATTTAAAAACTAATCAAAAAGAAATTAAAGTAAGGCTTCAGTTTATTGATGCGCCTGAATTAAATCAGTCTTTTGGAAAAGAATCTAAATTATTTCTTGAAAGTTTAATTTTAAATAGATTAGTTATTGTTAAAGGAAATAAGAAAGATAAATACAAAAGAATATTAGGGGTCATATCTCTAGATGAGGTGGATATAAATCTTGAAATGATTAAAGCAGGAGCGGCTTGGCATTTTAAAAAATATGCTGAATTTGATCAAACTGAGTATCAATATCAAATTTACGATGAATATGAACAGCAAGCTAAATTTAGAGAACTTGGTCTATGGAAAGAAAATGCCATCCCACCTTGGCTTTGGAGAAAAAATAAAAAATGAACATTATCCTAAAAATAAAGGTCATAAAATTATGAAAAAATTAATTTTAATATTCTTATTTTTTGTCCCCTTAATAGCTTGGTCTGCATGTGATGATCTCTATAATCACAAATTGACGACGTTACAAGGTGAAAATTTTAATTTATGTGAACATCATGAGAAGCCAATTATTTTTGTAAATACGGCAAGCAAGTGCGGTTTTACCTCTCAGTTTGAAGGTTTGGAAAAGCTTTACAGTCAAAATAAGGATAGACTTCTTGTTGTTGGTTTCCCCTCAAATGATTTTAATCAGGAACTGAAAACAGATAAGGAGATACAGGATTTTTGTAAACTTACCTATGCTGTTGAATTTCCTATGATGAGCAAGTCGAGTGTGGTAGGCAAAAAAGCAAATCCTATTTATAAAATTTTATTTGAAAGAACTGGTGAGGCTCCCATGTGGAATTTTTATAAGTTTCTAGTAGCTCCCGATGCAAAAAAAATCAATGTTTTTCCAAGCACGGTATCACCAGAGTCTGATGAATTCTTAGATACCCTAAAACCTTACTTAAATAATTAATTTTTCATGTGCTGAATGATAATTGCGGAGAGTTCTTCTACCGATCTTGATGTAGACTCAGCCATCGGAATACCTATTTTTTTCATTAATGTTTCAGCTTTTAGGATTTCTTCCCTACAATTTGCAAGAGATGCATAATGAGAATTAGGTCGTCTTTCACTTCGCAACGAATGTAATCTTTCTGGTCTGATTGTTAATCCAAAAATTTTATCCAAGTAGCCTTCAAGAATAGGCGGTAGAGAGCCTCTCTCAAAATCCTCTGGTATAAGGGGGTAATTCGCCGCTTTAATTCCAAATTGCATCGCTAGGTAGATGCTTGTAGGCGTTTTACCACTTCGAGAAACACCTATTAAAATAACTTGAGCTTGATTAAGCCCGGAATGAGTCATTCCATCGTCATGCCCCAACGCAAAATTAATAGCTTCCATTCTAGATCCATAATTAGCCCCTTTGATACTATGGGAAACTCCCGGCCTAGTAAGAGCAGTTTGATTAAGTTCTCTACCTAAAGGATGAATAAAAGATTCAAAAAGATCTACATAGTAAGCATCTACTTGTTTTAGCTCAGAAGCTAAGTTTGTATCACCAATAGACATAATAACAACAGGTCTTTGCCCCGTCGCAAGTTTTGCATTAACGATACGTTTTTGCGCATCTTCAATTTTAGAAATCGAATCGGTAAAAGGAATACGTATTTGTTCAAAATCAGTTTCGGGAAAATGTGCTAATAACCCGCCAAGAGAGCCTGCCGTAATTCCTGTGCCATCAGAAATAAAAAAAGCAGCTCTTTTAATTTTTTCAGTCATTATTTTGTGATATGTTTCCAGGTATTAATGACTGTATCAGGATTTAAAGATAGGGAGCTAATACCTTGTTTAACTAACCAGTCTGCAAAATCTGGGTGATCTGAAGGCCCCTGACCACATATACCAATGTATTTCTTTGTCTTTTTCCCTGCAGCAATAGCCGCTTCTATCAATTTAATTACAGCCGGATCTCTTTCATCAAAACCCTCTGCAAGTATTCCGGAGTCCCTGTCAGTGCCAAGCGTTAATTGTGTCAGATCATTTGATCCAATTGAGAATCCATCAAAATGATTTAAAAACTCCTCAGCAATAATTGCATTTGATGGAACTTCACACATCATGATAATTTTTAAATTATTTTCACCACGTTTCAAACCATATTTTTGCATCAGATCAAGCACGGCTGTGGCTTCTGAAAGGGTTCTTACAAAAGGAATCATGAGCTGAACATTGGTTAGCCCAAGCTTATTTCTTACCTTCTTCATAGCCTCGCACTCGAGCGCAAAACATTCTTGAAACTCTCTAGATATATATCGTGCCGCACCCCTAAATCCAATCATAGGATTTTCCTCATCAGGCTCATAAATATCACCTGCAACAAGTTTTTTATATTCATTAGATTTGAAGTCTGATAGACGAACAATTACAGGGTTGGGGTAAAATGCTGCTGCAATGGTAGCAACACCTTCAGTGACTTTTTCAACATAAAAATCTTTTGGATCTTTATATCCTCGCGCTCGGTAATCGATCGCTTTTTGGATATCGGCTGGCATTGCTGAATAATTTATGATGGCTTTAGGATGAATTCCAATCATGTTGTTAATGACAAACTCAAGACGGGCCAATCCAACACCGTGATTGGGCGTCTGAGCAAATGTAAAAGCCATGTCAGGGTTTCCAACATTCATCATGATTTTAACCGGAGGTTCTTTTAAATCACCCTGGTTTTCTGTTTTAACATCATATTTAAGCTCACCTTGGTAAACAATACCTGTCTCTCCCTCAGAGCAGGCTACAGTCACTAAATCGCCATCATTAAGTAGTTCCGTAGCATTTACACTACCTACTATCGCAGGGATGCCAAGTTCACGAGCAATAATGGCTGCATGACAAGTTCGTCCACCACGGTTAGTAACAAGTGCAGAAGCTCTTTTCATAACAGGCTCCCAATTAGGGTCAGTCATATCAGCTACTAAAATGTCTCCAGGTTGAACGGTGTGCATTTCTGCCGGATCACTTACAACTCTAACTGGACCCACCCCAATTTTTTGTGTTACTGCACGACCAGCTACAATCGCTTTACCATTTTCGAGCAGCTTAAAGACCTCTGTACCACTTTTTGCTTGAGATTTAACGGTTTCAGGTCTCGCTTGTAGGATGTAAATTTTTCCATCAAGACCATTTTTTCCCCACTCAATATCCATCGGGCATTTGTAATGAGATTCAATGGTCATTGCATATTTTGCAAGCTCTAGGATATCCTCATCACTTATACAAAATTCATTAGCAAGTTTATCCTCAACGTCAATTGTTCTTGTGCTGAGTCCTGCTTTTGTATCTTCACTAAAAATCATTTTTATTTTTTTTGATCCAATCGACCGTCTAACGATTGCAGGCTTACCTTCAGCCAGCAGAGGTTTATGAACATAAAATTCATCAGGATTAACTGCACCTTGAACTACGGTTTCACCTAAGCCATAAGAGGCGGTAATGAAGACAACATCTTTAAAACCTGATTCTGTATCAATTGTAAACATAACGCCCGAGCAGCCAATATCACTTCTTACCATTTGCTGAACACCAGCAGAAATCGCTACTTCAGAATGAATAAAACCTTTATGAACCCTGTAGGAAATGGCTCTGTCGTTGTAAAGAGAGGCAAATACCTCTTTAATAGCATGTCGAATATTATCGAGACCTTGAATATTTAAAAAACTTTCTTGTTGGCCAGCGAATGATGCATCAGGTAAATCTTCTGCTGTTGCAGAGGAGCGAACTGCGTAGGTTGTTCCTTCAACAGATTTTGTTGTTAAAATTTCATAATTATTTTTGATAGAATCCTCTAAATCATCAGAGAAGGGAGTATCTAGGATCCATTTTCGAATTGTTTTACCTGTCTTAGCAAGTTCTGTCACATCATTAATATCTAAATTTTCAAGCTCTTTTTCAATTTTTTTACCAAGATCATTATGATTTAGAAATTCTTTAAAAGCTTCTGCAGTTGTAGCAAACCCAGTTGGAACACGGACATCTTTTTTATTTAATTGGGATATCATCTCGCCTAAAGAGGCGTTTTTCCCACCAACTTTTCCAACGTCAGTGTTTCTTAATTCTTCAAAGGGTATGACGTGTTGTGACATTAAATTTCCTTAAGACTGCCCTTAACTATAAGGCTTAATTATTAGAAAAACCGTAATTCTGCCAAAGATGTTGTTTTTTGTCATTAATCTAAGTATTTTTTTAATGAATTAAGGTATTCTAATCCCAAATAAAAAATTGCGATATCGACCTAAATATTGTTAAAATGATCATCTTTTAAAGTTTTTAATTAGTTTTACACGGAGATTTAAATGGCATCATTATTAGAACAACTCAAAGATATGACCACGATTGTTGCGGATACGGGTGAAGTAGACGCAATTAAAACACTCAAACCAGTTGACGCAACAACAAACCCATCTCTATTACTTAAAGCAAGTCAGCTTCCACAATGTGAGTCAATGATTGAAGATGCTATTGCCTATGCTAAATCTCAGGGTGGTTCCAAAGGAGAGCAAATTGCTAATGCCGCTGATAAATTAGCAGTCAATGTTGGTTTAGAAATTCTAAATCACATTCCTGGACGTATTTCTACTGAAGTAGATGCAAGTCTCTCATTTAATATTGATGCTATGGTGACAAAGGCTCGAAAAATTATGAAGCTTTATAATGATGCAGGAGTTTCAAATGATCGTGTGCTCATTAAGCTTGCTTCAACATGGGAAGGTATTAAAGCCGGAGAAATACTTGAAAAAGAGGGAATCAACTGTAACTTAACACTTTTATTTAGTTTTGCCCAAGCTAGAGCATGTGCTGAAGCCGGTGTTTTCTTAATTTCACCCTTTGTGGGCCGTATTTTAGATTGGTTTAAAGCCAAAAATGGAAAAGATTATCAAGGCGCTGAGGATCCTGGCGTTATATCTGTAACTACTATTTATAATTGGTATAAAGAACATGGATTTAAAACTGTTGTAATGGGTGCATCTTTTAGAAACATTAGTGAGATTACAGAGCTTGCTGGATGTGATCGTTTAACTATTGCCCCAACACTTTTAACCGAACTGGAAAATACCCAAGGTGATTTACCTAAAAAATTGGTTGATAACGGTGCAAAAACAGAAAAACCAGCAAGATTAACAGAATCACAATTCAGATTTGATCATAATGAAGATGCTATGGCGACTGAAAAACTCGCTGAAGGCATTAGAAATTTTGTGATTGATCAAAACAAATTAGAAAAAGCATTAGCTGAAAAACTCTAATTTGATTCAAGGCAGAATCATTGACATACAAAGCTTCTGCCTATATCATCGACGATCTGTGTAAGTAAAAGTGAAATGTTCACTATTCGGTACGTAGATTTTTTTAATACGATTTTTATGGGAGATTTACCATGGCATTAACTCAAATGGCATTAGATTCTTTAGACTTTGATGCAACCGTTGCTTTAGCTGAGAAGGTTGCACCTCACGTTGATATCCTTGAAATTGGTACACCATGTATCAAACACAATGGTATCAAATTACTTGAAACACTCCGCGCGAAGTTTCCAAATAACTTAATTCTAGTTGACTTAAAAACAATGGATGCAGGCGAGTACGAAGCTGAACCTTTCTACAAGGCAGGTGGTGATATTTGTACAGTACTTGGCGCATCAGGCATCGCTACAATTAAAGGCGTTATTGCTGCTGCTAAAAAATATGGCAAGGAAGTTCAAGTTGATATGATCAACGTTGACGATAAAGTTGCATTAGCTAAGGAATGTGTTGCTGCAGGTGCTCAAATTATTGGTGTTCACACTGGTCTTGATGCCCAAGCTGCAGGACATACTCCATTTGCTGATTTAACTGCAATTTCTGCTGCTGTTGGTGGTTCGGCTAAAATTTCTGTTGCTGGTGGTATTAAGGCAAATACTACTCAACAAGTGAAAGATGCTGGCGCTGCAATTATTGTTGCGGGTGCTGCTATTTACGGTGCTGCTGATCCAGCTGCTGCTGCTGCTGAAATTACAGGTATTGCTCACTAATTCCTATTAGTTATGCAAAATTAAAACCCGGCTTATTTGTCGGGTTTTTTTTTGATATGATAATGTTTTAATAAGGATTACATCATGGATACACAAAAGTTAATATTAGATAGATTATCAGCGATTTTGTCAGTCACTGATAAGTCACAAGCTCAAAAATTAAAAGATTTATTGGATGATGCTGGCCGAATTTTTGTTGGCGGCGCTGGTCGTTCCGGACTAGTTTCAAGATTCTTTGCTATGCGTCTTGTACATAGCGGTTATAACGTCAATATGGTGGGTGAAATTGTTACACCGGCTGCAAAATCAGGTGATCTGCTTGTTGTTATTTCTGGTTCTGGCGGAACAAAAACTTTGCTACCAATTTTGGAGACTGCAAAATCTAAAGGTGCAAAAATTGCAGTGATCTCTCAAAAATTATCCTCTGCTATGGCTGATATGGCAGACCTTACAGTTCAAGTGGGTAATGATGATGCATTTCCGCTTACCAAGGGCATGCCCATGGGTTCTCAATTTGAATTGGCAACATTACTTTATCTAGAGGCAGTTGTTGGTGAGATTATCTTTGATAAAGATTTAACTGAAGAGGGCATGAGAGCTATCCATGCTAACTTAGAGTAATCATACAAAAAATATATTAAAAGCACCTTAGCGGTGCTTTTTTTATTTATACAATTTTTTTTAACCATCCTATAATGTTTGTATGGTTAGCTTAGATTTACCTTACATATCAAATTCTGCAATCTATTTTGAAAAAATAAGAACTTTTGATTGGCCAATATTCTTGGATAGCTGTTATCAAGAATCTTTAGAGCTGAATCCACTCTCGCGTTATGACATTATTACCGCAGCCCCCATCATAAAAATTTTAGACAATAATGGGTCCGTTAATGTAATTAAGAATGGAGAAGTAAAACAAAAAAATAATCATCCTTTGAATGTACTAGATGAAGAGATGGCGCCATTTAAAGCTAATAAAAGTAACTTACCTTTTGTTGGAGGTGCGCTAGGATACCTTTCATATGAGCTCAATGATATCTCAAGCAAGAAAAATTTAATTCCTAAATTTATGGTTGGTATCTATGACTGGGCAGTTGTTGTGGATCATCATAAAAAAACAACCTCTTTGGTATCTTGCTGCCATGATTCATCCACTAAAGATCTTATTGATCAATTGACTCATATTTTTTCTGATCTATCTCAGGTTGAGGACTTGTCTGAATTTCACATCCTTAATCCATTGTCATCTGATACAAGCTTTGAAGATTACAAGCAACAATTTCAAAAGGTACAAGAATATTTAAAGGCTGGGGATTGTTATCAAGTTAATTTATCGATTAAATATGAGTTAAATACTTTTGGTGATATTTGGCTGTTTTATAAAAAATTTAGATCAATTAATCAATCTCCTTTTATGTCCTTTATGAAGTTCGATGATTTTGAGATCTTATCTGGCTCACCGGAACAGTTTATTCATAGTGATGGCTATGATGTGACCGCAAGACCTATTAAGGGCACTCAAAGTAGGGGATTGAATTTAAAAGAGGACATTGATAAAAAAAATCTGCTTATTAACAGCAAAAAAGATCAAGCCGAGAACTTAATGATTGTTGATTTACTTCGCAATGATCTAGGTAAAAACTGCGAGATTGGGTCGATAGAGGCAAAAAAACTTTTTGAAGTTGAACAATATCCAAATGTCTTTCACCTTGTTAGCACAATCAAAGGAAAACTTAAAAAAAATTCAAATAACTATCAGCTTTTAAAGGATGCATATCCTGGTGGTTCTGTCACAGGAGCACCTAAAAAGCGGTCGATGGAGATTATTGATGAATTAGAAAATCATTCAAGAGATTTTTATTGTGGTAGCAATATTTTATTTAGTTTTGATTCGAGTTTAAATAGTAATATTGCCATCCGAAGCATGATTCATAAAGACCACAAATTATCAGTATATTCTGGTGGGGGACTTACTATCAGCTCTAATTTAGAGGATGAGTATAATGAGATATCTGATAAGTTAGGTAATATCAAAAGAACTATTAATTTTTTCGAGAAAAAACATGATTATTGATCAAAATAAACTTCTAGATGAATTGGCTAACCTTGATGGATGGACAATAGAAGGTAACACAATAACCAAAATAATTCCTATGCATAATTGGAAAGGTGTGATGATGTTAGCTAATGCTATTGCACATCTTGCTGAGCATGCTTGGCACCATCCAGATCTGCATTTAACATATTCATCAATCAAGGTAACACTTTCTTCTCATGATCTAGGGGGTGTGACAAATAGAGATTTAGCTTTAGCAAAGAAAATCAACGATTTAATTAACTGGAATCCTAAAGACGATAGTGAGGAATTAGAAGGTACTCCCTCACGCCCTGAATTTAGATATCTTAAAAAAAATGATTAGTTAAAAAATTAAAATTCTTTCTTAATAAATTTTCCGTAATTAAGAAGGATGGTTGGGAGAATCAGTAAGTTAAGCACTGTGGAAGTAAATAGGCCCCCAATAATAATGGTTGCCATGGGACCTTCGATTTCTTTGCCTGGTTGGTTTGATCCTAAGGCGATAGGGGTAAGCGCTAACCCCGCAACAAGGGCGGTCATAAGAATCGAAGGTAATCTTTCCTTAGCCCCTTGAATACAGGTCTCTAAATTCCATTGGCGATTTTCATTATCAATGAGATGCTGGTAATGGGATATCAACATAATTGAGTTTCTAAGAGTAATACCAAACAAGGTAACAAAGCCTACGAGAGATCCAATGGATATCCATCCTCCATAGAATAGAGCTGCAAGCACCCCTCCAATAAGGGCAAAGGGTAGATTAAGGACCGTTAAACCAAGATTCCTCAACGACCCAAAGGCGATGTAGAGCATCAGGAGTACCGCGACTCCAGCAAGTGATGAGTGAGTAATGAGCTCTTCTCTTGATTTTGCATTTTCTTGAGCTGAGCCTGTAATTTCATAATAAACTCCTGGGTTTAGTTGTAACTTTTCAAGTTTGTTTTTTAGCTCATCACTAAAACTATCTATATCCCTTTTTTCGATATTAGATGTAATGGTTTGCACACGTTTACCATCTTGATGGAGAATCTTTGATCGACCATTTTTTTGAGTAATGAAGGCTATATCTTTGAGAGAGTATTTTTGATTATCGGCACCGCGCACAGGAAGATTTTTTATATCAGTAATACTGTCTTTACTTATTTGATTTAGCGTCACAACAACAGGAGTTTTAATAACACCTTCATAAACAAAAGCAGCGGGATAACCCTCATAGGCAGACCTAATAGAATTTAGAACATCAATTTTATTAATGCCATACTTAGCTACCTTGATAGGGTCAATTTTAATTTCTACCTCTGGAGTCCCTGGAGGAGACTGCAGAGTGATATCTTTAGAGCCTCTAATATTCTCTAATAAAATAGCGATTTTTTGAGCATCTTGGTCTATGGAGTCGAGATCATTTCCAAAAATATTGATAACAACAGAGGCATTGTAGCCAGAAATAGTTTCCTCAATACGCTCTGTCAAAAAGGTATTGATGGCAAAGTTAACACCCACAAAACCATTTTTTTCTTTATTTTTACCATGAAGAATTTCATTCATTTGGTCTAAAATTTCATCTTGAGAGGGGCCATCCAAGGGCTCTAACTCAATTTCAAATTCACTGTAATGCGTGCCAAAAGTATCCGCACCCATGGGTGATCGTCCAACCCATTGGGCGATTGATTTAATACCATTAATTTGGCTTAATTTTTCTGTTACCAGATTACCTATACGAATCGATTCTTTTTCTGATGTACCAGGGTAGGCCGTCATATGCATAATAAAATGCCCTTCATGAAGTGGCGGTATAAATTGTGTTTTAAAGAAGGGAAGAAAAGATATCCCTATACTGATTAAAATTAAAGAAATAAAAATAATTACTTTTGATTTTTTTTCAATAACCCTAAGTGTTCTCTCATAATGTTTTTTAATAAAGCTAATCACGGGTGAGTCTTCACTCTCGATGTTTGAGTGTCCTAGCATTAAATAACATAGTGCAGGTGTTACCGTTAGTGCTACAAAAAGTGACGCAATGATTGATGTGATGTAAGCAATTCCTAAAGGACCAAATAATTTACCTGCCACACCAGATAAAGACAGTAATGGCAAAAAAACAAGGACGATAATAATGGTGGCAAAAACAACTGACTTTCTGACCTCCATCGATGAATTAAACACAACCTGATAAATAGGTAAGGGTTTAGTTTTTAATTTATTTTGTCGAAGCCTTCTAAAAATATTTTCAACATCAATAATGGCGTCATCCACAACCTCACCAAGCGCAATAGCTAATCCACTAAGCACCATTACGTTAAGTCCTAAGTTATAGAAACTCATCACGCATATTGCAGATAATAGGGAAATAGGGATCGCAATGGCAGAAATGAAGGCAGTTTTTAAATTAAAGAGGAAAAGGTAAAGCACAGAGATCACCATAATGGCACCCACAATAATATCAAAACGCAAACCTTTAATGGACGCATCAATGAAGTTGGCAGGTTTGAACAAATCCGGATAAAGTTTTATTGATTCTGAATCCAATAGAGGTTTAAGCTTATTTAGCGCTGTTTCTAGTTCACTGGTAAGTTTATAAGTATCAGAGCCTAATTGACCTTGAACGGATAGGTAAACACCTACCTGTTGATCGATAGAAACTGCGCTGATTGATGGAGCTTTACCATAGTTAACCTCGGCAACTTGATTGATGTAAATGATCTTACCATCAGTATTTACAATGGGTGTTGTCGCAAAATCATTTAAATTTTTAGATTGACCCTCAGCATTGATAATAATTCTTTGATTGTTGTTTTCAATAAATCCGCCACCAGAAATACCTGTTGATTTTTCAATGGCAGATATTACATCTGAGATTGCAATATTGTGTTTGATAAGTTTTTCTGGGTTAATTTGGATTTGAATTTCTCCTATAGACCCACCAAAGCGATTGACATCAGCAACACCTTGAACAGATAGCAGTTGAGGAATAATCACCGACTCAGC
>Ga0222714_10002058_pt1 | contig 21900 bp, 19 predicted proteins | sample C33_3DmetaG_FD_165048 | JGI IMG/M metagenome (GOLD analysis project Ga0222714, IMG submission 165048) | Estuarine water microbial communities from San Francisco Bay, California, United States - C33_3D | ecosystem: Environmental > Aquatic > Marine > Unclassified | place: USA: California...
ATCGGTTCTTCCGGCGGCAGCCGCCAGATCCGCGCCAAGACGGTGACCTTTGGCGGGACCGACGCCCCCCTGAAAGCTGCCGATCTCGACAAGGATGGCCTGGTGCAGTTTCCCAGCGTGCTGGGCGGCGTGGTACCGGTGATCAATCTGGAAGGCTTCAAGCCCGGTGAGCTGAAAGTGACCGGCGAAGTACTGGCCGAGATGTTCATGGGCGGCATCTCGAAATGGAATGACCCCAAGCTCGCCGCTCTGAACCCGGGCAAAAAACTGCCGAACCAGTCCATCACCGTGGTACATCGCGCCGACGGCTCGGGCACGACGTTCATCTTCACCGACTACCTCAGTGAAGCCAGCGGCGCGTGGAAAGAAAAAGTCGGCAAGGGTGCTGCCGTCAAGTGGCCCGCACCGACCTCCGTCGGCGGCAAAGGCAACGAAGGTGTTGCCGCGAACGTGAACCGCGTCAAGGGTGCAATCGGCTATGTCGAATACGCCTACGCCAAGAAAAACAACATCCCGCACCTGCAACTGCGCAACCGCGACGGCAACTACGTGGATCCGTCCGACAAGACCTTCGCTGCGGCAGCAGCCGGCGCAGACTGGTTCAGCGTACCGGGCATGGGCATCTCGCTGGTCAACCAGAAAGGCGGCGAAGCCTGGCCGATCACCGGCGCGACGTTCATCCTGATGTACAAGAACCCGGCGGACAAGGCCAATGCCCGGGAAGCCCTGAAGTATTTCGACTGGGCCTTCAAGAATGGCGACCAGATGGCCCTGGAACTGGACTACGTTCCCCTGCCTGACGTGTTGACCAAGGCGATTGCCGACAAGGTCTGGACGCAGATCGCAACGAAGTAAGCCGCAATTGATGCAAGGAGTGCCCGCAAGGGCACTCCTTCATTGTTTTCAACCAACCGCGGTTCATTCCAGTTTCAACATCCGGAGCATTCATGAACACGACTTCCGCAAACAGCGGTATCCTTGACCAAGGACTCATGAATAAGACTCCCGCAGACAACAGCATGGCTGAACAATGGCGGCTCGACGTCGTCAGGAAACAGCGCATGCAGGATTTCCTGTTCCACAAGCTGACCCTGAGTTTTTCACTGATCGTGCTGGTCTCGCTGGTCGGGATCCTGATCTCACTGATGGTCGTGGCATGGCCCGCGTTCAAGAAATTCGGCATCGAATTCATCTGGCGCGTAGAGTGGGACATCATCAATGAGGAATTCGGCGCGGCGATCGCGATATTCGGCACTCTGGCCAGCGCGACCATCGCAGTATTGATCGCCGTCCCCCTGAGCTTCGGCATCGCCCTGTTCCTGACCGAAAACTGCCCGGTCTGGCTGCGGCGGCCGCTGGGCACCGCGATCGAACTGCTGGCCGCCGTGCCCTCGATCATTTACGGCATGTTCGGCCTGTTCGTTTTCGCCCCGCTGTTCGCCGAATACGGCCAGCCCGCGCTGCAGTCCACCCTCGGCCAGATGCCGGTAATCGGCCCGCTGTTCGGCGGCGCGATGAACGGCATCGGCATTCTCGCGGCCGGGCTGATACTGGCCTTCATGATTTTGCCGTTCATCGCGGCGGTGATGCGCGATGTGTTCGAGATCGTGCCGTCGATCCTGCGCGAGTCGGCCTACGGCGTGGGCTGCACGACCTGGGAAGTGGTGAGATACATCGTACTGCCATACACGCAGCAGGGCGTCATCGGCGGGATCATGCTGGGGCTGGGACGCGCACTCGGCGAAACCATGGCGGTGACCTTCGTCATCGGCAATTCCCAGCGCCTGAGCGCCTCGCTATTCTCGCCAGGGTCATCCATAGCCTCGACCCTCGCCAACGAATTCGGCGAAGCGGATGATTTCCACCTGTCCACCCTCTTCGCCCTCGGATTTCTGCTGTTCGTAATCACCTTCATCGTGCTGGCAATAGCCAAAATCCTGATCATCCGGACCGAACGGGCCAAGGGCCTGAAAACCTGAACCGGCACAAACAACACCCAAGGCCGCCATGGACGAAAAACTGTATCGCAAGCGTGTCCGCACCAACCGCATCGGGCTTGCCCTGTCCATGCTCGCCATGGCCTTGGGGCTGTTCGTGCTGCTCTGGATACTTTTCGTCCTGTTCAAGAACGGATTCCAGGCGCTCGACTTCAACATGTTCTTCCATTCGACGCCCGCACCCGGGTCCGAAGGCGGCGGCCTCGCCAACGCCATCGTCGGCAGCCTGATGCTGGTCGGCTTCTCGACCCTGGTCAGCACGCCGATCGGCATACTCGCAGGCATCTACCTGGCTGAATACGGCGACACCAGCAAGACCGCGGAAGTCACGCGCTTCATGACCGACATCATGCTCAGCGCGCCCTCCATCGTGCTGGGTCTGTTCGTATACGCGATCCTCGTCGCCCAGGTGAAGCATTTTTCAGGCTGGGCCGGCATGCTCGCACTGTCCCTGATCGCAATTCCGGTGGTGCTGAGAACCACCGAGAATATGCTGCGTCTGGTGCCGGGCAGCCTGCGCGAAGCGGCTTTCGCGCTGGGTGCGCCGCGCTGGAAGGTGGCCACCATGGTGACCCTGCGCGCCGCCAAGAGCGGGGTCGTCACCGGCGTGCTGCTGGCCCTGGCCCGTATCAGCGGCGAAACGGCGCCGCTGCTGTTCACCGCGCTGAACAACCAGTTCTTCTCGTTTAACATGAACGGCCCGATGTCCAACCTTCCGGTGGTGATATTCCAGTTCGCGCTGAGCCCCTATGACAACTGGATACGCCTGGCCTGGGGCGGCGCGCTGCTGATCACGCTGACCGTGCTGGTGCTGAACATCCTCGCCCGCGTGTTCTTCCGGGAAAAAATTTCCAGCTGACAGGGCAAGACAGATCAATCATGAACATCACCAGCCAGATCAAAGAGCGCGTCATGACCGAAAGCACCGAGCCGGCACACAAAACCGCGATACAGATCCGCAACCTGAATTTCTACTACGGAAAATTCCAGGGACTGAAGGACATCAACCTCGACATCGTCGAGCACATGGTCACGGCGTTCATCGGGCCTTCCGGCTGCGGCAAGTCGACGCTGCTGCGCGCCCTGAACCGCATGTACAGCCTGTATCCGGGGCAAAGGGCCGAGGGCGAAATCAATTTTTACGGCCAGAACATCCTCGACCCCAAACAGGATCTGAACCTGCTGCGCGCACGGATCGGCATGGTTTTCCAGAAGCCGACGCCGTTCCCCATGTCCATTTACGACAACATCGCCTTCGGCGTGCGGCTCTACGAGAATCTTTCCAAGGGCGAGATGGACGAGCGGGTCGAATGGGCGCTGACCAAGACGGCGCTGTGGAACGAAGCCAAGGACAAGCTGAACCAGAGCGGGCTCGCCCTTTCAGGCGGCCAGCAGCAGCGCCTGTGCATCGCGCGTTCGGTGGCCGTCAAGCCTGCGGTCATCCTGCTCGATGAACCGACCTCTGCGCTCGACCCGATTTCCACCGCAAAAATAGAAGAACTGGTGCATGAACTCAAGTCGGAGTACACCGTGGCCATCGTTACCCACAACATGCAGCAGGCGGCGCGCGTTTCCGACTTCACGGCCTACATGTATCTCGGCGAAATGGTCGAATACGGACAGACCGATCGTCTTTTCATCAAACCGCAGAAACAGGCCACGGAAGACTACATCACCGGCCGCTTCGGCTGATACCGCAATCCTGAGCCGGGTAAACCCGGACGACAGTTACCCGATACCGCGGACTGTCCGGGCGATGCCGTTGGCCAACTGCGTAACCTGGCGCCGGGATTTTCCCTCAACCATCACCCGGATTACGGGCTCGGTTCCCGACGGCCGCAGCAGGACACGGCCGTCATTGCCCAGCGCGCGTTCAGCAGCCGCCACCGCCTTCTGCACCGCCGTTGCGGCAACCACGGCCCCTGCCGCCGCGCCGCTCAGTCGCACATTGACCAGGACCTGCGGATAAAGGCTGAAACTGACAGCTTGCCGCAGCGTGGTTTTCGCCGCGATCAGCGCCTGCAGCACCTGCAGCGCCGACACGATGCCGTCTCCGGTGGTGTGCCGGTCCAGGCAGACGATATGGCCGGAATTTTCCCCGCCCAGCTGCCAGCCGCGCTGCTTCAGCAGCTCCAGCACGTAACGATCCCCCACCTTGGCGCGGGCAAACGGGATTTTAAGCTTCGCCAGCGCCTGCGCCATCGCCAGGTTGGTCATCTGCGTGCCGACGACGCCGCCCTTCAGCACGCGCGTGCGTTTACGGTGGGCGGCCACCACGTAGAGCAGCTCATCGCCGTCATACACGCGGCCGCTGCTATCGGCCATGATCAGCCGGTCGCCGTCGCCGTCGAGCGCGATGCCGATGTCCGCCTTGCTCCGCCTGACAGCACGCTGCAGCGATTCGGCATGAGTCGCGCCCACACCCTTGTTGATATTGAAGCCGTCGGGCTGCGCCCCGACCGTCACCACCTCTGCACCGAGTTCGTGGAACACGTGCGGTGCAATGTGATAAGCGGCGCCATTAGCGCAGTCGACCGCGATGCGCAGGCCGTGAAGGTCGAGGTTCGCCGGAAACGTGCTTTTGCAGAATTCGATGTAGCGCCCCGCCGCGTCGTCGACACGCCGCGCCTTGCCCAGCCCGGCGGAAGGCTGACAGCGCAGCGGCTGCTCCATCGCCGCTTCGATCGCCGATTCGGTGGCATCGGCCAGCTTGTTGCCGTCCGCCGAGAAAAACTTGATGCCGTTGTCCTGGTGGGGATTGTGTGAAGCGCTGATGACGATGCCCGCCGACAGCCGCAGCGCGCGCGTCAGGTAGGCCACGCCCGGGGTCGGCATCGGCCCCACCAGCAGGACATCGACACCGGCCGCCGACAATCCGGCCTCCAGTGCAGATTCCAGCATGTAGCCCGACACCCGGGTGTCCTTGCCGATCAGTACCGCGGGGCGTTCGCTGCCGGCGGCTTTCTGCGCCAGCACCCGGCCCGCGGCATAACCCAGGCGCATCACGAAGTCCGGGGTGATCGGCGGCTTGCCAACCAGGCCGCGCACGCCGTCAGTGCCGAAATATTTTCTGCTCAAGTCACTGTCTCCCGGATGCGGAAACGCATCGCTTAGTCGTTGTTTTTATTGGATTCTACCGCGTTCCATACCGCCAGCGCGTCACGCGTCGCGGCGACATCGTGCACCCGCAGGATGGCAGCGCCGCGCTGTGCCGCGATCAGCGCCGCAGCCACGCTGCCGAAAACTCGATCGCCGGTTTCGCGGCCGGTCAGCGTGCCAATCATCGATTTACGCGACAGGCCCGCGAGCAGCGGAATGCCCGGCACCAGTCGATCCAGCCCGCGCAGCAGCGCGAGGTTGTGCTCCAGCGTCTTGCCGAAGCCGAAGCCCGGATCGGCAACGATGCGCTCGCGCGCGATGCCAGAGGCCGCGGCTGCCGCAACGCGCTGCCGCAGGTAGGCACCGACTTCGCCGACCACGTCCTCGTAGCGTGGCGCCTGCTGCATGGTGCCCGGGCTGCCCTGCCGGTGCATGATGCAGACGGCGCAGTCCGACTCAGCCACTGCCGCCAGCGCATCCGGCGCCTCAAAGCCGTTGACGTCGTTGATCAACGCCACACCGGATGCCGCCGCCTCGCGCATCAATTCCGGTTTCTGGGTGTCCACCGACAGCGGCACACCGTCGCCAGCCAGCGCTTCGAGCACCGGCAGCACGCGCCGGCGCTCTTCGTCGAGCCCGACAGCCGCGGCGCCCGGACGGGTCGATTCGCCCCCGATATCCAGGATATCCGCGCCTTCCGCGATCAGCCGGCGGGCATGCGCCACCGCCGCCTCAGCCTGCAGGTAGCGGCCGCCGTCGGAAAAGGAATCAGGGGTGACATTGACCACCCCCATGATCAACGGCCGGCCCAGAGCCAGCCGATATTGTCCGCACTGGAGAACTTTCATCAGCGAAGGGAAAAAGCAGGTCGGGAGAAAGAAAAAACGCGAGGCTGGTAGCCGCGCGTCTTTTCCTTCAGGGTTTCACACATCAGCCCTCAAACGGGCATCAGGCTTCCGTGGCCGGGGTATTGGTCGCAGCCGCACCCGGGGTGCTGTCTTTCGGCGGCTTCGGCACCGGCGCGGCCACCGGTTTGGGCGACCGCGGCGGAAGTCCCTGCATGATGTCGTTGATCTGGTCCGCATCGATGGTTTCCCATTCCAGCAGGGCCTTGGCCATCGCCTCGACCTTGTCGCGGTTTTCCTCGATCAGCTTGCGCGCCAGCGCATATTGCTGGTCGATGATGCGGCGGATTTCGGCATCGACCTGCTGCAGCGTCGTTTCCGAAACATTCTTGTGCGTGGTAATCGAACGGCCGAGAAACACCTCGCCTTCGTTCTCGCCGTAGACCATCGGCCCCATGCTGTCGCTCATGCCCCAGCGCACAACCATGTTGCGCGCCATCTCGGTGGCACGCTCGAAATCATTGGAGGCGCCGGTGGTCATCTGGCCCATGAACACTTCCTCGGCAATACGACCGCCGAACAGCACCGCGATGTTCTGCAAGATCTGCTCGCGATCCATGCTGTAACGGTCTTCGGTCGGCAGCTGCATGGTCACGCCCAGCGCGCGGCCACGCGGAATGATGGTGACCTTGTGCACCGGGTCGGTCCGGGTCAGCTTTCGCGCCACCAGTGCGTGGCCGGCTTCGTGGTACGCCGTGTTGCGGCGCTCGTGCTCGGGCATCACCATCGAACGCCGCTCGGCGCCCATGATGATCTTGTCCTTGGCGCGCTCGAAGTCGTCCATGTCGACCAGGCGCTTGTTGCTGCGCGCGGCGAACAGCGCGGCCTCGTTCACCAGGTTGGCCAGGTCGGCACCTGAAAATCCCGGGGTGCCGCGGCCGATGATGTCGGCCTTGACGTCAGGCGCCACCGGAACCTTGCGCATGTGCACCAGCAGGATCTGTTCGCGACCGCGTATATCGGGCAGCGGCACCACCACCTGGCGGTCGAAACGGCCCGGGCGCATCAGCGCCGGATCGAGCACGTCGGGCCGGTTGGTCGCAGCGATGATGATCACACCGGAATTGGCCTCGAAGCCGTCCATTTCCACCAGCAACTGGTTCAGGGTCTGCTCGCGTTCGTCGTTGCCGCCGCCGAGGCCGGCGCCGCGCTGGCGGCCGACCGCGTCGATTTCATCGATGAACACGATGCAGGGTGCGTGTTTTTTCGCGTTCTCGAACATGTCGCGCACACGGGCGGCACCGACGCCGACGAACATCTCCACGAAATCGGAACCCGAGATCGAGAAAAACGGTACCTTGGCTTCGCCCGCGATGGCACGCGCCAGCAGCGTCTTGCCGGTGCCGGGGTTGCCGACCATCAGCACGCCGCGCGGGATGCGACCGCCGAGTTTCTGGAACTTGGAAGGATCACGCAGGAATTCCACCAGCTCCGACACTTCTTCCTTGGCTTCCTCGCAACCGGCAACATCGGCGAAAGTCACTGTATTGTTGTTCTCGTCGAGCATGCGCGCCCGGCTCTTGCCGAACGAAAATGCGCCGCCGCGGCCGCCGCCCTGCATCTGGCGCATGAAGAAGATCCACACGCCGATCAGCAGCAGCATCGGGAACCAGGACACGAAAATGTTCATCAGCAGCGACGGCTCTTCTTCCGGCTTCGCTTCGACAATGACGCCGTTTTTCAGCAGGTCGGTCACCATCCAGATGTCGGAAGGCGCGTAGGTGGTGAATTTCTCGCCGGTGGACTTGACGCCCTTCACCACGCGGCCCTCGATGGTCACCTTGGCGATCTTGCCCTGCTTCACCTCGTCGATGAACTGGGAGTACTCCATGGCTTTCTGCGTGGTCTGCCGCGCATTGAACTGGTTGAACACCGTCATCAGCACCAGCGCGATCACCAGCCATACCGCCATGTTTTTCATCAGATTGTTCAAAATCGCTCCTTGTCGCGCCCCGATTTTCGGCAGCGCCTGCACTTCAATCTAAGTGTTTCAATTCTAGACGTTTTTCCCCGACGCCGCAGCCCGGCCGCCACCGGAAAACCACGCTGTTACCGCGCTTTCAGGCCCTTGGCCACAACGTAGACCTCGTTCGAGCGGCTGCGGGAGGCCTCCGGCTTGCGGATCATGACCTGGACAAACCGGCGCCGGATCTCCGCCACCAGCGCTTCGAAACCCGAACCCTGGAATACTTTGACCAGAAAATTCCCCTGAGGTTTCAGGTGCTTGACGGCAAAATCCAGTGCCAGCTCGGCCAGTCCCACGCTGCGCGCCTGATCCACCGCCGCCACTCCCGAGATATTGGGGGCCATGTCCGACAACACAAGGTCCGCACCCTGGCCGTCGAGCAGGCGTTCGACCTCCGCCAGTACCGCGTCATCCCCGAAATCGCCGCGGATGAAGCTGACCCCGGCCACCGGCGTCATTTCCAGCAGGTCGACGGCGATCACGCGGCCGGCGTCACCCGTCGCGCGGCGCGCCACCTGCGACCAGCCGCCGGGCGCCGCGCCGAGATCGACCACCGTAATGCCGGGCTTCAGCAGCCTGTCGCGATCGGCAAGCTGCTGCAGCTTGTAGGCCGCGCGCGAGCGCATGCCCTCCGCCTGCGCACGCCGCACGTACGGATCCGTGACATGTTCATGCATCCACGCCTTGCTGGATTTGTTTTTCGCCATGTTCCGTCAATATTCCACTTACCCGGCCGGCTTGCCGCGGCAAACTGCTAGACTCCGCGCATGATTACACTGACTCCCGCGCAGCGCCGCGAACTCAAGGCCCGAGCCCACCACCTGCACCCGGTCGTGATGATAGGCGACGCCGGCCTGACGCCGACCGTGGTGCGCGAAATCGACACCGGCCTCAAAAGCCATGAATTGATCAAGATCCGCGTTTTCAGCGACGATCGCGCAGGCCGCCAGGCGCTGATCGACGACATCTGCATGCGGCTCGATGCCGCCGCCGTTCAGCATATCGGAAAAATCCTGGTCATCTACCGTCCCCGCCCCGAAGGCAGCCCGGCTCCGGCAAGGACGGACCGCAGGACCGGCGGGGCCGTTACGGACAAAACCGCGGGACGGCCACGTCGCGGCAAACAGGCAAGACGCACCAAACGCAGCTTCCAGGGTGCGTAGCCGCGGCCGGACCGCCGGCAGGAAACGCGCGGGACCGCCTTCAGGGGCGTCCTACACGTAACGGACGTCGATGATCTCGTATTCGCGCACGCCGCCGGGCGCCTGCACTTCGGCGATGTCGCCCGCGTACTTGCCGATCAGCGCGCGCGCGATCGGCGAACTGATCGATATCTTGCCCAGCTTTATGTCGGCCTCATCGTCGCCGACGATCTGGTAAGTCACTGCGGCGCCCCCGACTTCCTCCAGGTCCACCGTCGCGCCGAACACGCAGCGGCCGTCGGTGTCCATTGTCGCCGGATCGATGATCTGGGCATTCGAAATTTTTGATTCCACTTCGGCAATGCGCCCCTCGATGAAGCTCTGGCGCTCCTTGGCCGCAGCGTATTCGGCATTCTCCGACAGGTCGCCGTGCGAGCGCGCCTCCGCGATCGCGGCGATTATGGCCGGGCGCTGCACGGATTTGAGCTCGTGCAGTTCGGCGCGCAGCAATTCCGCACCTTTGACCGTCAATGGAGTTTTAGCACTCATGGGTATGCCCCCACTTTCCGTATAAACAGTGATTTCAGCCTGGTCTGCAGCGGCACGGGCCGCCGGCTCAGGCCGCCAGCCGCTTGTGCAGGTTCTGCACGGCGTAGACCTGCAGTTCGCGGGCCTGGGCCATGCCATTGGCGGCCGCGCGCGCGCCAGCCAGCGTGGTATACAGTGTAACCCGTTGCTGCAGCGCTGCGCGACGGATCGAGTAGGAATCTCGGATCGCCGAGCGTTTTTCCTCGACGGTGTTGATGATGAACACGATCTCGCCGTTCTTGATCATGTCGACGATGTGCGGCCTGCCCTCGGCGACCTTGTTGACGCGCGTCACCGCCAGCCCTGCAGCCTCCAGCGCCTTCGCCGTGCCGTGCGTCGCCACCAGGCTGAAGCCCATGCCGGTCAGCACGCGTGCGATGTCGAGCACCCGGGGCTTGTCGTCGTCGCGCAGGCTGATGAACACACGCCCCGACTGCGGCAGCCGCTCGCCCGATCCGAGCTGGGACTTCACGAAGGCCTCGGCAAAGGTTTCACCGACGCCCATCACCTCGCCGGTCGATTTCATCTCCGGACCGAGGATGGTGTCCGCCCCGGGGAACTTGATGAACGGGAACACCGCTTCCTTGACCGAGTAATACGGCGGCACGATTTCGCGGGTGACACCCTGGCTGGCCAGCGTGCGTCCCGCCATGCAGCGCGCCGCGATCTTCGCCAGCGGCAACCCGGTGGCCTTGGACACGAAGGGCACCGTGCGCGAGGCGCGCGGGTTCACTTCGAGCACGTAGACCACGTCCCCCTCCGGTCCGTGCTGGATCGCGAACTGCACGTTCATCAGGCCGTTGACCTTCAGCGCCTTTGCCATGGCCACGGTCTGGCGGCGCAGTTCCTCCTGCAGCACCGGCGACAGCGAAAACGGCGGCAGCGAACATGCCGAATCGCCGGAATGCACGCCGGCCTGCTCGATGTGCTCCATCACGCCGCCGATGATCACCTCGTTGCCGTCGCTGACCGCATCGACGTCCACTTCGGTGGCGTCATTCAGGAAACGGTCGAGCAGCACCGGCGAGTCGTTGGAAACCTTGATCGCCTCGCGCATGTAACGCTCGAGTTCGCTCTGCTCGTGGACGATTTCCATGGCGCGGCCGCCCAGCACATAGGACGGGCGCACCACCAGCGGATAACCGATCTCGGCGGCGGCGGCCAGTGCCTTCTGCGCGCTGCGCGCGGTGCGGTTGGGCGGCTGCTTCAGCTTCAGCTTGACCAGCAGTTTCTGGAAACGCTCGCGGTCCTCGGCGACGTCGATCGAATCCGGCGTAGTGCCGATGATCGGCACGCCGTTGGCCTCGAGGTCGCGCGCGAGTTTCAGCGGCGTCTGACCGCCGAACTGCACTATCACCCCCACCGGTTTTTCAATGGCGACGATTTCCAGCACGTCTTCCAGCGTCAGCGGCTCGAAATACAGCCTGTCGGAAGTGTCATAGTCGGTGGACACGGTTTCCGGATTGCAGTTGACCATGATGGTCTCGAAACCGTCCTCGCGCAGTGCCAGCGCGGCATGCACGCAGCAGTAGTCGAATTCGATGCCCTGGCCGATGCGGTTGGGCCCGCCGCCCAGGACCATGATTTTCCTGCGGTCCGTAGGCTGCGCCTCGCAGTCCTCTTCATAGGTCGAGTACATGTAAGCGGTGCCGGTCGCGAACTCGGCGGCGCAGGTATCCACCCGCTTGTAGACAGGGCGTACGCCCAGCGCATGGCGATGCGCACGCACGGAATCCTGCTCGACCAGCAGCAGTTTCGCCAGCCGCCGGTCGGAAAATCCGGCGCGTTTCAGCCTGCGCATGGCAGCCGCGTCCAGTTTCTCCAGCTTGACGCCGACCAGTGCCTGTTCCTGGCGCACGATGTCCTCGATCTGCGCGAGAAACCACGGATCGATGTGCGAAAAGCCGTGCACCTGCTCCTGCGTCATGCCGATGCGGAAGGCATCGGCAACATAAAAAATCCGCTCCGGACCCGGATCGCCGAGTTCGTTCTCGATGACGTCGGGATCGGTCGTCTTCTCGTCGAAACCGTCGACGCCGGTCTCCAGCCCGCGCAGCGCCTTCTGCATCGATTCCTGGATGGTGCGGCCCATCGCCATCACCTCGCCCACCGACTTCATCTGCGTGGTCAAACGGTCGTCGGCCTGCGGGAATTTCTCGAAAGCGAAACGCGGGATCTTGGTCACCACGTAATCGATGCTGGGCTCGAACGAAGCAGGGGTCGCGCCACCGGTGATCTCGTTGCGCAGTTCATCCAGCGTGTAACCGATCGCCAGCTTGGCCGCGACCTTGGCGATCGGAAAGCCGGTAGCCTTGGACGCCAGCGCCGAGGAACGCGACACCCGCGGGTTCATCTCGATGATGACCATGCGCCCGTCCTTCGGATTGATGCCGAACTGCACGTTGGAACCGCCGGTCTCGACCCCGATCTCGCGCAAACACGCAATCGAGGCGTTACGCATGATCTGGTATTCCTTGTCGGTCAGCGTCTGCGCCGGCGCCACCGTGATCGAGTCGCCGGTGTGCACGCCCATCGGATCGAAGTTCTCGATCGAACAGATGATGATGCAGTTGTCGTTGCGGTCGCGCACGACCTCCATCTCGTATTCCTTCCAGCCGATCACCGATTCCTCGATCAGCACTTCCTTGGTCGGGCTGGCGTCGAGTCCGCGCTCGACGATGGCGACGAATTCCTCGCGGTTATACGCAATGCCGCCGCCGGTGCCGCCCAGCGTGAACGAAGGCCGGATGATGGTCGGAAATCCGACCACGGCCTGCACCTGCAGCGCCTCTTCCATGCTGTGCGCAAGCGCCGAGCGCGGGCTGTCGAGGCCGATCCCGGCCATCGCCTTCTTGAATTTCTCGCGGTCCTCGGCCTTGTCGATCGCCTCCTTGGAGGCGCCGATCATCTCCACGCCGTATTTCTCGAGCACGCCGTGTTTCGCGAGGTCCAGCGCGCAGTTGAGCGCTGTCTGTCCACCCATCGTAGGCAGCAGCGCGTCGGGCTTCTCGACGGCGATGATCTTCTCCACCACCTGCCAGGTCACCGGCTCGATGTAGGTCGCATCCGCCATGCCCGGGTCGGTCATGATCGTCGCCGGGTTGGAGTTGACCAGAATCACGCGATAACCCTCTTCGCGCAGCGCCTTGCAAGCCTGGGCGCCGGAATAGTCGAACTCGCAGGCCTGGCCGATGATGATCGGGCCGGCGCCGATGATCAGCACCGATTTGATGTCCGTGCGTTTAGGCATTCTGCACCGCCTGCGCCTTGTATTTTTCCATCATTTTCACGAAGCGGTCGAACAGGTAATCCACGTCATGCGGTCCCGGGCTCGCCTCGGGATGCCCCTGGAAGCAGAACGCCGGCTTGTCGGTCAGCGCAAAACCCTGCAGGCTGCCGTCGAACAGCGACACGTGGGTCACCTTCGCATTGGCCGGCAGCGTCGCCGCGTCCACCGCAAAACCGTGGTTCTGGCTGGTGATCATTACCCGCTTCGATTCGAGGTCCTGCACCGGGTGGTTGGCGCCGTGGTGGCCGAATTTCATTTTCAGCGTTTTGGCACCGCAGGCCAGACCGAGCAGCTGGTGGCCGAGACAGATGCCGAACAACGGCATGCCAGCAGCCAGCAGTTCACGAATGGCGCGGATCGCATAATCGCAGGGCTCGGGATCGCCGGGACCGTTCGACAGAAACACGCCGTCGGGTTTGAGCTTCATCACCTCTGCGGCCGTGGTCTGCGCCGGCACCACCGTCAACCTGCAGCTGCGCGCGGCGAGCATGCGCAGGATGTTGCGCTTGATCCCGAAATCGTAGGCGACGACATGGAAACGCGCATCGGCAAGCTTGCCGTAGCCGGCGCCCAGTTCCCACACCGATTCATCGGCTTCGTACGGCTTCGTGCACGACACCACCTTCGCCAGGTCCATGCCCACCAGTCCCGGAAACCCGCGGGCCGCCTGCAGTGCGGCTTTCTCGTCTACTTTTCCAGCCATGATGCAGCCGTCCTGGGCGCCCTTGTCGCGCAGCAGGCGCGTCAGCCTGCGGGTGTCGATGTCGGCAATCGCAACAATGTTGCCGCGGCGCAGGTATTCGTCCAGGGTCTGGCTGGCGCGGAAATTCGAGGACTGCAGCGGCAGGTCGCGGATCACCAGGCCGGCAGCCTGGATCTTTTCCGACTCGACGTCTTCGGCATTGACGCCGGTGTTGCCGATGTGTGGATAGGTCAGCGTGACGATCTGCCGGCAGTACGACGGATCGGTGAGGATTTCCTGGTAGCCGGTCATCGCCGTGTTGAACACCACTTCGCCGGCGACGAGTCCCTCGGCACCTATCGCGGAACCGCGAAATACCGTGCCATCCTTCAGTACAAGAATGGCGGGCGTACGCGAGGACACGACAAGCTCCTGATTTTATTGGGTTTGATGCGACAAGCGGGACGGATTGCAGCCCGTCCCGCCGTTCTTGAAGTCAGGATTATACGCGAGAGGCCGCACCTCGACAAACCGCGGCATCCGCTTTGCCGCGGAATCAGCGGCTTAGCGCACCCCGGATGAACGCCGCGGCGCGTTTTGCCGCATCTTCCGTCGCCAGTTTCTCCTCCTCGCGCTGGTCCCGGCGGAAATCGAAGGCGCGGCGCGCGTGCGGATACATCAGCATTTCCACCGGCACGCCGCGCTTCATCAGCGCGTAATAGGCGCGGCGGATGCCGGTGCGCCGCAGTTCCTGCTCCTCTTCACCGACGATGAACATCGCCGGCACGTTGATCTTTTCGATTTCCGGCGCATAACGATAGACCTGCACCGGCTCCGGCGCATTCGGATTCACCATGTGCCCGTAATACGTCACGATGCAGGCCACCTCGCGGCGGCGCGCCGCCAGCAGCACCGCGTGGTAACCGCCGCGCGAAAAACCGACCACGCAGATGCGGTCTGAACGCACCTCGGGGATCTTCTTCAGCGCATCGATCGCCAGCTCGACGTCCTTTTCCGTCGCCGGATCGTGCTCGATTGGCCAGGCCGCAATAAAACGCGGACTGTGGTAGTCGGGCGCAATGACGGCAATGCCGCGCGAGGCAATCCGCCGCACCTGGGCGTCGGCCTCCAGATCCCAGCCGCGGCGGGCGTGCACGTAGAGCACTGCGGGATGCGGCGCCCGGCCTGCGGGCAGATAAAGTTTGGCGCTGACCTCGATGTCGCCGTTGCGGTAATTGACGTCGCGCAGCGTGATATCCGACGCGGTCGCCGGCAACAGCCACGCGACCAGAAGCAGGCTGATGCCGGTGCGCGCCGCGGGTATCATTATAAGTATTTGTTTTTTAACAAAATTTACTTAAGGCCCAGCACATCCCACATGTCATGCAGGCCCTGCGGACGGGTCATCAGGAATTGCGCGGCGCGCAGCGCGCCTTGCGCATAATGAACGCGGTTGTTCGAGCGATGGGTGATTTCGACCCGTTCGCCGGTGCCGGCAAACAGCACGGTGTGGTCGCCGACGATGTCGCCGCCGCGGATGGTGGCAAAACCGATGCTGCCCGGCTTGCGCTCGCCGGTATGGCCCTCGCGGGCATACACCGCGCAGTCCTGCAGATCCTTGCCCATTGCGCCGGCAATCACCTCACCCATTTTCAGCGCAGTGCCCGAAGGCGCATCGACCTTGTGTTTATGATGCGCCTCGATGATTTCGATGTCGTGGTCCGCGCCCATGGCCTGCGCCGCCATTTCCAGCAGTTTGAGCGTGACGTTGACGCCGACGCTCATGTTCGGCGCGAACACGATGCCGATCTCGCGCGCGGCATCGGCAATCGCCTTTTTGCCGGCGTCATCGAAGCCGGTAGTGCCAATTACCATGCGCACCTTCAGCCGGCGGCAGATGGCGAGATGCTGCAGCGTGCCCTCTGGCCGCGTGAAATCGATCAGCACGTCGCAGCCGGCAAGCGCCTGTTCCGGTCTGTCGCTGACTTGCACGCCGCGCACCGCGGCAACCAGTTCACCGGCATCGCGACCGACCTGCGGACTGCCGGCAACCTCGAGCGCGGCCGCCAGCACCGCATTGCCGTCCTGCGCAACGGCCTCCAGCAGCATGCGCCCCATGCGGCCGCCGCTGCCGGCGATGGCGACGCGCATGGCCTTGGCGGAACTCATTTTTTCTCCTGCGCCGGCGGCGCCGTGATATTGGAGCCGGGCACGATATCGCCTTCGATCCGCTCCAGTTCGTCGCCTTTGAACAGGACGGTGACCCGGCGCTGTTCCGCCAACTCACCTTTCCTGTGCAGCATGTAAACGTAGTCCCAGCGGTCGGCATGGAACGGGTCCATGATCAGCGGCGTACCCAGCGCAAACCGCACCTGGCTGCGCGACATGCCCGGCTTGAGCTTGGCGATCATGTCCTGGGTGACGAAATTGCCCTGCTGGATGTCGATCCTGTGCGGTTGCAGCGTCGGCACCGACGGGATGTAACCGCAGCCCGGCAGCAGCATCGTGATGACCAGTAATTTTTTCATTTGAATCCGGCGGTTTCGGCCCCCGCATTCCAGCGGCAGGCAATCGCAATCTTTGTTGGTATCATAGCCGAATTGCCCCTCAAAGAGCGCCTGCAAGGCACGAAACGCGATGAGTTCTCCGGATGACCTGAAGACCATCGGCCTCAAGGCCACGCTGCCGCGGCTGCGCATCCTCGAACTTTTCGAGAAGAGCGACATCCGCCACCTGTCGGCCGAGGATGTCTACAAGAAGCTGGTCGAGGAAGGCACTGACACCGGACTGGCGACCGTCTACCGCGTGCTCACCCAGTTCGAGCAGGCCGGCCTGCTGATGCGCCACCACTTCGAATCAGGCAAGGCCGTCTATGAACTCAACCAGGGCGCCCACCACGATCACCTGGTATGCGTGCAGTGCGGTCACGTCGAGGAGTTCTACGACGCCGAAATCGAAAAACGGCAGGAGAAAGTGGCCAGGGAACGCGGCTTCCGTATCCATGACCACTCACTGCACATCTACGCCGACTGCACCCGGACAGATTGCCCGCACCGGAAAAACGGCTGACCGCGGCGCGTACCCCGCCTGCGCAAAAATCAGCTCCCGCGGCATGCCGCTGATTCCGGAGCCAGGCCGATGCTGAACCACGAAACATCCCTGCTGCCGCTCGCCGTCGCACTCGGCATCGGCCTGCTGATCGGTCTCGAACGCGAACGACGCAAGGGCGCGGGACCGGCGCGCTCGGTGGCCGGCATCCGCACCTTCACCGTCGCCGCGCTGCTCGGCGCGGTCAGCATGATGCTAGGTGGCGAAATCCTGCTGGCCGTCGCCGCCGGCAGCGTCGCCGTGCTGACGGCGATCGGTTATCACCGCACGCTGAAGGACGACCCGGGGCTGACCACCGAAATTGCGCTGTTGCTGACGCTGCTGCTCGGCGCGCTGGCGATGCATGAACCGCCGCTCGCGGCCGGCCTCGCCGTCGTGCTGGCCGTGCTGCTCGCCGCACGCAACCGCATCCACCATTTCGTCCGCCGCGTGCTGACTGCGCAGGAACTCGAAGACGCGCTGATGCTGGCCGCAGCCACGCTGGTCGTGCTGCCGCTGGTCCCCGACCGCCATATCGGGCCCTACGCAGCAATCAATCCGCGGATCACCTGGACCATAGTCGTGCTGATGCTCGCCATCGGCGCCGCGGGTCATGTCTGCGTGCGCCTGCTCGGCGCGCGCTTCGGCCTCGCCGTCGCAGGTTTCGTTTCCGGATTTGTCTCCAGCGCGGCAACCATCGGCAGCATGGGCGAACGCGCATTGCGGGATCCCGCGCTGTTGCGGCCCGCGGCGGCTGGTGCGGTGATGTCCACCGTGGCAACACTGGCGCAGATGACCGTCATTCTGGCGGCGGTCAGCGTGGATACCCTGCGCGCGCTCACGCTGCCGCTGGGCTGCGCCGGGATTGTTGCCTTAGCCTACGGCGCGCTCTTCGCCTGGAAAACCGCGCACCAGCCGCCGGGCGCACATGGCGGCGACCACGGCCGCGCCTTCAGCTTCCGCACGGCGCTGCTGTTTGCGCTGTCGATCACCGCGATACTGTTCATATCCGCGGCCATGGTCGCATGGATGGGTGCGCCCGGCCTGTTCGCCGCCGCCGCCGTCACCGGCTTCGCCGATGCGCATTCCACGGCGGTTTCCGCGGGGTCGCTGGTCGCGGCGCACAAACTGGGCACGGCACAGGCTGCAGTGGCCGTGCTGACCGGACTGACAACCAATACCGTCACCAAGATCGTGATTGCGGGCATCAACGGCGGCAGGCGATTCGCCCTGCAGGTCGTGCCGGGACTGCTGCTGACCATCGCCGCAGCCTGGCTGGGCTGGCTGCTCGCGCCCTGACCGGCCTATTTCCGGCCGAGCATCTCGGCGGCATGCCGGCGCGTGGTCTCGGTGATTTTGACGCCGCCGAGCATGCGCGCGATTTCCTCGATGCGCGCATCGTCATCCAGCTCGGCCACCGTGGATGACACCCTGCCGCGGACATCGGCCTTGCTCACCTGCCACTGCCGGTCCGCCGCGGCCGCGACCTGCGGCAGGTGGGTGATGCACATCACCTGGTGTTTGGCGCCCAGCGACTGCAGCATACGACCGACGATTTCGGCGACCCGGCCGCCGATGCCGACGTCGACCTCGTCGAAAATCAGCGTCGGCACTTTCGCGACACGGCTCAGCACCGTCTGTATCGCCAGCGACAGCCGCGACAGTTCGCCGCCGGAAGCCGTTTTCGCGACCGGTTGCGGTGTCATGCCCTTGTGGGGGGCGACCCGGAACTCGATCTGCTCGAGGCCGTGCGCGGCCGGCGTTTCCAGGGCGTCGAGCGCCACCTCGAACACGCCGCCCTGCATCGCCAGGTCCTGCATGCCGGCGGTGACTGCCTCGGCGAGTTTTTTCGCCGCCTTCCTGCGTCCGGCCGTCAGCTTCTTCGCCGCCTCGCGGTATGCCGCTTCGGCTTCGGCTTCGCGCCTGCGCAGGGTTTCCGGGTCGCCTCCCGCCCCCAGTTCCGCTAGCCGTTCGCGGGTATGCGTCGCAAGTTCCGGCAGGCCTTCGGGATCGACGCGGTACTTGCGCGCCGCCGCATGCAAGGCATCGAGGCGCTGTTCGACTTCGCGCAGCCGCTGCGGATCGAGGTCGGCGCGTTCGCCGTAACGGCGCAGCGCCCCCGCACCTTCCTGCAGCTGGATCTGCGCCGGCTCCAGCGCATCGAGTATGTCCTTCAGCCGCGGATCGTGCTGCAGCAGCGATTGCAGGCGGGAAATCACCGCATTGACCTGCTCCAGCGCCGCGCCTTCGCCCTCGGACAGCATCTCGACGCCGGACTGCGCGGCTTCGATCAGGCTCGCCGCATGGGCAAGACGCGAATGTTCGGCACCCACGGCCGCCCATTCTCCCGGCGAAAGTTTCAGCGCGTCCAGGTCCTGCAACTGCCACTCCAGGCGCTCGCGTTCGGCATTGATCGCAGCGGCATTGCCCTCGAAAGCAAGGCGCTCCTCGCGCCGACGCTGCCAGTTGCGCCAGGCATCGGCCACCTGCGCCGCCTGCGACTCGAGCCCGCCGTAGGCATCGGTGAGCGCGCGCTGCGCCGCCGGACGGCTCAGTGACTGGTGCTGGTGCTGGCCGTGGATGTCTACCAGGAAGTCGCCGGCTTCGCGCAACTGCGCTGCGGTCGCGGCATGGCCGTTGATGAAACCGCGGGACCGCCCGGATGATTCGACCACGCGCCGCAACAGGCACACACCCTCGTCGCCGGCGAGGTCGTGGTCATCGAGCCAGGCCTGCAACGGCCTGTTGCCGCCGGTGTCGAACTCCGCGGTGACATCGGCGCGCGCCGCACCCTGGCGCACCGTGGCGGGATCGGCGCGTTCGCCCAGCGCCAGCGCCAGGGCATCGATCAGTATCGATTTCCCCGCACCCGTCTCACCGGTGAGCACGGTAAAGCCGGAACCGAACTCGAGCTCAAGGCGCTCGACGATGACAAAATCCTGGATGGTCAGCCGTTGCAGCATGGCGCGTGATGCGATCGTCAGTCCCTGTTCCAGTGCAGCTTCTCGCGCAACATCGCGTAATAACTGTGCCCTACCGGATGCAGCAGCTTGATCTTGTGCTGGTAACGGCGCACCACCACGCGGTCGCCCTCGCGCAGGTCGAAATGCGAATGGCTGTCGAAGTGCGCGCGCGGATCGTCGGCGCTGCGCACGATGATTTCCACTGTGCTGTCGCCGCTCAACACGATGGGGCGATTCGACAGCGTATGCGGCGACACCGGCACCAGCGCCATAACCGACAGCGCCGGGTGCACGATCGGTCCGCCCGAGGACAGCGCATAGGCGGTGGATCCGGTCGGCGTCGCCACGATCAGGCCGTCGGACCGCTGGTTGTAGATGAACTGGCCGTCGACCCGCACTTCGATCTCGACCAGGCCGCCGGCAAAACCCTTGGCCACCACCACGTCGTTGAACGCCAGCACCTCGAAAACACGTTCCTGGTCGCCGTTGTTGCCGCTCCACACCTCTGACTCCAGCAGCATGCGCTCCTCGGTCACGTATTGGCCGTCGAGGATCGCGGTGATGGTCTCGAACATGGTGTCCAGCGAGATGTCGGTCAGGAAACCCAGTCGCCCCTGGTTGACGCCGACCAGCTCCACCTCGTAGGGCGCGAAGGTACGCGCAATGTTGAGCATGGTGCCGTCGCCGCCGAGCACCACGGCCAGGTCGGCCTCGCGCCCCAGTTCCTCCAGCCGCAGCACCGAGTACGGACAATCCGGGATGTGCGCCGCGGTCAGGCGGTCGATCAGCACCTTGACGCCGCGCTGCTCGAGAAAATGCCCGAGCCGCATCACCGGACCGGCAATCTCCGGTGAGTTGTACTTGCCGATCAATGCGACGGTGGAAAAGGCGGAAGACATGGCGGCATTAAACCATAATTCCCCCGCACCCGGTTTCCCGCAAACCCATTAAAAACAATGCATTGGCGCTCCGCTGCCGGGAGTGCTGGCGCGCAGTGCTTTTTGTGTAAAATGAATTTCATGGCCCATGAATCACAGGCGCTCAACGAACGCGCGCAGTTGCTGCTGAAAACCCTGGTGGAGCGTTATATCGCCGACGGGCAGCCCGTGGGCTCGCGCGCGCTGTCGAAATTCTCCGGCCTCGACCTCTCTCCGGCCAGCATCCGCAACGTGATGGCCGATCTCGAGGAAATGGGATTCATCACCAGCCCTCATACTTCGGCGGGACGCATCCCCACTGCGCGCGGCTACCGCTTTTTCGTCGATACGCTGCTCACCGTGAAACCACTGGACCGCGTCGAGATCAACCAGCTCGAAGGCCAGCTGCAGGTCGAAAGCACCCAGAAGCTGGTTTCCTCGGCTTCGCACATGCTGTCCGACCTGACGCGTTTCGCCGGCGTCGTCGTCACGCCGCGCCGCAGCGCCGGCTTCCGCCACATCGAATTCCTCAAGCTCGCCGAAAAACGCCTGCTGCTGATCCTGGTCACTGCCGAGGGCGACGTGCAGAACCGCATCATCCAGACCGAAAAGGCCTACTCGCCTTCGGAACTGGTCGAAGCCGCCAATATCCTCAACCAGAATTACGCAGGCTGCACCTTCGACGACATCCGCCGCCGCATCCAGTCCGAACTGAAGCAGTTGCGTGAAGACATGTCGCAACTGATGGCCGTTGCGCTGGCTGCCGGCGACCAGGCGGTCACCGACTCGGCCGAGGACGTGGTGATTTCGGGAGGAATGAACCTGCTCGGCATCGACGACCTGTCGTCCAACATGGCCAAGCTGCGCGAGCTGTTCAACCTGTTCGAGCACCGCGCCACGCTGCTGCAGCTGCTGGACATTTCAAGCCGCGCGCAGGGCGTGCAGATCTTCATCGGCAACGAGGCCGGGCTGCAGCCGCTCGACGAATGCAGCGTCGTCACCGCGCCCTATGAAGTCGACGGCAAGGTCGTCGGCACCGTCGGCGTCATCGGCCCCACGCGCATGGCTTACGAGCGTGTCATCCCCATCGTCGACATCACCGCCAAGCTGCTGTCCAGCGCGCTGACGCAGCGCTAGTCGCCGCAGCCCGGGTGCGCCGGTGCCGGGTGTTAACCTACGCCCTCCACGAACCTGATTTTGAAGACGATGGGCCCATTCGCCAAAGAACCCCCTTTCAGCCACGGCAGCACACCGAAAATCGGCAT
>Ga0222714_10002059_pt1 | contig 21885 bp, 25 predicted proteins | sample C33_3DmetaG_FD_165048 | JGI IMG/M metagenome (GOLD analysis project Ga0222714, IMG submission 165048) | Estuarine water microbial communities from San Francisco Bay, California, United States - C33_3D | ecosystem: Environmental > Aquatic > Marine > Unclassified | place: USA: California...
CGACTCCGGTCGGCCTTCGGCCTCCCTCCGTCGGGCCAGCTTCAACCGCAATCCAGATACAACCCATAACAAGCTCCCAGACTAACACTCGGGGTGGCTCGAAAACTTGAGGCCGGTCACAAATACACGGGTAGCTGTTCATTCCAGCCTTGTTCGTAGTAATCAGTTGTTGTGTTGTGGAGGGGCCGTTGTGGGCCCCTCCACAGTTTTTTATAACGAGCAAGGGTCTCCGACGGTCGTTTTCGTCGGAAAACGTGAATGATTCTGCCAAGCTTATCTTCAACTGAGTCCTATGAACCAACCTGCTTCTGCCAAATCCTCCGCTCCCCGCCGCAAGTCCAAGAAAAAATGGATTATCATCGGCGGCACTGTTTTGTTGGTCGCCCTCGTGGCGATTGGCATGTCCCGCCGCAAGAAAGATACGGGAATCTCGGTCACTACCGAAAAAGCCATTATCAAGACGATCACCCAAGTGGTCACGGCCACCGGCAAGGTGCAGCCTGAGATTGAGGTGAAAATTTCCCCCGAAGTCGCCGGCGAAATCGTCGAAATGCCGGTCAAGGAAGGCGACCTCGTCAAAAAGGGCGACTTGCTCCTCAAGATCAAACCCGACTTTTATCAGGCTCAATTTGAGCAGCAGGAAGCGGCGCTCCTTTCGGCCAAAGCCGCCAGCGTGTTGAGCAAGGCGCACCTGGACAAGGCCCAGCAGGATTACCAGCAGGCCAAGGATCTCTACGCCCAAAAGCTGATTTCCGATTCCGATATTCTTAATGCCAAGACCAACTTCGATGTGGCCACCGCCGATTTTGATTCATCGCAAGCGCAGATCCGGCGCACCGAGGGTTCGGTTTCCCAAGCCGCCGATCAGTTGAGCAAGACCACGATTTATGCGCCAATGGATGGCACGATCAGCTCACTCACCAGTGAGATTGGCGAACGCGTCGTCGGCACCGGTCAATTCGCCGGCACCGAAATCATGCGGGTGGCCGACCTCAGCAACATGGAAGTGCGGGTCAAGGTTAACGAGAACGACATTGTGAACGTTAAGGCCATGGATCCCACCATCATCAGCATTGATGCCCTGCCTAATGTGAAATTTAGCGGCAAGGTGCGCGAGATCAGCGCGTCATCGCAAAACGCCACTTCCGAGATCTCGGCGCAAAGCTCTTCTTCGGATGAAGTCGCCAACTTTTTGGTTAAAATCAGCATCAGTGACCGGGATCCCCGTCTCCGTCCCGGGATGAGTGCCACTTCCGACATTCAGACCCATACGGTGGAAAACGTTATCGCCGTGCCGATCCAAAGCGTCACCGTGCGCGCGGATGGCGGCAAAACCGTCGAGGATTTGCAGGCTGAAAAGAGCAAGGCGGCCCGCGAACGTTCTGGCAATGATCTAGAAGTGAGTGATGACAAGGACACCGCCCGCCGCAGCCGCGAGCAACTTGAGCGCGTCGTATTTTTGGTCGATGGCACCAAGGTGAAAATGCAGAAGGTGGAAACAGGTATCGCCGACAACACCCACATTGAAATCAAATCCGGCCTCAAGGACGGGGACGAAGTGGTGTCGGGCAGCTATGCCGCGATCAGCCGTCGTCTGAAAGACGGCGCGGATATCTCGGTTGAACAGCCCAAGAAGGGTAAACCGTGAGTCATCTGAGCCGCCGACCCAGCCTTATTTCATTCACATCATGATCTCCTCCGCTGCTCCGACCGCCGCCCGTGACGTCCGGCCCAAGGGACCGCTCGTCATCGAGATCGAGGGTGTGTCCAAAGAATACATAATGGGCTCCGAGGTTATCCACGCCTTGCGGGGCGTGGACCTGAAGATATTCCGCAACGAGTATCTGGCGATCATGGGTCCTTCCGGCAGTGGCAAGTCCACGTTGATGAATATGCTGGGTTGTCTGGATACGCCCACGGCCGGACATTACGAGTTCAACGGTAAGGACGTGGCGGCCATGATAGATGATGAGCTGGCCGAGATTCGGAATCGTGAAATCGGTTTCGTCTTCCAGACCTTCAATCTGCTCCCGCGGGCCACGGCACTTAGCAACGTCGAACTGCCCCTGATTTATGCCGGCTACTCACCATCCGAACGCCGAGACCGGGCGATCGAGGTGCTCGAAAATGTCGGCTTGGGCAATCGCATGCACCACAAGCCAAACGAGCTTTCCGGTGGCCAACGCCAACGGGTGGCCGTCGCCCGGGCTCTGGTCAATCGCCCTTCGATCATCCTGGCCGATGAACCGACGGGTAATCTCGATTCCAAAACCGGCGTGGAGATCATGGCGCTGTTCGAGGACCTCTACGAGCAGGGCAACACGATCATTGTGGTAACCCACGAGGAAGACATTGCGCGGCATGCCCGCCGCATCGTTCGACTGCGGGACGGCCTGATTGAGAGCGACGGTCCCGTCGAGTGAACCTACCCCTATGTTTCGTCTAATCTATGAGTTTACCGAAAGTTTCCGTATCGCGTTTGCCCAGATCCGGGCGAACAAGATGCGTTCGGTGCTGACCGCTCTGGGTGTCATTATCGGCATTGTGGCTGTGACCCTGATGGGCACAGCGATCAATGGCATTGACCGTGGATTTGAGAACAGTCTGGCGATGTTGGGCGACGATGTGCTTTACGTTCAGAAGTGGCCTTGGCGCAATGTCGACGATTGGTGGAACTACCGCAATCGTCCGGCCGTTCGGCCGGAGCAAGCGGATACGCTTAACCGGATTATCGAGACGACCCCGAATTCTCAACTGGAGGTGGCCGTGCCCGTGGTGGGCAGCGGAGCCGGAATAAAAGCCGGGACCCAACAACTCAGTGGAGTCTTCGTATTTGGCACCACGCACAACTACTCACGACTGATGTCGGCTGATTTTACCGATGGTCGCCTGTTTAATGAAACCGAATCCGCCGGTGGCCGCCAAGTCGCCGTTTTGGGCGCTGATGTTGCCCAAGCGCTGTTTCCCTCGGTGCCGGCCATCGACCAAACTGTCCTGATCAAGGGGCAGCCTTTCACGGTGATCGGCGTGCTGGCGAAGCAAGGATCCTTCCTTGGGCTTTTCAGCTTTGATGCCCAAGTAATCATGCCGCTCAACGCTTACCGGAAGTATTTTGGCATCCATAGCAATAACTCCCAACTGCGCGTCAAGGTTCGGGACAAAAATCAGATGGGAGAAGCAGTGGACGAGTTGACCGGGTCCATGCGTCGCGCGCGCGGCCAGTTGCCGGGTGAACGGGATAATTTTTCCATCAATCAACAACAGGCCTTCCGTGATCAGTTGGATCCGATCAAGAAGGGCATAGCCATGGCCGGCCTGTTTATCACCGGACTTGCTCTCTTCGTCGGCGCAATCGGCATCATGAACATCACCTTTGTCAGCGTTAAGGAACGCACCAAGGAAATTGGCACCCGCAAGGCATTGGGTGCCCGCCGCCGCACCATCCTGCTGCAATTTCTCATTGAGGCGGTTTCCATTTGTCTGATTGGTGGTGTCGTGGGTCTGGCCCTGACCTTTGGTCTTTGCATGGGGATCAAGGCCGCCATGCCCAGCTTGCCCGTGGTGTTTTCAATCAGCCTGGTCAACATCAGTATGATCGTGGCGGTGGTGACTGGGATTGTCTCGGGTTTTGCCCCCGCGTGGGGCGCCTCGCGTTTGGATCCGGTGGTCGCACTCCGCTACGAATAATCTGCCATGCTAAAAGAAATTCTCAGAATGGCTTTCAGTTCACTGGGTGTGAACAAGCTGCGTTCGTTCCTGACGATGTCTGGCATCACCATCGGGGTCTTTTCCGTGATTGGCGTGATGACGGTGGTCTCCGCCCTACGCGGCTCCATTGAATCGGGTTTGAACATGCTTGGGACGAATGCGTTTCAATTCCAGAAATTCCCCACCGGGTTTAACAACGGCAACAACCGCAAATACCGGTTGCGCCGGAACATCACGCTGAACGAGGGCCAGCGCTACCAACGGTTGATGGAGGGCACGGCCGAGGTGATTAGTCTGGAGCTTTATGATTTCGGCAGCATCGCCCAAGCGACCTATCTGAATCGCAAATCCACCCCGGGCATCACGTTTGGCGGTGGCAACCAATATTATCTCGCGGCCAATTCCTATGCGGTCGATATCGGCCGTAATTTCACGGAGGCCGAGGTCGAGCTCGGTCGCCCGGTGGCGCTCATTGGTTTCAGCATCAACAAGGCACTCTTCCCGACCGAATCTGGCATCGGCAAGGTGATCAAGGTGCGCGGCCGCACCTACACGGTGATCGGCACGCTGGCTGAGCGCGGCTCCTCTTTCGGTAGCGGTCAGGACGATATCGTCATCGTGCCCATCACTCGTTTTGCGATGGAGTTTGGCAACGAGCGACAGTCACTGAACATTGCGACCCAGGCTTTTTCCCAAGAGGTTTATTACGAAACCATCGACAAGGCGATCACCGCCCTGCGCATTGCCCGTGGATTGAAGCCGGAAGATGAAAATGATTTTGAGCTCTTCTCCAATGAATCACTGGTCGCACAGTTTGCCAAAGTGGCCAACGCGGTCAGTTCCGGTGCGTTTGTGATCAGTGCCATTGCGCTCTTGGCCGCTGGAGTCGGCATCATGAACATCATGCTCGTCAGCGTGACTGAGCGCACGAAGGAGATCGGCATCCGCAAATCGATCGGCGCACGCAAGAACAGTATCCTTACCCAATTCCTGATCGAGTCGGTGGTCATTTCCCTGGCGGGAGGCGTGGCGGGTATCATCCTTGGGGTCATCGCCGGCAATGGGCTCGCCATCATGATGAGTGCGGCGATCATTTTCCCTTGGACTTGGGCCGTCATCGGTTTGTTGGTCTGCAGCGGGATTGGCGTGGGCTTTGGCTTTTATCCCGCACTAAAGGCTGCCTCGCTGGATCCGATCGAGGCCTTGCGGTTCGAGTAATCGCGTTTACTGCCCGCAAAAAAAGCAGCGCAGAAATCAATCTGCGCTGCCGGATAGTTAATTTGGAATTTTTCAGGCGGCGGGCGCCGGGGCAGATGAACCTTGGTAGGTGGCATCGCCGAATCCGAGGATCGGATAGAAAATAAATCCCAACAGGGCCAATCCAATACCAAAGCCGGTGCCTTTGCCAAAGGCCTTGGCCACATCAATCGCCACAATGAAGCCCATGACAATGTTTACCAACGGGATGATAAAAAGCAGTAACCACCAACCGGGGCGACCGGCCGTTTTTATCAGCACATAGAGGTTGAAAATTGGGATGATGGCGGCCCAACCGGGCTGACCGGCTTTAGTGAAAGTTTTCCAGACACCAGCGAAAACAAATACGATGATAGCTAGATAGAGCAGCGAAACAATTATGGAAAGCATAAGGCAGGGTAGTTTAGTTGGAGGGGGGAATACCGGGGAACCCGGATTAACTGAGACATAGGCCATTTGCCTGATGGGACAAGGTTTGAAAACGATCTCGTCCCGCTTGAATGCCCGGGGTTAAGCTGCCGGCATGGGTAAAATCTTTGACGAAATCAGCACTGAGATGCGTGAGTGGATTTCAGCGCAGAAGCTCTTTTTTGTCAGCACCGCCCCATTGGATGCGACGGGTCATATCAACTGTTCACCCAAGGGTGGGGATGCCTTCAGGGTGCTGGGTCCCCATGAAGTGGCCTATGCCGATCAGACCGGTAGTGGCATCGAAACCGTGGCCCATCTCAGGGAAAACGGCCGGATTGTGATTATGTTCTGCGCCTTTGAAGGTGGGCCGAAGATCGTTCGGTTGCATGGGCAGGGCGATGTGATTGAACCCGGTGAACCGGATTTCGCAGGATTGCAGTCGCGGTTTCCCAAATTGATTGGGGTGCGGGCCTTTATCCGGGTGCGCGTAACCCGAATCGCCGACTCCTGCGGATTTGCCGTGCCGCTTTATGCGTTTGTGGCACCACGAGATGTGCTCGATCGGCACTGCGAGAAGTTGGGGCCGGAAGGACTCGCTGAGTATCGGGTCAAAAAGAACCGGGCGAGCATCGACGGACTGCCGGGACTCAAGTCAGTCTCAAACTAAACTCAGCCGCGGCGGATTTCAGACCCGTGAAAACGGATCTGGATGCGGAAGACCTTTTTGGTCCGGCAACTGATCTGCCCGGTGTTAAGATCGACCTTTTCCGGCACCTCAATCCGATGGAGATCGACGGTAGCGTGATAACCGCGTTCGGAAAATACATCGATCAACATGGCCAAGGCATGCGGATCATCCAGCGTGGTGTCCTCGGTATTGATGTGCGCGGTGCCTGAAATCGCATGGCGCAACACGATCGGCATGATCTTGTGCTCAATGAAACCGACGACCTTGGCGAACAGCTCCGGGTTATCGATTTCATAGCCATCCAGTCGTTTCACCAGTTCTTGGCGGGCGTGCACGATGATTTCGCTGGCGACCGGCACGCCGCGCAGTCGATCCACGGTCTTGGGGTCGAGTTCGAGGGTGCTCTGGTAGTCGAGCTCCGCCGTGATGTTTTGCTCAACATCGGCGAAAGTGCCCTCAGCGTTGATGAAGTGATAATGGAAAATTTCCTTCAGCGATTGCAGGGCGTCCCAAGTCTGTTCCTTGAACACCCGGTAGCGCCGTTGCGCGAGTGCCTCATCGTGATCAGTGGCGCGATCTTCCCACAAGGTGCCGACTCCGGTGCGCAAGACTTCCTCATTGTGCAGTCGGGTTTCGCGGCCGCGTTTCAGCTGACGGGCGATGGATTCCTTCTCATCCACGAACAGAACCATGATGTGGATGGTCGGCTGACGAAAATGGATGCCCAGCGGAGTCCCGTAATATTCCCGGCGTAACTGCAGCATCTTGTCCACCAGCATTTTGAGACACTCCACTTGGACGCGGGTTCGGGGGAACCCATCCAGGATCACTCCGTCGCGATAAGCGGGTTTCATCAACTCCCGCAATAGCAGACCCATTACCTCGCGATCGCCGACCATGGCTCCGGCATCCTTGAGACGCTTGGCCTCGGGGGAATCGAGCAGCGCACTAATGACAACCGGCGGGCAGGTCAGGCCGCGGGCCTTGGTGATAAAAGCGGTATTCGTGCCTTTGCCTGCACCCGGGGCGCCACCCAGTAGAATAATTTCCTTGGGGAAGCGCAGGTTTTCGCGACCGATATCTTCTTCAATGTCCACCCATGCGGATTGGAAAATCAAATGGGCATCCTTGATTTCCAGATCGGTAAGTTTGCTGTTGGCGGCGCCCGGTTTAACTTCCGGTCGTTTGGTGTCGGCTGGTGGCATGGCTTGGAGTTATGTGGTCACTAAGAAGGGGATGGGGAATGAGTCCATCCCAGAAACCCCGTGGGGGTAAGTAAAATCAGAATTACTTGGGTGGGGTTCCCCAGAGGCGTTGGAACCTGTGAGGACATGGCTTGTCCTGATTCAGGTCAATCCCTGTGACCTATGTCGCAGGATTGTTAGTTGAAGCTGGACCTGACGGGGCTGCCTCACGGTGGCCCCGTCTTGCCTACCGGCCTGATTGCCCTCACACATTATTTATGAGCAAAAAAATCTTCCCCATTATCCTCATTATTGTGGGGATCCTGATCATCGTGCAGGGCACGCGACGGGAGGATTCCGTGGTCGGCATGGCGGATAGTGTCGGGACTAGCGTGGCCAACACGTGGGACGGTGAAGCCCGTCAACCTGAACACATCTGGTATTATGTGGGTGGGGGCGTGCTCATCCTGGCCGGACTGTTTGGCTCTGTCCGGCGTAAAGCTTCCTAATTATCCAGTCGGGGCTGTCTGGGTTTACAGCTTGCGGTGAATCACCTGCGGTGTGGCGTCCATTTGTCCACGCGTAACGCCAAGTTGATTGAGTAGTTTCAGTTCACGCCAGAGTTCACTGCCATTCAGCTCACCCCGCAGCAAACGCTGATAGCTTTCCAGGGTGCGGGTGACTTCGGCGCCGGTTTCATTGATAAACTCGACCCGGAACGTGCGCGCCCCGAGATCGACCAGGCGTTGCGCGTATTCGGCGCCGGTCTGGGCCCGATTATTGAACACCGTATTCCGGCATCCCGCATCGGCGCGCAGCGGTAATTCCGCGCCCACCCGGTCACGCAGGGCGACCCGGTGTTTGTCACAGGGTCGGCCACAGTCGCGGTAATCTTTGCCGGATGATAGAAAGGCACAGAACACGCAATGCTCCATATGGAACATGGGCATGTGCTGATGAATCGTGATATCGAACCACGTTCCCGGTGCGTCACGCAGCAACGCTTCCAGCTGACCGATATTCAGATCGTAGCTCGCGGTGACCCGTTCGAGTCCGTAGTGCTGTAAAAAATACTCTGCAGTCAGGGGATTCGCGACATTCAACGAGAAATCACCGCGTTTGCGATCCGCGGCAAAAAACTTGAGGTGCTCATGATGGCGCACCAGATAGCCATCAGCCTCGCTGGAACGCACTTGTTTTAGGATCCACTCTTCCCCGGGTTTGAAGATTCGTGGCGGGGCTACCCAGATGGAAGAACCCTCGCGGTCATTTCCCTGCAATTCGCGAAATTGCGTGACGGATTCCCGATAGTGTTTGGGATTCTCAAACTCGCAATAAATGGTCCGGATACCGGTCTGCCAAGCCGGGTTGAGTTGATCGAGACTGCGTATGACCGCGATAATCTCCGGGTCGATAGTGGTCTTGGGCGTGGCTGATACCGCGGAAGTTGTCGTCAGAGCTTTTGCCTGCAAGGTCCAGCGTTTGGGCACTGCGCGCAGGCTGTCCAACGTCTCGACGATTTCACGCCGCATTCGGTTGAGTTCGCTGACCGGGATGATGACCGCGCCCTCAAGTTGATTATCCAGTTCGCCGAGTTTGAATGGAGTTCCACCCAACCGCCCAATCTGGTCGCGCAGGCGTTCTGTCGTAAGTGGATGGTTATCCGCCTTGCTTAAAGGCAGGGTCGAATCGAGCCGGGTAACATGACCCTCATTATCATTGGCAATGAGGGTTAGCGGAGTGCCTGGGCGGCCATGAACTTCGAAGTCGATGGCTCGTTGAAACCGGATTTTGTCACCCGCGAAAGTGGAGCGCACTTCACGATCAAGGGCGGGGTCATTGGTCTTCCAAATGCGCTGGCCGGGCCGCACCCGATTGAAATTGATGTCGCCATGGCCGAAACGCATGACCGTCTCACGGGCATGCGATTCGATTTGGTAAATGCGCCCGCCTTCCTCACCCGCGGCCGGGTTACCGTCGTCAAATACAATGCCATCGCCGGGTTTGGCCGAAGACGTAAGAGTGGCGTGCACGGACTCGCCCCGCACCTGGGTGACTTTGCCGAGATAGACGCCGCGCTTGGTGCCGAACCGACCGTGCGCCAGCTCCTGATTATTGATCCCGCGAAACCAACCGGTGTAGAGGCCACGCGAAAAACTCATCTCCAACTCGTAACGCGCCCGGGGCTCATCGAAGGCGGGAATCGGCTCTCCTGTAATTTCTGCCATGACCTTATCAAGAGCCTGCCTGTAAGTGCGGGTTATACTCGCAACGTATTCCGGGGCCTTAAGCCGACCTTCAATTTTCAACGAGGCCACGCCGGCCTTCACCAGCTCGGGCAACACGGCCAGCCCTGACAGATCTTGCGGGCTCAGCAGATATTGGCGGTCGCCCAGATCAATTTTTTGCCCATCTGAGATCAGCTCATAGGGCAACCGACAGGCTTGGGCGCATTCGCCTCGATTGGCGGAACGACCGCCGAGTGATTCGCTGGTCAGGCACTGTCCGGAGTATGCGACGCAGAGCGCACCGTGAACAAAGACTTCCAAGGGCAGAACCACTGGCGCAGATTTCTGTGCATCCTGGATCGCGTTGATCTCGGCGAGGGAGTTTTCACGCGCGAGCACGACCAACTGAGCGCCCAGCTCGCGGGCAAACTCGACACCCGCTGCGCTGGAAATGGTCATCTGGGTCGACGTGTGAATTGGAAAGTCGGGTGAAAGCCGGCGTATCAGCCGGCAGATTCCAATATCCTGCACGATGGCGGCATCGACGCCGGCCGAGATGATGGATCGCAGATAGTCCTCGGCCGAAGCAATTTCATCGGCGAACACAAGCGTGTTGAAAGTGACATAACCTCGAACTCCGCGTTGATGCAGAAATGTCATCAAGGCCGGCAGATCGGCTTGGGTGAAATTTTTTGCACGCATCCGCGCATTGAAACGCTCCAAGCCAAAATAAATCGCATCGGCCCCATTCTCAACCGCGGCCCGGGCGCATTCCCAGTCGCCCGCCGGGGCCAGGATCTCTGGTCGACGCCAAGCGGAAGCCATGGGGGCTACAGCGCTGGAGGTGGCGGATTGAGTGGACTGCGACATTTGCGTCAATGAAGCGGTTCGCGGTGAACCAGCAACTGCATTCCCCAGTGGCGGTTTTCTAGCCGAGTGCCTAGACTCACTTATGATGACCGTGGCGGATGATATCCCACACCACGTAAAGTCCGAGCACTGCAGATAATAGTTAGCCGATAATCCCTAGGGCAGGATACCCGAACAGATGAGGTTGAATGCCGGTGGTTACGATGAGGGAAGAGCCAATAATCAAAGCCCCGATGACTACCCCGAGGGTAATGCGGTTGGCGGCTATTTTCATGGCAATGTCGTGATCCTCCAATCCGCGATGCTCCAGTTTGATGGTCAGATTATCGTGTTCCAACCGTCTGATGAGACGGTGCAGTTCTGCCGGCAGATCCTGCAAACTGGAGAGGGTGCTGCGGATCAATTCGCGACTGCGCCGCAACAGGGTGCGCGGATTGTTTCTTTCGCGGAATAATTCACGCAGGACGGGTTTTGCCTGTTGGCGGAGATCAAATTTTGGATCCAAGCTGCGTCCAACTTCCTCAATCGAGAGGACGGCCTTGGCCATCAGCGAATAATCCCGGGAAAGAGGAATGCCATGCTGGCTGAAAATGAAGAGCAGTTTGAGCATCGCCCGACCCAGCTCGAGATGGTTGATGCTGAAATTTAGTTCTTCGCGCAAAGCGAGGGTGATTTCCTTTTCCATTTGCCGGAGGTTGGGCCGTGCATCAACCGGCGCCAGATCCGCGGCAATTTTTACAATGCGGTCGGCATCCTGTTCGACGGCAGCCACCCAGAAATCCGCCAAGGCGTAACGCAGTCTTTTGGTCAAGTGACCGACCAGGCCCCAATCCAAAAAGCACAATCGTCCGTCATTGGTCAGCATGACATTGCCGGCGTGGGGATCGGCATGGAAAAATCCATCAACCAGGACCTGTCGCATTAATGAAGTGGCGCCATAGCCGGCCAATAAATGCAATTGCTCCTCGGGCAGGGCTGGTTTGTCCACGGATGTTCCTATGATCCGCTCCATGACAAGGACCCGTTCCGTGCTATACTCAGTGAAAACTTGAGGTGCAAAGACCTGCTCCGGATGAGGGTTCAGGCTGTTGAAATACTCCTGATTATGCGCCTCGGTTTCAAAGTTCAGTTCATGAAGGACTCCCCGGCGTGCCTCCTGCATGATGCTGACCAGATCCACGCCGCCGAGCGCAGTAATACGCCCCTGCAGTTTTTCCGCCACCCAGACGGCGAGATTCAAATCAATCTCGATGTTGTGGCGGATATCGGGCTTCTGCACCTTGACCGCCACGCCTGCCCCGGATTCGCGGAGGGTTGCACTATAAACTTGGGCCAACGAGGCGGAGGCCAGTGGAGTTTCATTAAACTCGGAAAAGATTTCCGTCAGCGAGCCGGACATTTCTTTTTCCAATACCGGTCGCATCTTGGCAAAGGGCAAGGGCTGCACTTGATCCTGCAACCGGCGCAATTCCAGGATGAGCGCGTGCGGCAGCACATCCGGACGCATGGATAGGATCTGGCCCAATTTGACAAAGGTGGGCCCGAGTTCCTCGGTCGCCAAACGGATCCGCTCAAAAGTGCTGCGATTGTTTTCCGGCTCCGGGGCAAATCGCTGCCAAAAGCCGGACGGCCAATCGACTTGGCTGATCAGATAAGCGAAGCCGTGCCGGGCCAGAACGGAGAGGATCTACTTGGCCCGAACAGCCTGATTGAGCAGATCAAAAGGCATTACGACTTTTTGGATGTCGTGGAGCGTTTGGCCCCATTTTGTTCCAGTTTGGTCACCCGCTTTTCCAGTGCATCGATCCGCTCACGGGTCTCTGCATTGAAATTTGCCACCAGGGTCTTGATCTTGGTATTCAGCTGATCGCTGATCTGCTCGAATTCCGCCCGGCCATCATCGGCCATCTTCCTGGCGATTTCCTTGGCGTCAGCCGCGGATACTTTGCCCTGATCGACGAGATCACTGAGTGCGGTCTCAACTTTTTCTTTGGTAATCACGGCGGCGCCGATTCCGGCCAGCATGGTTTTTTTCAATGAATCAATCATGTCACCACTATATGATTCATCTGCGTCAATGGCAAATGCTTAGCCCAATCCGATCAAGTTGCGGGTTCAGCCGGTGGTAGTGGCACCGCATTACGTGCGGCATGCGGTGCCGCCGCACGCAACCAGGCCGCGAGCAGGATGGTGCCTACAAAGGCAGCACATGAAAGCCAACCCACCACCGGATAGTGGAGTAATCGGCCATTCACCCCTTCAACAATAATCAACCCGGCGACGATATTGGCCAACCCACCCGCGGCTTGTTGCACCGCTGAGTTCACACTCATGAATCCGCCCCGATAGCGTGCCTCGACCGCGTTGGTGATCAACGCCATGGTCGGAGCAAAACGACCTGACATGCCGATAAAAAGCAGCGTGGAGGCAATCAATGTCAGATAGAGTGGGCCTGGTCCCAAGCGGGTGACGAGCCACACGGAGGGTATGCCGACAAACGAGATCCCAATCAACACATGCAGCTTGTCGTAGCGATCGGCCAAGCGTCCCAGCCAGGGCATGGTGAAGAAAGTGCAGATGCCTCCAAAGAAATAGATCATCGGTAGTTGAATTTTTTCATCGAGGCCAACGTTGGTCACCATGCTGGGAGCCATGAACGGCACGACGACCGCGCCGGCAAAGACCAGACATGCCGTCAGTAACAAGGCGCGCACGTGCACTCGGTGGGTAACGATCTCGAACATTTGCCTGACTGGGTGGGCACTACTGCGGTGACTCACCACATTTGGTAGATTGTGCAGGGCCAGAATGAGAATGGCAAAGCTGACCATCCCGAGGAGAAAAAATGGAGCGTGCCAGCCCAGCCAACCCGCCAGAACTAACCCAACGGGGAGCCCAAATATGGAAGCTAAAGGGAAGGCGGCCATAACCGTGCCCATGGCGCGACCACGCCGTCCTGCGGGTATTGCATCCCCGACCATGGCAGTCACCACCGAACCCGAGACTCCGCCAAAGGCCCCCGCGGCCACCCGGGCCAGAAGTAGAAAATGATAATTGGGAGCCAAGGCACAAAGTAGGGTGGCGATTCCAAATCCAGTGTAGAGGGCGAGCAGGGCGGTGCGGCGGTCAAAACGATCCAATACAAATCCCCCGAGGAAACCAGCTACAGCGGCCGAGATACCATACGCTGCGACCAGAAAGCTAAACTGTCCCGGACTAATTGAAAACACCCGCATGAGGCTCGCCCCCAGCGGCATCATGATCATGAAATCCATGATATGGGTGAATTGGATCGCGGCCAGGGTGAGTAATAGCAGACGCTCGCGTTGAGGCGGTAGAGTAGTGGCGTCGGGCAAGGGCATGAAGCGTCGAACTATTGGGGGTCGTTTCCGATTCGCAACCCGCTCAACCTAATTGTGGGCTTTTGCCATTACCCCATCCTTCAGCATGCGCAAAAATTGGGTGACCCCACGGCTTTGATAGCTTTGCAGATGTCGGATGATCACCAATTCGCGTTCAGGATTGGAATCAGCCAAGGGCAAATACGCCAGGGTGTCGTTGTCCTTGGAGGATTGGGCCACACGGGGAAGGATTGATATACCAGCCCCCAAAGCTACCAGCGACTTTACCGTGGCCAACTGTGAGCAACGGTAACCAATGCGTGGTTCGAACTGATGATTGCCACAAAATTGGCGGACTTGCTCAAACAATGAGCTTGAACTGCCCAACATTACGAAAGTCTCATCGGCCAGATCGGCGGCATGGATTTTCACGCGCTTGGCAAAGGGATGGGACTGACTGACAACCAGCAGTAATGGCTCATGGAGGAAAGGTTCGATCGACAAGGACGCTTCGCGCACTGGGGTTGAAACCACTGCGACATCCAAACTCCCATCAATCACACCCTGCACCAAGTCAGTGCGGAAGTCTTCCCGGGCGTAGATCTCAAGATGGGGATATTCAATTCGCGCCTGGGCAATCAGCGGGGGTAGTATGAATGGAGCCACTGAAGGGATTGCACCTACGGTGATCCGACTCTCCAATCCGGGATGATCACGAATTTCCTTTGTGGCATTATCTGCTTCCAGGATGATGCGCTGAGCGCGTTCTAGGAAAAATCGACCAGGGTCCGTCAATACCGCTTTTCGACCCAATCGGTGCAGTAACTTATGACCGAGCTCCTTTTCCAGATTTATAATCTGCTGACTTAAAGCAGGTTGAGTAATATTTAACTTTTCGGATGCCCGGGTGAAATTTCCGGTTTCAGCTACTGCAACCAAAGAGCGCAATTGGTATAATTCCATAAATAAAAACGATGGTAATGATAAATACTAACGATTTCACTTATTGTAAAGTCGGGTTATTATGACGGCGTGGCAGCAAGTAAGTTGGCCACAGAACCATATAAACTATGAAAAATATTCACAGCCCATCGGTCTTCGCAGGCGCCATTGCCGCAACCGCCACCATCTTCCTTGGCCTGAGCTTCCCCATCAGCATCGATCTCCTGATCGGATATGCCACAGTCGGCATGCTGGTGGCACTTGGCACGCTCGAATACACTTCGAGCCACAAGCGCCTGCAGGTCAAATAATCGCACGAGGAGAACCGTAGCGAACCAACAAGGCCCGGATATACTCCGGGCCTTGTTTATGGACTGAATGCACGGGATCAGAGCGAACTCGCAACATTTTGCCTGAAATTTAGACAAAAGAGGTGAGCCATGACGCTTTCCAAGCAAACCCCAGTAACCCGCCGCATGGAGGCAACACTCAACGATGAATCTTGGAAAAACTGGTTTCAGCACTATGGACCGAAGCTATTGCTTTGTGCCCGTCAGTGGACCCGTTCTTACGCCGATGCCGAAGATGTGGTGCAAGAGGCCTTTGTTCGTTTTTGGTGCCATCAAAGACATTTGGACGGAGATCCGCGGGCGCTACTCATTACATCCATTCGTCGTTCTGCCATTGATCTGGCTCGCAGTAACACCCGCCGGACGAACCGAGAAGAAAACACGGCGGCCGCCAATGAACCCTATTTTGAACCAGCAATTGGAACCGATGACCGGTCCCTGCTCATTGAAGCAGCCATCCGGCGTTTACCCGCACCACAACGCGAAGTGCTCACTCTTAAGATTTGGGGGGAGCTCACTTTTGAACAGATTGCCGAGGAACTTGCCGTCCCGCTCAACACCGCGGCATCGCGTTACCGCTATGCCTTGGCCGCACTCCGCAACGAATTAAGCAGCGCCGAATGTCATGGATAAGGAATTACAAGATTTAGAAAACGAATTGCAGGCACTGATGCCCAAGCAGCCGACTGCGCAATTGACCCGCCGGATTGAGGCCGAACTCTCTCCGCGCCAACGCATCGCTTGGGCTTGGGTGGCATTACCTTTGGCCGCCGCTGTAGCACTCTTGTTTGCCTTTTACCCAGAACCCACGACTCCGAATCGACCAGCGCCCAATTTGGTATCAGCACCTGTCGCCGAGGTTACCACCCCGCCGGTATTCAAGCCGGTGGCGACGCAGAACCTTCTCTATGATGCGCAGGATAATGGCATCGTTACCTTGGCGGATGGACGCAAAGGCCGGCAGGTAAGCCGCTCCTATGTGGATACCGTCGTGTGGCGCGATCCACAGTCACGGGCTTCATTGACTTGGAGTGTGCCCCGCAGCGAGGTCCGCGTAACCCCGATATCTTTCCAGTAAACCCAATCCTAATCTTAACCCATATGAAAACATCCCTCAGAAATATCGCCCCGTTGTTTGGAATTGTTCTGTTCGCCCCGGCCCTCACGGCCACCGCCGCGGAAGCATCACCCAAGGAGACCAAACAAGAAAAACGTATCATCGTCCACGCCCCGGGGGGCGTAAGTGCTACCGGTCCTCGGATGAAGTTCATCGAGGCGCAATCGGCCGGAGGTCATGGCATGAGCTTTATTAGCGACGAGGCACCTGTAATGGAGACAGTCACCTTTCTCGGCGTGCAGACCCAGCCGCTTGACCCCACCTTATACGCGCAGCTTGGTATCGCACAGGGCACCGGATTGGTGGTGAACGAAATCGTGCCGGACAGCTCGGCGGCCAAGGTGCTGCAGGAACATGACATCCTTTTGAAATTGAACGAGCAAGTGCTGGTTAACATGGAGCAATTATCCGTGCTCGTGCGTAACATGAAGGACGGCGATAAAATCACGCTTACCTACCTTCGTGGTGGCAAGCAGGCCTCAGCCGCTTTGACCCTGGGCCAACGTGAAATGCCCAAGCGCATGTCCATGCAATTTTTCAGCGCCGGACCAGGCATGAAATGGCAAGGCCGCGAGCAATCCGTGGCTTTGGCTGGTGGCAATAATTCCGCGGACAATCTGCTCTGGATGATGAATGTCGGGCGTGGTGACGATACTAGACGGGTGATCCGCAAGGAAGTTGACGGAGACGATACCGTGATGGTCGAAATCAATCCCGGGCGCAGCACCATGGAATTCAAGGATGAGGCGGGTGCTTTAGAAATTGTCCGAAAGGACGGCAACAAAATGCTCACGGCTACGGACCCGGATGGTAAAGAAATCTTCAGCGGTCCGATCAATACGGATGAGGAAAAGGCCAAGTTGCCTCCGGAATTGAAGGCGCGTTTGGACAAAATCGAGGTTATGCCCGATTTCCAATTTCGCACCGATGAGGATTTCAAGGGTGCCGAAACCAAAGTGATTCAACGTCTGGGTCGTGAGGCTAAATGGGAGCAACCCGCTAGACACAATGGCCTGCGCCGTTTGGATACTTTCTGACCGTTGTTCTGGGTTGTGCGCGAAATAAAGGCGTAGCCATTTGGCTCCGCCTTTTTACTGAAGATTACTGGTGAACTCAGACGGAAGCTTGTTCCGGTCGGTTCTTGGTAAACGCGCCGACGATCAACGCAAAAATCGTATTGAAGAGCAGAGCGCCGCCAAATCCAAACACGGCCATCATCACCGGACTCGTCCATTTCCGCACCATTGGTTCGATCTGATCAATTTTATCTGCGGTCATGCCCTTGGCTTCAAATGCAGCCCGCTGGGCCTGCCAAATCACCTCTTGGGCTCCCGTATTGATATAGGCAAAGTAAGCATACTGAAAAACAGCTCCCAGGATTGCTCCAACCAAACCGATCATAAACCCGGTGCCAAATGCTGAACCGTAGCCCCATGGTTTGTCCGCTGGGGTGAGGTCGCGTTTATCTTTCACGCCCATGGTGATCACGATAATGGAAATAGCAGTGCCGAGCACCATGGAGACCCAGCGGGCCATTTCCATTTTTTCCGGGGTATCATAAAACCCGAGAAAAAACAGGGCCATAGCCACAATGGCTCCACCGAGAGCGAGGACAAAGCCGTAAGTAAGAGATGTTTTCATCGGGAGGAGCGTGCAAGATACACCCTCCGAACTCAAGGACGGGTTTCTGTGGACGACCTCGCCTTGCCACTGGTGGCAAAAACGGGGCTCACGATCGGACACCCGTCCGATCAGCGGTTGTCGCCGTCGATCAGCCTGCCGAGTCCACCGAGCACGGAACCTTCGCCTTTGCCGGCTCGACCGGTTTGCGGAGCGGCCGCCACTATCCTACCGGCGAGTCGGGAAAAGGGCAGGGACTGCAGCCAGATTTTACCCGGTCCACGCAAGGTGGCAAAGAAGAGACCCTCACCGCCAAAGAGTGCGGATTTGATGCCCCCGACCATTTTGATATCGTAATCCACGCTGCGTTCAAAAGCGACAATGCAGCCCGTGTCGACCCGCAGGGTTTCACCGGGACCGAGGGTGCGTTCATGCAAGGTTCCACCGGCATGAACAAAGGCGAGTCCATCACCAGTGAGGCGTTGCATGATGAAACCCTCGCCGCCGAACAATCCTGCGCCCAGCCGGCGTTGAAATGCGATCCCAATACTGACGCCCTTGGCGGCGCACAGAAAGGAATCTTTTTGGGCGATCAATTCACCGTTCACTTCACTTAAGCGGACGGGAATAATTTTCCCGGGATAGGGCGCACCGAAGGCGACGCGACGTTTGCCAGTGCCCTGATTCTGAAACACGGTCATGAAGAGAGACTCACCGGTAAGCAGGCGCTTACCGGCGCTGAGCAATGAACCCATCAGGCCGGAATGGGCTTGGGAACCATCGCCGAAGATCGTCTCCATCGCGATCCCGTCATCCATATACATCATACCGCCGGCCTCGGCGACTGTGGCTTCGCCGGGATCGAGTTCGATCTCGATGTATTGCATGTCGTCGCCGTGGATTTGATAGTCGATTTCGTGCATGGACATGGCGGGTGTTCCAGTGATTGGTGGTCGCGTAGATTTACGCGGCGAGTTTCAAAGCGCCGGCGGTTTGACGCAACGGAAATGGCACGGGCCGGTTTCTGGGTTCCCACCCTGTCCGGCGGGGCGTGTAGTCCCGCACAAAGCCCACCAGCACGAGGCCGATAGTAGCGAGGGCGAATGAATCCATGGCGTGCGTGCCGAAGAGCACGGCGGTAGTAAAAATCCCGATCCCGATAAGGGCGGCGATGGCGAATAACTTGGTAAGTTTCATGGCGTTGAGCAGTTGAATGGTTGGGTGATGTTGCCTTTAAAACGCACTCGTCCCGGTGAAAGTTACAAAAAAATCGCTCCCTTGTGAGGAGCGGTTGATCTAGCGGATGAATGGTGATCCCGGCAGTCAGTTCACGGCTTGAGCAGCTGATAAGCGAGCCGATGATCACCCTCGTTAGGCGCAGGTTGAATACCAAGCAGCGTGCAGATTAGGTCGTATACCTGAATGTTTTCGAACGCAGGAACCACGACGCCCGATTTGAAGGCGGGTCCGGCGGCGATGAACGTTGCGCCCATATCCGGGGTGGTGGGATCATAGCCATGCGCCCCACCGTTACCCCAGCCGGTCTCATCCTGTTTGTGATAATCGGCGCGGGTATAAATCAGCCAACCCGGATCTGCGATCAGCACCACGGGAGGAATTCGCAGATTGTGTGTGAAGTGCAGCTCAGCGGGTATATCTTCCCGACGGTAAGCCTGAAAATGCGGATGCGCACCGGCAAACTTCGCGTAGAGGTTTTCCACGTCACCATCCAGCGGTCGCAGACCCATGTTGGTGCTGTTGAAATCGATCTGCACCGACTGGGGATCCACGTAGTCATCCAGGACGATGCGTCGTTGGGTGCTGCTGGGAGCCATGCCGTGATCGGAAACCACAATGTAGTTAACCTGATCTGTCAGCCTTAAGCTATCGATGCCCGCCACGAGTTTGGTCAAGGCTGTATCCACCTCATTCAAGGCGGCGGCGACTTCCGGACTGTCGGGTCCAAAATTGTGACCGGCTCCGTCGACGATATCAAAATACAACGTGATCAGACTGGGCCGCTGATCCACGGGCAGCTGCAACCAGTTTAACACGCCTTGCACCCGGTCCGCCGAAGTCATTTTCCAATCATAGCGATTCCATAGGTCAGGCCGATATCCACCGATTTTAGCTTCAGAACCAGGCCAGAACATGCAGGCACTCCGCAGCCCATGTTTGGCGGCGGTAACCCAAATCGGTTCACCGCCCCACCAGCGGCTATCGCCAGCGGCCCCATTCCTCAGATTGAAGACCGCGGCAAAGGTCGGATCATACATGTCATTACCGATGATACCGTGGCTTTCCGGCCGCAGTCCGGTGACAATCGAGTAGTGGTTGGGAAAGGTCTTGGAAGGAAAGCAGGAGAGCATGCGTTCGGCTCGCACGCCTGAGGCGGCCAATTCAGTGAGTGTCGGCGGCGCAAAGGTTTTCAAGTAGTCCCAACGACAGCCATCAATGGAAACCAGGATTACAATCGGCTTAGGTTTACCCTCGGCGTGCAGCACCGGGCAGATCAGCAGCGACACCAAAATTAGGCAGGTGTGGATTAATTTCATTTTTGCGTCCGGTGAAGTGTGACCAAGGTTGCTCCCCAACTACCAGTGCTTTCGTCCCCTACGCGCGTGGCTGCCACTTGCGGTGAACGCTGCAGGATGGCGTGAACTGTTTGGCGTAAAGTGCCGGTGCCTTTACCATGAATGATGCGCACTTCATGCAGATTGTGGGCCAGACAGGCTTCGAGATAGGCTGGAATCAACGCAGGAAGATCCTTCGGCTGAAAGGTGTGCAGATCCAATTCCCAAGTGATAGGAATCGCGACCGGGGCTGGTTCGCCAGGGGACGCGCCTTGTTCTGCCGCTGGCATGCTAATCACTAATCGCGCGAAGGATCGATCGTGGTCACTTTGGCCGGAGTAACAGCTGGTGGCTTTGGCAAGGGCTTGGCGACAGGTTTGTCCGGCGCATCTTCAAGCGCGCGCTTGAATTCATCCTCCACGTTGCTGGCCGCTTTCTTGAATTCGCGGACCGACTTGCCCAGTCCCTTGGCGAATTCCGGCAGTTTTTGACCGCCGAAGAGTAACAGCACGATGAACATGATCATCAATAACTCGGGTCCACCGATGCCTTCGATAAAGGCCAAGTTGTGCAAAGTCGCATTCATTGATTATGCATGGGACTCTAAGCACAGCTGATTGTAACGTCAAAATGAAGATTACACAGGGCCGGGATCATTGAGGGGGGTGCAATTGCTGCCGCCAATGCCGGGGACTGACTCCCTGCTGCCGTTTGAATCTGAGGGTGAAGTAAAAGGGATTATCGAAACCGACTTGACGGGCAATTTCACGGATAGGTTCTTGAGTGAATTCGAGTAATTGGCAGGCGCGATGTAACCGTTGTAACTCTAAATAGCGTTGCGGTGTTTCCCCGGTCTGGGATCTGAACAAGTGGGCAAAGCGAGAGGCCGACAGACCGCACTGACGGGCAATTTGAGTCACGGTCAAGGGCTCGGCATAGTTCAGGCAGATATAATCAATCGCGGTGCGCATGCGGCTGTCGAGGTGCGCGGTCTCGCTTTGGGGGTTGGCGCGATCGCAGCGCAGGATGATTTCCTCCAGGGCATTCATGGCCAATTCCTCCCGGAGTCGGTCGACACTGGCATTTAGCAGCAACATGTCCTGAAACCGCCGTTCGATCGCTGGCTGCTGTTGATGCTCCAATAGATTCAATCGCAGGATGCCGGATGCAGCTTGTGGCCATTTCAGCCATTCCAACCAACTGGGACGGGGAATGAAATGAGCCCAGAGAGGTTCCCACAGGTCATGTTGCGGGGCGGTGCCATAATCGTGCAACGTATGTGGCTTTAGCAGGATCATCTCACCCGGACCCGTGACAATTTCACCTTTGGTGTGCCTGAAACGGGCGTGGCCGTGCAGATTGTAGATTAGCAGCCAGTCATGTGTTCCATTTTCCCGGTAGGTATTAAACCGCGGGCCTTGGCGATAAGCCCCGGCCCCGGTGACAAGATGGCCGGGCGTGGGGGCGGGTGTTTCATGGCGGCCAAGCATATCAGTAGGATATTATAGGTATTTGGTGGGTGCCTCTATGGCAAGAGATGTCTCTTAGTGCTAGTATATTTGCATGGTTATCGACCGTTCCCCCATCACTGATAAT
>Ga0222714_10002064_pt1 | contig 21841 bp, 13 predicted proteins | sample C33_3DmetaG_FD_165048 | JGI IMG/M metagenome (GOLD analysis project Ga0222714, IMG submission 165048) | Estuarine water microbial communities from San Francisco Bay, California, United States - C33_3D | ecosystem: Environmental > Aquatic > Marine > Unclassified | place: USA: California...
GAGCCTGCACTAGGTCATCGGCGTTCTTCTTGGATTGCTGGACGGCTGTGTTCCAGTCGGCCTCCACCTTGGACAGCCACGCCTTGGCCTTGGCGACCTCGGCCTCGTAGACCTTGTCGTCTCCGGTGTTAGCCCTAGTCCGGGCTGCGGCTAGATCCTCTGGCTCCGGCTTGGGCAACAAGGCCAGCGCCACCGCCCCCTCGTTCTTGACCACCTTGGGCTTATCGCTGTTTTCAATCATTACCGTGACAGACGAGGCAACCCGGGAATCACCCTTGTCAATCTCGTTGCCAAGCGTGTTTAGGCTTACGGGCGTTGGCACTTCGGCGGGAGGCTTGCCACCCGTGTCGTCCGTGGAACAGCCTGTAGCGGCCAGCAGGGCTAGTAGGATGAGGCTTCTCACTTGGGTTCTACCGGGAGGTAGCGCTCGACACCGGGGATCTTGGTCATGTCCCCTTCCTTGAGGTTGATCCCGCCACGGGGACGGACAGAAGCCGGGGGCATCATGTAGGCCGCCGTCAGAGCATTGGCGGCAGCGCCAGCCCGTTCCGGGTTCGCCGTAAGCGGGCCGAGAGGAGGTCGGAACGAAGCGATGAACCTACGCTCAAGGTTCTGGATGGCCTCAATGGCATCGCTGGCATCGTTGGTCTGCTTGATGACCATGCCGTTTGAGCCGTAGACCTTGTAGGTAACGATGTCCTTCCCGGCCGCCTTGTCGGCCTTCTTGTACTCACGCAGCAATCGGCCACCCGAATTCTCGGCCACCCAGATCTGGCTGGTCATAAGGTTGATGCCCTGCTGGGCGGCCATCGGCCCACGGAAGGCTTCCCCGGCGATAGCCTTACCCTTGCCGACACCTTCGCCATGAAGGTAGTGGCAGAACGCCTGCTGGAACGCCTGCGTCTGGGACTCGTAGCCAGTCAGGTTCTTGAGGTAGATGACATTGCTGCGGGTCGTCACGGACGGGGTGCTGACGGTATCCGTGGCAACGGCCGTACGCACGGTCTCGATAGGCATACGGTTGGCATCGACCAACAAGAGACCCGGGGCGATCAACGGCTGATTGGAAGACAGGGCGAGTTCAATGAGTTGATTTGTCTTGGCTCGCTTGTCGTCCGCTGTGGCACGGGCAGCCTCGTAGCCACGCTCAAACTGCAACTTGAGGGCATCCGCTCTGGCCTGTGCGCGGTCAGCCTCACGCTGGGCTTCAGCCGCAGCACGGGCATCCCGGCGGGCTTCCTCCTGCGCGCGGCGGCGGTACTGGGCTGCGAACTGTTCCTCGCTTTGGACTTCAAGGGCGCGCGCCCGGTTCTGTTCTGCGATGAATTGGCGCTGCTCACGCTCGGCCTTGGTAGCCGCTGTGGCTGCCTTCTTGTTCTCAACCTCGATTTGCTTGAGGATGGCTTTGTAACGCTGGTCGAAACGGTCTCGCTCGCTCAACTGCTTCTCGGTGACACGGATGATGCGACCATCGGCCTCGACACGGAACTGGCGTGTGGCGGCAATCTCCTCAACCGTCATGTACGGAGCGTCACGGATCACCGGAGGGCGAGGCGCGTTGGGGTTTTCTACCACAGGTGCAGCGGTGGCCTCAGGCGTATTGGTAGTCGTAGTAGCCTCTGTTGCGGGCGCGGCAGGCTTCTGCTCCCAGAGTTCCGGAGAGTTCTTTTCCAGTTTAAGGAGGGCTTGTTCAGCGATGTTCTTAAGGTTGCTTAATTCGCCATGTTTCTTCTTGAATGCTTCACCTTCAAGATCTGCCGCATTGAACAACTTCTCATCCAAATTGGCGATGATCGCCTCAAGGTATTCCTTGTTGTTGGAGAACTTGTCTGGCAATTCCTTCGTGATTTCAAAGAAGTCAGCAGCACGATAATTTGCCTGATTGAGTTCAGTAGCATTAAAAGGCTCAACCAAGTTAAAGACGCGCTTAATCGTCTGAAGGTTCATGTTCTTACCTTGGGTAGGAACCTCATAGGCAACCTGTTGATTATAGGACTGGCTTCTGATTAAATCCTGAGCCTCCTTTAGGCGATTGGCAACCGCCCTGTATTTGTCTCCGCTTCCAGCCCAATTCTTCCGCTTGTCGGCAGCCTCAAGCAATTGACCAAGGATGTCTTCAGCGCTCTTTCCGTTTGCGACAGCAGCCTCAAGGTTGAACTCATTGATGAACTCACGCACGGAGGGAGGAACACCCTTGCCCTCAATCGTTGAGTACACGCCTTCCAAGATACCAATGAAGTCCTTCGTGGACTTAACAGGTCGGTATACGAGGCTCGGCCCGGTGTCTTCAACCTTCGCAGGCAATGTGCCTTCAACAGGCTTGTCCCGGTTGGAGCGCCACTCGTTCAGGATCTCATCGACATAGGCAGCATCCTCACGGGAAGCCACCTTCTGACGGATGACTTCAATGGCTTCACGCTCGCTTGTGGTATTAAGTTCGATGATTCTGCCGTCACCAACGGTGTAAGCCAATGTCTTCATGGGCTTGCCGCCCGGACGGGTCTGCGTACCGATGAACAACTTAACACCTTCCACATTCGGATGGGAGCGCGTCTCGGACACCAAGATCTCAGTACCCGGAAGGAACTTGTTTTCGCCAGCCTCGACAATGGGCTTAACCGTAAATGTGGGAACTCCGTTGATAAGCGGGGTCTTCTTAGACTCCCAGCCCTTGATGGACATCACGAACTGACCGGAGGTAACGCCACGCTGGTCGATGAACATGGACTGCCCGGTCTCCTTGAGAGCGCCGAACTGGTCTAAGCGGAAGTCCGTGATAGGGAAGTTAGTGCCTCGGATAAGGACACCGTTGGCCGTATTGGTCTGTCGATTTTCCGTGACCCAACCAAGGCGCTTTTTGCCGGACTCCAGACTGAAGATCATACGCAGGGCATCACGCATCGCAGCGCCACGCTCCGGGTTGACCGGGTCTAGGACTTCAGCGGACACGGGGTTGACCTCACGGGGGGAACCATTGGGGTTCTTCGGGATAGGCGCTCTGGGGTCAATCGGCCCGGCCTTGTAGTAGTGGTTCATCCACAGCGTGGCCTTGTTCATGAACTCGGACTGGGAGCCGAACAGGCTGTTGATGTAGTCCGCTGTGTACTGATTGCCCTTGGGATCCTTCAGGTAGGAACGAGTGCCAGCATCGTCCACGATGAACAAGCCCTGCGTGAAGGCGCTGTTGGTCGAGTTTGCGAAGGCACGGGTGTCGAACGCATGGAGACGGATGACACGCTGGGTAGCATCGACAGTCTTCCCGGTTGCGTCCTTAGTCTTAACCTTATTGCCCTTGGAGTCGTAAATCGGCGCTTCACCCATCGTGAATCCAAGCGGGATGATGTCACGGGTCTCGGTCTTGCCGGAGATGTCCTTGCCGACCCGGAGGCGGTGTTCGGTGACTTGGTCGATGTTGACCGAGAACACATTGCTGTACTCGGCGCTCAGGACTGCCTTGGACTCGCCGGATGCCAATGTGCGCATGACGGTAAGCAAGTTGCGCTTATACGATTCCGGTACTGTCGTGTCGCTGGCAACGGCTGCGATCTCGGCTGCCGTAGGAATGCCAGTACGGATAGGACGGCCGCCTTCATCGACATACACCTCCATACCACGGGCATCCTCTGGAACGCCGTTAAGGACATCCTCGATGGCCTTGGCATATTGAGTACCCTTAGCGCCAATTTCCTCGGGGGTCAGGATCTCAGTACCCTTGTCATTCAGAACCCAGTCCATGCCGTTACGCTTAACGAAGTCGATGCGGGCCTCCTTGGGAACCATCGGGTCGTACAGATTGATGGGACGCGCGCGGAGCGAACCCTTACCGCCAGTAGCGACAACGACCTTGTCATAGAAGGCATCCAGTACGGGGGAGCGGATGATCTCGTTGTTGCCGTTCATGAAGTACCCACGGAGAGTACCATCGCCGGACTCAACGAAACGCATACCAGCCTGCTCCAACTGACGCACATAATTATCCGTGTGCGCGCGCGTAAGCATACCGTATGTCGGGTCAAACAGGCTCTTGAACGCAGATACCACATTGTCACCAACCGTGCGGTCACCGAAGATAGTACGCTTGAACGCATCAAAGGACACGGACGAAGCCTCCATGCCACGGGGGGTGGCAAGGCCGGGACGATAGCCCGGACGCTTATCCAAATCCATCGCCGACAGGATCCAAGTCATCGCCTCACGGGTAGGCTCGATGAGTCCTGCGACATCCTTGCCGCCGGAGTTCTTGTACTGGATGAGGCCAGCGTCGATTTCGGCCTGATACTTTGCTCGTTGGGCGGCAGGAAGGTCTGCGGCATAGGCGCGCAAAAGTTCCACCGTCACCTTGGGATCTACGGCTAGGTTAGCGCCATAATACGACTTGCCGATGTCGCCCCACATCATGTTTACCATCTCGGGCATCAACGCCTCTACGGACGAGTCAGCAAGCAGGGCGTGCCAGCCTTCGGAGATAGCGCCGATATTGTCAACGCCATCGATGTTCACATAGACGCTACGACCCTGCGGGCCGTCCTGAATGTAGAAACCGTTGGAGATGCTGCGAACCGTGGAGCCGTCCGGCATGGCTCGCTTCTCGTAAGGACGCATGGGCGCTTCAACCTTGGACTCACCCTTGGCCTTGTTGAGATCGCCATCAATGACGGTTTGCTGCTTGATTACGAGGTCGAGCGAAGCCTGAGCCTCGGAACGCTGCTGCTTGAGTTTATCCAGTTTGATGCGGTTGGCATCAACGGTCTTGATGTCCTTGAACTCGATGCGTTCCTTTTCAACGACTGCTTCGGCCTCGGCGATCTGCGTATCCAAAGCCTTTACGGAACGGTTGAGTTCATCAGCCTTTGCCTTGTTAGCGGCAGAATCACCAGCCAGCGCGGTAGCACGATGGCTTGCGGCACGGGCTTCGTTCAACTTCTCCATGCGGGCGGCTGCGTAATCCCTAGCGGCCGCAGGGTCTCCCGGATGTAGGGCGGCAGCCTCGGCCATAATAATGTTGGCCTGAGCCTCAGGACTTGCCGTCAAGATAGTAGCAGCCTCAAACTCGCCACCCTTCACGAACTTAACCTTACCACGGGTTGAAATGTGCAAGTCACGCAAAATGCCTGCTCGCTGAATAAACGCCTTGCCGTCTTCCCCGGCCTTACCAAGGAACTCCAGCATATTGGCTCGCTGAACAGGGTCTTTGACCTCTGTCATAATGGTGGCCACATCGCCTACAACGGAGCGCGTGTACACGGGTTCAGCCCCCTTGGGAGAGAATTTGTAAATACGATTGGCCGCCGTAAGCACACCGGAAACACCGATGCCCATGCCAGCGCCAGCGCCAGTAGCGTCCTCATCGTTCAGGCTGGCAATCAAAGCGCCAGTAGAACCAGCAACGACACCATCCTCCCAGACGACACGCGCCGTATTGCGAAGGCCAGCCTCAACGCCGTTCTTATGCATACGGCGAAGGAGTGTCGCATCGTCAACGAGCATATTGGCCTTGGTCTTGATGGCCTCCTCGGCGGTGGTCAGTTTTCCACCCGGAACGACATTGATTTGCTTGAGGAGGTCGCTGGCCTGTTTCTCAAGATCAATAGCCCCACGGAGGAATGAGGACTCACCGTAGCGGCGACCCTCGGAAAGGTTCTGGGCAATGACCTTCTGGATGCGTCCAGCCTGCTGGGCGGTTGCACCGAAGGCACGAAGGCGGTCAGGACGAAGCACTTGGGCAACGCTGATATAGCCACCACCCGCTAGGGCAGCGCCTAGGATATCTCCTTGGAACAAGAACGCCCCGGCAAGTCCGGCTGTAGTGAGACCCTGTTGGGCAGCACCGCCAATGCCGTACTTCACGCCAACGGAACCGATGCGCCGCCACCATTGTCCACCTCGCATGGTCTGGTATTCGTCATCAAGCCAATTGGCCAATGTGTCGGCAACAGTACCAGTACCCTTCGTGGCAGAACCAATGCCGGAGGCAACAGCGCCACCTACGGGGCGAACGCGCAACTTGTCGATGCCAGCGGCATCATCCGGCAATGCGTCCAACTGCTTCTGCAAGTCCTGAACCTTGGTAGCCAGACTCTTGTTCTTGGAGATGGTGGTTCCGATCTCCTTCCGGATGATCTGAGCGGACGGTGTCTGTCCGATGACGCTCCGGCGATCCCCGATGGCGATGCCGATGATGTCGTCATCCGTGAACTGAGCGCCCGGAATGGCAGCCTCAAGGCGGGTTCGCAGATTGCCAACGGCGGCATCAAAGGTCGCGCTGGTTGCGTTTGCGGACGCACGAAGCGTTGCTGCCTCGCTGGTCACCTCACGAAGCCCCTGCGTAACGCTCTGGAGACGCTTTGCATTGGCGGCAGCCTCCGCACCAATACCGAGCAACTTAAGGCCGCCAACGAACAGCATGACGGGGTCAGCCAGTTGTCCTGCCTGAATCAGCCGCTCTTCCTGCATCATGCTCTTGGTGGCCCGTTCTCCGGCACGAAGTGTTCGTGCATTAGCACCCGTGGCCTCAAGAGCCTCGGCAGACTTGCGGTAAAAGAACCCAGTTACGGACTCACCGTCACCACGGAGGTCACGGTAGTTCTCGCTCCAAACATCGATGCTCTGGTCGATGTTGTACGGGAGCATATCCTTGTACGCCTTGCTGCTCTGCACCCAAGCCTGATAAACACCCATGGCCGTAGCCCGGGGAGCGCCGAGAAACCGACCAGCAACCGGGATGTCCTTGAGCATGGCCATATTGGCCTCCGTACGAAAGAACACGGAATTCGGGTCAATCGATGAGTTGAACATCTTTGCCATCGTGGGCAACGCACTCAAAACGCCTTCACCGAAGTTGGCCAAACGCTCCCATGACATCTGAGGACGGTACGCCCCCTGATCACGGAGTTCCAGCAAACGGCGAAATGTATCGACCTCGGTCTTGTCGGCATACTGGCCAAAGAGGTTCTCCATCTTGGCCGCAAACTTGCCCGGCTCATCAATGGTGGCCGAGAGTTGGGGGCCGTAACGGGTAGCCAGTTCATGCGCCTTCTGAAGTACACGGTTGGCCTCGTCTTGCTCTTCCCGGGGACGATTAATCCAAGCGTCAGAAAGAACGGTACGACCATTCTCCATCAGCACATTGCCCAACGACCCTGCCGAAACGATAGTGCCAATGGAGCCTTCAACGAAGCCACCAGCGGCATAACCCGTTTCCCCAATCAGGTGTCCGATACCCTCAACCATGCCGCCTAGGAAACTGGGACCGCTCTTATCCTTCCACCGAGCCATGGCCAAGAAGGCATCCCGGCGGGCTTGACCAGTCTTGGTGAACAAGTGTTCCTCGGGGTTCTCAAAGACCATCTTGCCCCATTGGGTCTCGATATCCAGCATATCGACCATCGGCTTGAGATGCCCCATGGTGTATGTCTTGGTGGCCTTGCGGGAGTCGATCTCACCCTCCTCGGCAATCATCTTGCTGACGACCCAAGGGTCTACGCCGGATTGCTTTGCCAAATCAATGATGTCCTTCTCGTTGAGGTCTGTCGGGTAGAAACTGCCACCAGCCTCCTGCGCCTGCTTAATCTTGGCCTCAATGGCAGGACGGATCTTACCAAGCACATACTTTGCGTCATGCTTGCTCTGCGGGGACATCACATTGACAGCATACCAAGCAGCGTCAGCAGGGGTTCGGTTGCCCTCCGGAAGAAGCCCAAGGATGTTGTCCATGAACTCCTTCGCCTGACCAAACCTACCCTTGCCGACTTCCGTAACGCCCGGCTCCATCATGGCAGGACGATTGGGGTCTACGATGGATTCAAAGAACCCGAAGGTTTGCCGATTGACGGCGCGGAACTGGTCGTTGCTGCGGAGACGGTATTCCGGTGTACCCGGTACATACTGGTTGTCACCTAGGGCAGCCCCGTAAGGCGCACCGTCAGGCAACTTGGAGTTAAACGGGATCTCCGGAAAGCCTTCTTGTTTGGATTCCGCTTTAAGGATGGTTTCTTGTGCCATTTATCGAGTGGAAGGATTACGCTGAACGGACGGATTAGAGCCAGCAAATTCCGGCCTGATCGCCTTTCCTTTGGAAAGAGTACCCCAGAGGACTGCACGGGCGGCATCGACTTCAGCACCAAACTGCTTGTTGAATGTGTCCCTTGTGGGCTTAAGGGCAAACCGATTGTAGAACATCTCAGAGTCCTTGATCTGACCCTCAAGGAAGCGAGCGCCACCCTCATCGCCGAGTTCACGGTAGGCATCAGCCTGCTTCTGGGCGTTCTCGGGAGCATAACGCATATTGCGGGACTCAAGGCCACGCTGATACATGGCGTTGATGAACACGGCCAAGGCTCGGGTGGAAGACTGAAGATCCTCCTGACTCATATCCGGGGCTGCTGTATTCAGATAAGTGATGGCAGCCTTGACGAATTCACGGTCAGCGTCAGAGAAGTTACCACCGGAGACGATGGCTCGCCGGAATGTGGCAACACCGAATGTACTGGCCAATTCACCTAGGAAGTAGTTCTCCATATCCTTGGCTAGGACACGGAAGCGCTGAGACCATTCACCGCCAATTTCGTTGCGGCGCTTGGAGATGTCATCCAAACGGATGAGGTAATCAGTAGCCTTCAGGTAACCGTCATAGGTCGCATCAACTTCGGACTTTTGGGCTGAATCAAGACCAGCCGTGCCGAGTTCTGCCGGATCCATGAGTTTGCCATCCTTGCTTCGCATATTGTAACCAAGGTGCGAGTAGACACCACGGATGGGGTATTCCTTGACCAAACGAGAACGCAACTTGGCAGACTCAAGCGTGGTCTTTTCAGTAGCAGCAGCCACATCCATGTTCATCTTGGTTGAGGCTCGTTGAGAATCGGCAGCGCTCGTATACAGACGCAGGCTTGTCTTTGCGGACTCGGCCTCTGCATCGATGTTGGCAAGTTCGCGCTTCTCGGCTGCATCGATACCTTCCATGATCGTCTTGTTGTAATCCAAGGATCTCTGTGCGATTTCAAATCCTGTCTTGTTCGCAGGAAGCGCAAGAGACCTCTTTGCCACCTCTAGGTTGGCCTGAGTGGCGACACGCTTATTGCCATATGTCTTAATCGTGGCGGCTCGCTTATCATCAAGACCCTTGAGGATCTTGTTGGTCTCTTCGGTCTTGGCCGGGATGTCGTAGACGATTGGTTCGGCTTTGACAGGTGCAGCGGCAGGGGCCGCAGGAGCGGCGGCCTGAGCAGCCGGAGCGGCGGCTTGCGTAGATTGGGGAGGCGTAATCTCCGCATCTTTGCGTACATTAGGCTTCTCGGCAGCGGGCGCAGGCTTCTTCTTCAGGTAGCCCTTCTCATCGAAATCAGCAGGAGTATATGCTGGTTCAGCGGCTGTTGTCGCCGGAGCAGGCGTTGTAGTTTCTACGGCCTTAGGCTCAGTTGTCGGCCCCGTATACGCCGTAGAAAGCGGCAATGTGCCAGTCGGATCAACAGGCTGCTGGGTAGCCTGATTGTTGAGGGTAATGGAGCCAGCAGGCGGCGCATTGTAATTGCCAAACAGAGTTGCGGGCGGCTTAAGACCACCACTACCAGCAGGCGCAACAACACCAAAACCCATCCCCTGAATCGCACCACCATAGAGTCCCGCATTGGCCTGTCGCTCAAGAGCCTTGGACTGCAAGTCAGCGATTTGAGCGCGCTTAAGGTCTTCATCAGTCTTTGCCTTGTCCGCTTCAATCTTTGCAGCCTGACGAGCCTTATTCAACTTCTCCTGCTCATCGTACTCAGAGACGAAGCGCGTCAATGCACGGCCTTCAAGCCTAGAACCATCTCCACCAGTCGTATTGTAGAAGTCGATGTAAGGCTTGGATGCCTTGGGGTCGATCATCGATTCCTTACTTGGCGCTACGGAAACAACGCCGTCAGCGTCCTTAATAAGCCACCCGGCAGAGATACCCTCCTCTACCGCAAGGGTGCGTGGATCGGAACGGAGATAGGCAGCGAGTTTGCCCTTGGTGGCCTGTTCCTGCTCGGCGCGCTTGTCGGCCTCTTGGATGCCTCCGGAAATGGACTGACCGATGGAGGCATAAGCCCGACCCATAGACCCCATGGCCTCAACATAGCCAGCAGGGATCTGATTGATTTGCTCGCTTTGGTATTTCTGGAAAGGAGATGCCATATAAGTTGGTTAGCCAACGACCAAGTCCATGGCCTTGCGGACGATGTTCTTGATAATAGGCTTATCGGAGATGAACTTTGCGAAACGCTCGCCCTCTTGTTCGTAGAGTTGGTCAAGCCAAGACGGGGCATCGGACTCAAGCCAGTCACGGAAGAATACCCACTTGGCGTTATCCGATCCATAGACCTCACGGGCGACCCAGCACTTGGTGATTAAAGCAGCAGCGATAGCACCAAGACCACTTGCCAAACCAGAAGACTTCTGTGCAGAAGCGGCCGCATCAGCATTCTCCTGTTGGATACGGTTGGCTCGGATATTGGCAAGGTACTGGGATTCTGGCGTAAGGAAGCCTTGGCCGAGGTTACCATAACCAGCCATGCCCTGACCATACATTGAGGCAAGTCCAAACGGCTGGGAGGCGTTGTAGGACGGCGTTAGGTAGGTCTGAGCGCCATAAGCCTGCTGCTGCTGGCCAAGACCATAGGCTTGCAGGGCTGTGGCCTGACGCTCCTTGAGTCGTTTCTGACCCATATTGTAGGTATTCAAGATCTCAAGGTCGCTGCCTTGACGGCTGAACTGAAGGCCACGGGCTTGAGCAGCAGCCCGGGCAGCCTGTTGGGCTTGGGATGTCTCTTGCTCGCTCAGAGCGCTTCCGTACTGTAGGTCGGAGTAAGCCTGCTGCCCGAATGTATTGTAGATGCCACGGGTGGTCGCATCAAGGGATCCGATAGCCGCCTGTGTAGCGCCAGCGCCAAGAGTGCCAAGTAGGCCAAGTTGACCTTGTGCGTACTGGGTCTGGAACTGTTGGGTGGGGGCGTAAAGGTTTTGATAAGACCCAAGGAGACCTGTGGCATAATTGCCATAGCCAGCAAGTTGCGTCTGTTGTAATTGACCAGCAAGGAGACGCTCCTGCTCTGCTTGAAGCGGAAGGATTTTGGCTTGGGCACGAAGCGCCCCGCCCATTTCTCCTAGGTATTGCGAAGAGTCTACGGTTGAGTCAGCCATAAGATTAAGCGGTGCGGTATTTGTAGATGCGGAACTTGCTGCTTGGATTAGACAAAGCAGAAGCATTGATTGTAACACTAGCAGGGCCGGAGATAAGCGATACATTAATTCGTACTGTTTCCACAGTAAGCGCAACACCAGCCTGTACTACCCATCTACAAGAAAAATCGCTACCATAATATCCAGTTCCAGCATAGGAAAATGCTGCACCTTGATTATATCTGTTATAGTAAGAAGCACCACTAGTATTTAAAAACTGAGTAGTTCCAGTCCAAGCAATACCTGTGCTTGTAATAATAGAATCTACTTCAAATACCCAGATTTCATCAGATGGCTTTGTGAACGGAGATGATGTCCAGATAACCCCAGAGCCTGTAGCGGTTGTAATAGTCTCCTCCGTAATTGCACTAAGGCTATAAACAGCCGTACCATTGTACTGGATCGTGCCAGTAAAGTTGACCGTATTGGGCAGGGTGAGATTCGTGCCAGCCACAGGGACTGGATCCCAAGCCGTGCCGTTGTAGATTTCCGTAGCCGCCAAGGTCGAGTTGTAGCGGATTTGACCAGTAGCAGGGGTAGCAGGACGCTGGGCGGTAGTGCCTACAGGGATTTTGATGGCCTCAGTCGTATTGAAGTTGGCAAGACCAACCACCGTAAGGTTAGCGCCAGCAGTAACATCACCGCTAAGGGTCGATGTGCTTGTGACAGCCAATGTGCCGCTGGAAGTGAGGTTGCCGTTGATTGCGACAGCAAAGCCACTTGCAGGGGTAATCGCCAGATTCTGACCAGACTTACCGCTGATATTGTCGAACTTGACAATCTGCCCGGAACGGAACAGGTCATCAACCGTAGCCTTCCGAAGCACAGCCCCAGAAGAGTCGTAGATGTTGAAGGTGTCCGTGGACTGAATGTCGAAGGCCGTGATAGCCGTTTGGTCGTTGATAGAACCGGGCTTGAGGATGGCGCTGTTTACATGGGCGTTCAGGTCTGCGGCCGTAAGTACTTGACCGGAGATAAATGTGATTGGAGATTCTAGTTGTGGCATTAGCGTTTAGTTGCGGTCATCTGACCGGGAACGATGGCTTGGATTGTTGTGGATCGGATAGAGGGGCGGTAGGCGTTTACTGTGTACTGAACTTGAGCGTAATAGCCGGATTTGCGAGCCGGAAGGCGAAGAAGGTAATCTTCGTTAGCATCCGCATAGAATGAATCAAGGCGTGTCGTACTGTCAGGGTTTACGACCAGCAAGTCAATGTACACATCCGCGCCAACGGTCATGGACATATCTGCCTGTACGCTGGAGAACCGTTTCTCACGGTTGGTCTCAAAGGCATACGCCCGGGTCGTAAGGACACCTTGGATGGCGTTTGCGGTAAACGCGCCGTTATACAACTTAGCCCCAGCGGAGTCCAACTTGAACAGCGGATCGTCAAGGAGCGGGGTTAAAGTTGCGCTTCCGTATTCGTCCCACTCTAGGTTCTCCATGAGGAAAACACCCTGCTCTTGGTCGATGGCGAATAGGCGGCGGCGGTTGCCCTTCTTGGCAATATGGAACGCCTTAATATCGAACCCGGCAGGATAGGTATCCACGGACTCCCAAGCCTTGTTGACAAAGTTATAGACCAAGACGGCATTGTTGACCGTGGAGGAATCCAGCGGTACAGCCAGATAGTAACGGTTCTCGAAATAGGTCGCTACTGCCTTATCAACATAGTTGTAGTTGATACGCTCGATGACATCCGAAATGGGGGATGACAATGGCTCAGACAGGGTCAAGAGACGCATCCCTTCCGGGGTGGAGGCATTCGTCCCGGACGATCCAGCGCCAGCAGGGTTAGCCACATAGACCCCATTATCGGACAGGAAGAAGATGCCACCACCAGCCTGTACCACGGACTTCTTGGCGATACAGCCGATATCGGTAGCCAAGGACTTTACATAGGAGTCGGACTCCTGTGCTGGATCGCCAATCTGATAAGCACCTACGCCCACATTAGCATAGAAGATGCTATTACGCATAAACACCACGAACTCATTCAGAGTCCAAGGCGTAAGGGCAACAAGACGGTCATTACCTCCGTCATTGATGCTGAACATATCCAAGGAAGACCAAGTGTCGTCCTTGAGGTAATGGCTTACTTGAAAGGTATTCCCATCCGTCTGGACAAGGTGTCGGTTGCCATAGTAAATAGCGTGACGGCTGGCTGGGTAGTTATTGTGAACGCCAGCGGCAGGAACAGCAATGGTAGTAGAGCCATCCCAGCGGAGGACGGTCTTCAGAAACCCACGGCAAATGTAGACATAGCCGTTACCTTGGGCTTGGTAGGCATCCACATCATCAGAAGCCGTGATGACCTCCCCGGCAGGGAATGCTACGAAAGCGGTAGCAAAGGACTCAGTCTCTTGATTGAACTTATACAGGCCGTCACCGCAGATGAGGATGATGTACTCCGTGCCTGCGCTATCCGTGTAGGTGCAACTGGCATAGATGACACGGCCTGTGGCTACAAACGCAGCAGGGGTAAGCCGTTCAGCGCCTTTCCGCAGGGTGGCAACGCCACGATCCATACGGAAGTTCTGCGACTTGGAGACGAAGTTTTTACCCAGATTGACCGGGTTGTCCCGAGAGTTCAGGCCGATGAACCCTTGGTCTCCATCGACTAGATACTCACGGGATGGCATTACTTCTTCAGCGTGTCTTCAAGTTCTTTGAACTTAGCGACCTTGGACGAGCCAGCGTTCTTAACGCCAGCGTAGAAGCCGACTGCGCCAGCGATGCCAACGCCAATGAGAAACAGGAGAAATGTGAACATAAAGGTTAGATTACCGGGACACCGCCGTTTGCGGAGTTCCACTTGATCGTGAAGGACTCACCAGACCCGGTAGTGGTGTAAGTGGTGTCATTAGATACAGAAGGAAGAGAAAAAGAAGTTCCAGACCAAGTAGGCGTAAAATCATACGAGTTGTTCATGAAGAACTTGAAGTTAGCCGACTTGTTGGCGCTGAAATACGGAGTCTCACCAAGGATAGTGCCACTCCAAGCAGACCCACTCCAAGTGAACGAGTTCACAACAGCAACCAAACTGATGGCGTAGGCTTGGTCTTGGCTAAGTCCAGACGATGTGGTGTAGCCTTGGGAACCGACCCATCCCTGCGTAGCGAAAGGATTCCCGGTAGACGGAGTGCTGGCGGCCTGAATGGCAGCCAACTGGTCTGTGGAGATTTCGTTGCCGACCTCTACGACATTCGTAGGGATCTGAAAACCGACTGATGCCTGTAGGCTCATTTAAGTTTTCCTTTACCCATACGAGAAGACTTTCGCTTCCCGTGCTGGGTGTGGACTGTTGCGGTCAATGGCATTAGACCGTTGCGTAAGCGAGGTGTACTGTGGATGCTGTGCCGGAGTCTGTAGTCACACGGACAGAGCCTGTGTAGTTCTCGATGCTCGTATTGGACAGGGGAGGCACAAGGATGCCAACGCTACCAGCAGAGTTATAGATGACATACAGGTTTGCCGTAGACGACTTGTTCTGCACGAAGACGATGATTCGCTTTTCGGTGGCAGATGCCGGAGCAAGGATTTCCGTGACAGCGGCATTCGACACGGAAAGGTCGGAATGCGTCATGCTACGGATGAAGGGTGAGGATGTGGAGATATAGCCCATTTTATTAGTAAGTACGGTTCATGTTGATGCGATTGACTTGCTTCTGTTGACGAAGGATGATGTCAACGGCTTCGGTCAGGGAGTTCTGAGCCTCAAGTTCTGCGACCTGAGCGACCTCAAGTTGCAGTTCTGACTTAAGCCAGTCGGCAAAAGCGCCGCGCGCGGCATAGGCAGAGAACAGGTAAGGGATCTGCACCAGTTGCCACTTGGCGGGGTGTGTGGACGGGGACTGGCCAGCCGTGGTAGCGTCAATGCAATTGTAGAAATTGCCGTAGTGAGGCTTCCCGGCAACCGGGATATATGTGCCAGTATTGCTGCCGCTGTCGAAATAGACCTGAGCGCCGATGGAATAGCCAACAGTCGTGGAGTACAGGTCTCCGACCAACTCAGGACGCTTGATGCGATACTCGGCGTAGACAGTACCCGGATCGGATACGAACACCAGTTTCTGGGTAGTGCCGTCATCATACAGACGGAACGACAGTTCGACAGACCGGGTGGTCACCAGAGGGTTGCTATCATAGCAGGACAGAACCTCGCCTGCGTCAGCCGGGATGGCCGCCGTGACCAAACCAGCGCCATCGTCCGTAACCGTCAGTTGCGATACACGGACGAGATCAGGCCAATCTTGGGACTCCCAAGCATGGCGAATGCGTTCATTGATGAAATCACGGAATTGAGCGAATGTCTCCTCCGAGATGTTGTGCCTATCCTGCCCGGCGTATTGCAGGGAGTTGAATAGGATAGGCGAAAAGTGGGTGGTTCTCATTTAGTGAGGAAACCGTCTGCTGTAAAGATAGCGCCGTTGACAACGGTACGCTTGACCCGGTTATTAACAGCGATTTCCGGGTTGTGCTTGATGAAGTCGTTGGTGAACTGTTCATCATTCCAGCACTCATAACCGAGGCGCTGACCCCAGTAGTGATAGGCAGAAATGGGGATACGAGCCTTCAACTCGCCTACCCCATCGATGGATTTAGCAGCGTTTGCGTGATTGAAGGCCGCAAACTGCTTTGCCTGCGTATAGGAAGCCGCTTCCTGCATCCTCCAGCCCGTGAGGAGTTCCCTCTCCACCGCCTTGCGGAGATGGGAGGGAATAACCTCAGAGATCGACTGGATGATGTCGGACAAGCCTCCTAGTGATTAGGCGGTGAAGTCGAACTTACCGAAGGCCAGCGGGTTGTAGACGCAGAGGCCAGCAACCGCTTCGATGAGACGAGCAGGGCCGCCACCGTTATCCGTCAACTCGGTGACTTGGGCGACATTGCCGCCGTAGCGGACTTCGACCATGTCAAACGGGATGATGTAACCCGAGAAGTTATTCTTCAGGAACAGGGACGGGTGGAGACGGATCTGGCCGAAGTCACCTTGGAAGACATCGACAGACGAGATGTACGCTTCGCTGTCCGACTCACGATTGAGGGTGCGGATGGCGGTCATCGGGGCAGTACCAGTACCCTGCGTGGTCGTGAACACAAGGTTCGTGAACGCGCGCTTGAGGGTCGGGCCGACAAGGGCATCGTAGTTCTTGAACTGGCCAGTCTGGCTGTAGATGCCAGTCAGGATGTCCTGAACAACGGTTTCCGTGAGGGCGGCAGTACCGACAGTCGAGATCTGGGAAGCAGACAAGCAGAAGGCCGAAGCAGCAGCCGGGAGGTCAACCGTGTCGATGTTGGCAGCGGCGACGAGCCACTTGTCGAGACCACGGGTGCGGTAACCAACCGTGCCGTTATCGACCTGAGCGCCCTGCGAGGAACACATGGCGACTTCCATGTCTCGCTTGACCAGAGTGACGGCCTTGGAGACATTGTTGGCGAGTTCGTCACGGACACCAGCGATGTTGGCGACATCCTGCGTCAACTTGGACACACGGACAGCCTTGCGGAAGATCTGGATACGATTCGACAGTTCCACACGGTACTGAGTACCGCCGTCATTGACGAAGTTGGAAGTGCCGCTGTTCGGATCCACATCCGTGCCATCAACGACAGGGGTAGGAGTCGTGGTGGCGGGGAGGCGGTCAGCCTGCCAGCGGAAGATGGTGTTGCCCGGCTGGGAACCCTTCTTCGCCATGGAGGTGAAGGGGGTGTCCTTAGCATCGACAAGGGCGATGAGGTTAGCAAGGTCTTCGCGCTTACCAGCGTTGACGATGTCTTTTTCGAGTAGTTTTGCCATAGTAGTATGGGGAGGTGGGGTTTAAATGAAGCCTTTGGATAGCAATACCTTTGCGAGGTCTTCGGCGTTGTTCGATTTGATGAATCGACTCTCGGCACTCTTGGCGCTGGCTGTCTTAGCGCTAGTCTTTACCGGAGCAGCGGTGGGACGAACTGGCTGGATTTGCGCTTTCCTTGCAACTTGGGTGTTGGCCACCTTGGACTCTCGGCTCATGTATCCCCGGATGTAATCGCCCACGAAGAGCATATAATCAGGATGATTCTTGAACTGAGGGTAGTTGTTCAGTACTTGTTGCGCTAATTGGTATTCTTTTGCCTGCGGTGTCTTCCACCACGGATATTCTGCCTCTGCGATAGGTTTGACGGTTTCAAAGGTTTGGATCTTGGCCATCTGTTTCGGCAGATGAACTTCGATAGCCTTCGTAGCGTTTACCAGCATTCGGCTGACATCTTCAGGGCCGTACTCGGTCTCCCCCATAACGAAACCGTTAGGGTTCTCCATGCACTTATACCGTAGCCACCGGGCTTGCTCGACTTCCTTCTCCACATCGGCTTTCGTATTAAGAGAAGAGAACGGGTTAGATGCGTCTGTGACGCTGGTTTTGTTCTCTTCTCCCGAAGCCTTGGATTGGGAAAGTTCTTGCTTCAGAGCGTCAACTTCGTTGCGAAGCCGGGTGGCTTCTTCTTCGGCCTGCTTGCGCTTGGCCGTCAACTTGTCGATACGCTTCTGAACGCCCTTGGAGAGGTTATCTTCCTCTCCGTTGTCTTCTGCTGACTGTGAAGGAACTTCGTCTTCGCCATCCTCGGCCGGGGGGATTTCCGTGTCAGTTACTTCGTCCTGCTGGGACGCTTCGCTGTCGATGGAATCCTTGACCTCCGTTTGGTCTTCGCCCTCGGAATCGGTCTGGGGCTGTACCGCCTGCTCATCGTCCTTGAACAGGGTATTGCGAAGGATATCCGCAAGTTTTTCTTGATCCAATCCGGACTGGGATGGGTTTGACTGTACCTCGATGTTGTTTTGAGCCGGATCGATATCGGCGTTCTGATTTTCTGGCATAGCAGGGAATGGTCGCTCCCAGAGGCGTACGGGCAATAACACCAAAAACCAAGCACCGTCAATCAGCCCAGACCCGGTTTGTAAGTTTTGGCAACTTCTGTCTCAACTCAGCCGCCGTACTTACCGGACTTGGCTTCCTGTTGCTGCACCAAAAGCAACTCCTTGAAGTCCTTGAGGCTTTCAGCGCGGCCACAGGCGTGGATACGCTTTTCACCTTCGGTAGAGTAGGAGATGGCGCGATCAACCTCGGCCTCGATGCTCAAGGAGAGGTAAGCCAGTACTGCATCAAAGACCTCGTTGCTTTCAAAGGAAAGAACCCGCTTGTGGTCTTCGATGGGCTTACTCATCGCATTTGCCCTTCTTGTGCTTTTCCTTGCACATACGCTTGCACTTGTGGGGACGGGAAGGCATCAAGCCACCCTTCTTGCGATATTTGGAGTCTTTGTAGGTTTTGGCCATGAGATTACATTTGCGGGGGTTGATTGCCCTGTTGAGCCATCTTCTCGGACACAGGCGTAACGCCGATGCGGCCGATGGACTTGTTTTCCTGCTGTGAGACGCTCATCTGGAGGTTCTTCACATAGTTCTGGAACAGGGCTTGGAATTGAGGATCCTGCTGGGCTGCCATCTGAGCCTTCTGGTTCTTCTGGATGACATCCTGAACAAACTGCAACTTGGACTTGGCCGCAGGGTCGTTTTCGACATACTGAGGCTCCATCCCGGCCATCATCTTGGTGATGTCGTTTTGGACATCGCCGTACATACGCTGGGAGGCGCTGGCTTGGTCAAGTACGATATCCTTGGCCGCCTCAGGGCTGATGGCCTCAACGAAGCGGACGGTCAGTTTGTTTCGGTCAATAACGCCGCCTGCATCCATCGGGATGACGAAGGACGAGATGGCCTTGAGTTTCTCTAGGACATAATCGGTGTCCAGTTCACGCACATTGTACGAGACATTGAAGTCGTACATGGCAGACAATTCCTGCGGCTGGAGGATGATAGGCATACCGACAACGCGCTCGATTTCAGCGCCATCCATATACTGCAAGGACAAGGAGATGACCTGTTTGTAGATCTTACCCCAAGCGGACAGCCAGTTGTTCACGATGAACTGCTGCGTGGTCTGGGTCTTGACGGGCGGGATATTGGCATGATACAGGCCGAAATACGCAGCATTTCGCTGCTCGACACGGTCAATCAGGTTGAACGCCAATGCAGGGTTACCAGAGGGCGGCGACAAGAAGGTGTAGTCGTCCGGCGTGGTGACGGGCAAGAGGCCACCCGGCTGGATGATGTTTTGCGTACCGAGGCGCTTCTTGACCTTGATGGGGGGTAAGGTCTCAAAGGCCGTGCGGTCACGGATAGAATCGTGTTGAGCCTTGATTTCCAACTGGTCTGTGTAAGCCAGTTCAGGCACACCACGGCATTCCACGATGGAACGGCGCAGGCGCTCACGGCGATATTCCACAAACGGGTACATCCCATGGGCGTAATCAAGCATTTCGTGCTTGGCGTGGAGTTGCTCACGGGTGTTCGGGCAGAAGACCGTGTAATAGATGCAGGGAACGCCATTCTGACCGATTTGACGGTTATAGGCGTAGACGATCTCGATGAGATGGTCGGCGCGCTCAAGCGTATTGCGGATGGTGGTAGTGGAAGGGATAAGGTTAGGCTCGGAGTGCCAATCGGAGCGGCCTGCCGTCTGGATAGCCTCCTCGACAAACGCTTCGTCCCACTCTGCCGTCTTGATCATCTCACGGAGTTCGACCTCCGTCATAAATGTGCGCCGGAAGATGACACGGGCATCCTGAAGGTCTAGCGTCTCGGGCGGGAAGCAGATCTCATCGAAAGGTTTGAGGGCGGCGACAACAGGAGCGTTGGAAACTGCATATTCCTGCTCAAAAGTGGTTACGCCAGCCGTCATCAGTTCATCGGCGACCCGGCGAGCGTCATTGGCATTGATGCCAAGCAGGCTCATAAGGCTGCTGATGCTGTAATCGCTAGTGCCTGTGGACTTGAGGCTATTGACGGCCTCTCCGGCCATAGGATCGCCATTGGCAGCCCGCATTTCGAGTTCTGCCATGGTCATGGACACCGGACGGATGCCAAGGCGGCGCTCCCAGCCGATATGTGCGATAGACCAACCGAATTGCTGGGTATACTGGGCGAGAAGTTCCGCTTCCGTGAGCAAGTCAGCCCGCATCTTGTTGTTCACGACCCAATCTGCCAGAGTCTGGATGCTGGACGCACGGCTGGCATCCCCGGTCTCAGTACCGCTCACACGCAAGCGAGCCAACTGCCAAGCGGACACCAAAAGGACGACAAGTTCGTTGATCGTCTGGTCAACTAGGCGGCAACGGACATCGGAAGCGCCTTCAAACGGGAAAGCCTGCTCACCTTCGTTGAGGTTTTCGCTATGCTTCTTGCCATCATCGGTCTGACCTTCCCAGCGGGCGAAACGGATGTCGTCGTTGCTATTGATGCGGGCGACATTGCCGCCATTGTACAGGGAACGCTCCAGTTCAGCGCGAAGTTCTCCAATATCCGGAGTTTCGCTGAAAAATGCGAGTTTATCCCTGCGGGGTTCGTTGCTGTTCATTTTGGAAACTTTGAGTAGATTTTGTTTCTATATATTGCAAAAGCGATGACTTATGGAAGCGGTGTTGGCCTCCAAGTGTGGTATAACACCGGATAGTGCCATTTTTCCTCAATTTGTCCAACTCACGGACATCAATTCCGGTCAATCGCTTGGCGGCAGACCGGGAAAGCAACATCGGGTAATGGTCAGAGTTCATTAGTAAGACCCCCCGCCCTTGCACTTATAGTGTTCCTCGTCATACTGTTCTGGACTTACGACAACTAGATATCGAAGGCAGTCAATAGGGTCTTTCGATGCACCCTTCTCACCATCAGCCCCAGTCCATTCACGGAGGGAGTAGATTAGGTTCTCGCACTTCTTGGATACATAGAGTTTAGGCTCATTGATAGGAGACAGCGGCTGGCTGGGGTCGTGGGATAGGGCATCATTGATTAGTGCCACGCCTTCCTCAATGCGCAAGCCCGGTGCTGGCGTGAAATACATTGGATCCGGGTCGGAATCCAGAAGTTCGATGAGGGAAGTGCCTTGCTCCTTGCCAGCGGCCTGTGTAGCCCCTGCACGGGGGTCAATCAGGCGTTCCTCGACCACCTCATCGCCTTCAGCCTCACGGATGATCTCCTTGTACTCGTTGATACCTCTACCCCCGCCTGCCCGCTGCGCTGGGCCGGGTTTCCCGTCCAACTTGGAGTCCGGCAGCGCCCATTCGCCATAGGTAGCGTCCGGCCACTCCCGATAGATATAATATTTCACATTCTCACCTTGGCCTACCGCCCTTAGCCACAAAATGAACCAATTTCTGGCTCCGGCAGGGTCAACCACCATGTAATTAGTGCCTTCCTTGGGAATCTTGTCGTGGTCGATCTCATTCAGGTCGCCAAATCGAGGGAATTGCGCTCCAGCCAGACTTTCAGCCCAACCATAGGCTCGGATCTTCTTCTCGTAGGTCGTTTTACCCTCTAAAGTCTTACAAAGTTCGTCAAACGGGTTATACGGGTTGAATTGGGAGTGAAACCAGACCACCCCGGCATCCTTGCCTCGGGATTTGGCCCGATATGGCATATGGCCGTTAGGCACGCCGGGTGCGTGCTGAACCGACTGGTCAAGGATAGGCGCTGGCTTGGTTTCCAGTATCTTAGCGCCAGAAATGTACTCCTTGACTACATTGGTATAGCCAGAAATTGGAGTA
>Ga0222714_10002066_pt1 | contig 21819 bp, 35 predicted proteins | sample C33_3DmetaG_FD_165048 | JGI IMG/M metagenome (GOLD analysis project Ga0222714, IMG submission 165048) | Estuarine water microbial communities from San Francisco Bay, California, United States - C33_3D | ecosystem: Environmental > Aquatic > Marine > Unclassified | place: USA: California...
AGTGGCGTGACAGAATACTCATTCTGTCTTATAATCCCTTCCGTGTGAAAGTGTGTCGGGGGAGAAATCCCCCACCATTTGCGGAATTAATTCAGTGGTAGAATGTCAGCCTTCCAAGCTGAACGTCAGGGGTTCGAATCCCCTATTCCGCTTCGGGAATCCGAATTCCCGTTTGTTGTACAACACTCTAAATAACCGAGTGATGAAGCCTCAACTACTCGCCGATTCACGAAGTAACAACGGAGACAAGTCGAGTCTCTTATCATCCGCAGGTAAAACTCTGCGAGAAAATACTGAGGTATCTAAAATGATTAAATCTACTATTGCAGCTCTTGCAGCTGCTCCCCTTTTCGCTGGTGCTGCAATGGCAGGACCTTATGTAAATGTGGAAACCAATAGCGGTTTTTATGGAAATGATTATCGTGGAAGCACGACCGATGTCCATGCAGGATATGAGGGTGAAAGTGGTGATGCTAAGTGGTATGTCCAAGGGGGTCCTACTCTCGTGAGTCCAGATTCTGGTGCAACCGAAACCGAGCTCGGTGTTAAGGTTGGCGGCAGTATTGCTGTTGCTGAAAATGTCGATCTCTATGGTCGCGTTTCTCTGATCACTGGATCTGAGAATACCTACAAAACTAAAGTAGGTGTGAAGTATCGGTTCTGATATCTGATCGCATATTGGGGGGAATTCCCCCCTTTAATTTTCTTATACTAAAAAATCTTTTGATATGAAAATCAATCTTTGGTATTGTAACGTATTAAATCTGTGGCGTTGGTCAATTACCGATAATCATCGTCCCATCTGTAAGCAAGAAACTGGACAAAACTCAGATCTTCAAGATGCTATGAGTGATATTGAAAAAACTGTAAAATGTATGAAGAGTAAATTTTGATTTTATTGCCCGATGACCCAGCAAGTGAAGGGACCTGATTTACACTCAGACATCGACGGGAGCGTTACCTGTATCGGGCATTTTATGTAATAAATAAGTAAAAACTGAAAATGATCTTGTAATATAAAAAATGGATAATATTAAAATTAGGTGCCGTTCCTGCGGCAAAGAATTGGAAGGAAATCGAAACAAGACAGTAACTTGTGGATGTCCGAATATGACAACAATTTGTGCAGATAAGATATCGGCACTTGACCTATCAAATGTCATCATGTTAAACTCTTATAGTGCCAAAAACAAGAAAGGTGTTCTTACTAACGAAGATCTCGCTTTTCAAGAATCGAGGCGCCAACGAAAAGTAAGAAAATTGGACTTTGAAGTCCGATAATATGGAGAGTCAATCCGATTGGTGACGGAACCGCTCTTGAAAAGCGTTGAGGTGTTAAAGCCCTTGGGCGTTCGACTCGCCCACTCTCCGTTTAGTATATGTTTGTATATCAATACATATGCTTTACTAAAAAAACAGTTATTATAACTATTAATAACTGACTAATGCAGGATACTTATGGATCAACACACTTATGATAATTGGGTGAAGATCAAAAAGACTTTCGAACAGTCTGGGAACACATCCAATATGTTTTACAAAAGAGCTTGCGCTATCGTAAGTGGAAAACCTGACCCTCTAGCAAGAATGCTTGGCGATGAAAAGTAGTGATGAACTGATAACTCGTGAAGAATGTCAGGAGATGATCGATGCAGCAATACGACGACACAACCGTAATGCTTCTATCATTAGTATGTGCGTCGGTTGGGTGGTTCTTGCTTTATTTGCTGAGGGACTACTAAGACTTGTCGGAGTTATACCACCTATACTGCCATGGATGGACATTGCCTTGAAATAATTGGTATAGTTTTCTTACTCATCTTTGCTTCTACGATGTTCTATCAGGGCACAATGATAATGAAGGGTAAGCGCGGTTACATTCATATGGACCGCGAGAAACAAAAACTAGATGATATGAGAAAACGAATAGAGGAGATGATGAAAGAAAATGACGACTGAAGAATGGTTTATTTTTGTTGAGTTTTTTTCACATATGCTCTATATGTTTGTTGCATTTATGTGTGGACTTGTGCTTGGATACATAATAGGATTTCGTAATGGAGGTATGTAATGCCTGGAGATAATGAAATCAAATCACCAGTAAACCCAATTTTTGATTAGAATGAATTTTACTAACGAGCAAACCGAACTTCTTATTGACGCTATTTGGAAGCGTCAGCATCACTTTATTGCTGGAGATAGAAGGTATCGTGAGTATGGAGATCTTCTAGAAATTCTTGAAGCATCTTTACCTTATAAGTACACAAGAGATGAATTTAAGTAAATGGAACATATGTTAGGAAAAGCACTCATTATAGTGGCAATACCCTTTGTAATCGCTACACTATATTTTGGTTCTAAGAAGGGGCACTATTATGAATCGGAAAATTACAGAGGAAATGGAACCGCACACTGGTAAGTGTTGGGATTTTGTAATGTCATCCTTTGCAAGAAGTTATGGTATAGAACGAGTTTTTAATACTGAAAACTTTCATTGGATGGCATTGCAGTGGTGTGATGATAATAATTACACCTGCAATATTCATTTGGATGATCTAACAAAAGTAGACGCTTATTTTAGAAGGTATTACGAAGAATGGGACACTTCGCATCAGCAGTATTAAACAATAATATTGCCTTGGCATTCATTTGCTATGCTCTTGTTTTTGTGCCTATCCTAGGAATATGGGCAGTTCATAAATACAACTGGCAACACTGGGCACCGTTTGACAAGGGGCACAAGAAGTAGTATAATTAGTTCTGTTGGGAGGCAAGACCTCTCAACGCAACGGGGTGTAGCTCAGCTTGGATAGAGCGCTGCTTTTGGGAAGCAGAAGTCGCAGATTCGAATTCTGTCACCCCGATCGCCAGTTCTCAAACTGGCACTCTCACCTTGACTATATACAGTCAAACACTTATAATAATAAGGTATTCAACACACAACAATGTCTCTGATCGAAAAATTCAAGAAGGATGTTAGCACTTTACGTTCTGCTGCTGACGGGGATATCTACCTTGATGTAAAGAGTCCAAAACTTTATAAGAAAGTTCGTCGCTATTATGAAAATGAGGGCGTCGTGTTTTCTGGAGATGTCCTTGATGACTATGAAATGCTGATGGATTATCTCTATCAAGACCTTCAAACTATTGAGGTTGCATAATGCAAGTTGTCAAAAAACCCACTGTTCTTATGGAGCGGTTTCCTTATCGTTATGTTCAGGTTGGTAAGTTGGAAATCAACGGAATGCCTGATTGTCGCATTCAAAAGGTAGACTCCTATACTGGACGCTACCGTGATATGTATCTCTGTGATAATGAGATGCAACTTATGACTGCTATGGAAGACCACGATTACACTTGTTGGTTGGATCCTGATAATGTACCTGCTTATGTAAAGGAGGATTGATTGATGTTCATTTCAGAAAACGTAACAGTAACGATTATAGCATTATTGATTGCGTCGATTGGATGGTACTATCTTTATTTGCTATCTATCGAGGGTGCCTTCAGTGTCACCGACGATGACGAAGACACGGATGGTCTATAACAGTACTGGTGGAGTCATCCTCATTATGCCCGTGATGGAGACACGATAAAAACCCTGGTCGGGATGGTCAAATGACCCTCGGAGTTTACTGCCTCTCTCAAGGGCAGTTGGTGCGGATGGGATAACTCCCGCCTGGTTTCCAATTTCCAGTCAAAGAATTGGTGGCGAGCCTGCAATACCTACAGAGAATTGAGAGGTTGCATAAACCTCTCTTTTTTAGTATAATAATAAAAAAGCAATCCTTATGAAATTTCTAACATTTCTAAACACCGGATGTCTTGATATCTGTTTGAATATGTTGAAGTCCGCTGAGAATGTGGGCATCAATATGGACGACTTTATAATCGCTTGCATGGATGAGGATGTTTATAAGTCCTTAATTCTTAAGGGTTATAAATCAGCATTTCTCTACATGAATCAAGAATTGAGAGAATATCAAGATTGGACATTCAACCAGAACAGTGGATTTAGAAATATTGTTAGACATAAATGGAAGATCATCGATGGGGTCCATAAGGAGCATCCTAATTTGATGTGGGTTGATACTGATATTGTATTCAAGGAAAACCCCGTAGATATTCTTACAGGGCACGAAGAAGTATTATTTCAGACTGATGCTCCTGGTTCCACAATCTGCACCGGATTTATAGTCTTCAATGAGACTCCAGAGTGTCGTCAGTTGGTTGCTGAGTGTGGTGCAGATGATAGTGATGATGATCAACTCATTATGAATCGCATTGCACTGAGTAAATATAACGATCATGTTGCTTTGTTATCAGAAGATCTTTTCCCAAATGGTAATGTATACTATCAGCAAGGTAGAAAAGAGAACGCTATGATTGTTCATAATAATTGGATGGTTGGAGTAGAAACCAAGATCAATAAGTTTAAAGAGGAAGGACTGTGGTTTATTTGAATCAAGACTATTTGAGACCAAAGTCTCTTACGCCAACCTATCCTCCATATCATAAAGGTGAGTATATTGAAGAATACTTTTATAGTCACTATCAGCAGTTAGATATCAAACCAGAACGGGAGTATATTGATATCTTCTGGTCTAATATCTTTTGCAATAAGATTTGGGCTGGGCAACCTTATCCAGATTTACAGAATCTTCTCTATGAAACTCTGAGTTCTGATGGCAAGTATTTTACAGTTTGTCAGCAAGACGATGGACCTTTTGAGGACTTCCCAGAAGATACTATGATCTTCTCTGCAGGTGGTAATCGTAAAAAAGGTAATGTGATACCTATCCCACTGGTTTGCTCTTCTATCCCTAAAGAAACGATTCCCAATAGGGAACACAAATACTTTGCTTCCTTTATTGGTTCTAATACTTACTGGGTTAGAACTGATATGGTAAAGGCATTCAGAGGTAAGGATGATTGTCTTGTGAAAGCAGGTAACTGGGATATTAACGTGGGTGAAGAGAAACTGAATAACTTCCTTGATGTTATGTCTGCTTCTAAGTTCTCCCTGTGCCCCAGAGGATACGGGACAACAAGTTTCAGACTCTACGAATCCTTTCAACTCGGAACAGTTCCAGTTTATATTTCAGACGATCATGCACTTCCTTGGTCTGATGAACTGGATTGGGAAGAGTTTTGTGTTATAATTGATGATGAGAACATTGGGAATACCTACGATATTCTCAAGAGTATTTCAGACGATACATACAATGAGATGTTGAAGAAAGGTCAAGAACTCTATCAAGATTACTTCTCTCTTCAAGGAGTCTTTGAAAATATTATCAAAAGGGTGCAATGAAAAAAGTTCTTCTAGTCTTTGGGTCTTATGGAGATCAAAGGCAACAATTCTTTGACACTTATATGTCTCCAAGAAATCAAGAGTATGCTGATAAACACGGTTTTGAGTATCTTGAGTTAAAGGATAACCTGTATAAGTATCGTGGTAATTATACCTGGTTGAAGTTTACTATCCTTGAGCAAATGCTTGAGGAAGGTTATGTGACCGACGGTGATATTGTTACTCATTTGGATGCAGATATGTGCATTGCAAATACTGAGATTCCATATGAGACTAGTAAATCATTCTCGTATGCAATTGATTCTGGTAATACTCATTGTATGGGTAACTATTCTATCAAAGTCAATGAGTGGTCACGTCAACTTGTTGCCAATATTCTTTCGGAAGATAGATATCAAGCATTGAATGATGTGGTGTCTAGACATGAACGATTTGGGTATGTGAATAGTTTCTGGCATGAATTTAGAGAGCAAGCATCCTGGTATTCCCTTGCGGGGATTAAGAGACATTCTGACGAATCTTTTTGGAATCTTCCTGATTATGGTTGGCACTCTGATAAAACAGAGTGGACCATCTATTCTTTAGAAGATCTTTATGCCCATGTTGACATTCTTCCTACTGCTTGGAATGTGACAGAAATGGAAGAAGAATCTAGTTGTGAGTTTTTAATTAATGAAGTAAAAAGAGAAGATGTCATTATTCGCCACTTTGCTGGAGGGCAACAGTGGAGAAAGGAGTGGTTTTAAGTATGAATTTTCTATTTAAAATTAGAGTTTTTTTGTGGTCAATTGTATCCGAAATTGAATATAAATTGTATCCATATAAAAATAGTGAACCTGAAGTTGACTATTTTTATATTGTTAAAAATGATGCTACCGGTGAAGAGTATACTATATTAGAATGGATTAAAAATTTTGATAATAGACTCGAAAAAATTGAAGATAATTATCTCCACATAAACTCAAATCTTAATAAAGTTGATAAACTGGATCTAGATCTTTTGGATTTAAAAAATAGGATATATAAAAAATGAACAATCAGAAATTAGCAATGAATTTAGTAGAAGTTGATACTGACCTTACAATGGTCAATGAGGGGCATGTTGGTGGATTTATCATTCAAAAAGATCCTGCAACATATACGCCAAAACTTTGGAAATATATTTGCGAAAATTTTAATATCAAAAGTATTTTAGATATTGGATGTGGAATGGGACATGCTATAGGGGAGTTTAATAAGTATTGTGATGAAGTTGTTGGAGTTGATGGATCCAAATATGTAGTTGAAAATTCACTATTTACTGAACAAATTTTTTATCATGATTTTGCTGTTGGAACTTTAGAAACAGAAGATAGATATGATCTATGTTGGTCTTGCGAATTTGTCGAACACGTTGATGAAAGGTATAGAGATAATTTCTTAGAAGTATTTTCTTATGCCAAATATTTGGCAATTACTTATGCTGAACCTGGACAACCTGGGCATCATCACGTAAATTGTCAACCAAAAGAATATTGGATTGAACATCTCAAAAGATATGGATTTGAATATGATGAAAAAATTACAAGTCAACTCAGAGAAGTTGCATATGAAGATGCTATCGAAATAAACCCAAAATATAAGGATAATCACTTTAATCTGAGAGGACTCTTCTTCATTAAAAAATGAAAAAAATTAAAAATTTTACGATTTGTTTACACTGTGGGTGTAGTAAAGATATTGTCGATGCTCAAATGGAAGCATTGTCTCCTCTAAATTTAAAGTATAAGGTGACCTGGAATAATAGGATTGATAGGCATCCAGAAATGTATCAGTCCTATTCAGAACTTATAAATCACTCCATTGCCACTTCTAATGATGAATGGGTCATTCTAATTAATGATAGAACGCATCCGACAGTAGATGAAATAGAAAAAATGCTCTATTTGTTGGAAAATGGATATTCCTGCGTTTTTTTGTATAGTGTTGGATTTATGGGATTCTCTAAAGAATTGATCCGTAAAGTAGGATGGTGGGATCAAAGATTTACCTATGGTGGATGGGAAGATCGTGATTGGGTTTTTAGAATAAAGAAGAAAAATCTTTCACTATATGAAAGTATAGAGAGTACATATGATATGAGTTGGAAGTCTCCTTTGAATGTTCCTGGTGCTGTCTTGTCCGGTCAGTTCTGGGAAAAGAAATATGATATATCTTCCGAAATCGTATATCAAAAATTGGATGAGGAGAGTTATCCTGAGTGGGATAAGACATTGGGTGATGGTAGGGAAGATATTAGTTCTTCCTGGTTATCTTGGAATTACTCACAACTAAATATTATGTACGATCCTAGGTATAAACCTGGATCTGGTTTATCTGGATCATCTATTCTAAGAAATAGAGAAATTGTGGAGAATTTTTAAATGCATTCAATTGATAGTATAGAAGAAGGCATTTTAAACTCCAAAGAATTTCCTGCAGATACTTTTCCTAAACCTTGCGGTAGAGATACATTTTATAGAAAATGTATGACTTTAGTTAAAGAAAGAACGGGATTATTTTTAGAGTTTGGAGTATGGACAGGTGGGACTATAAATTTCCTTTCTTCATTAAACCCGGATAAAAAGTTTTATGGGTTTGATTCATTTGAGGGACTTCCAGAAAATTGGGAAGGTATTGTTAATAAAGGACATTTTAAAACAGATATTCCTAAGGTTAATGATAATGTTGAATTGGTGGTAGGATGGTTTGACCAAACTCTAGATAAATTTTTAGAGGAACATGATGAAACAATATCTTTCGTCCATTTGGATGCTGATCTATATTCTTCAATTGATTATGTTTTAAAAAAAATTGAATCTAAAATAGAAGATAAGTGTGTCTTTATATTTGACGATTTTCTAGAATTTCCAAATTATAAAGATCATAGTATAAAGTGCTTCTTAGAATTCTTGGAAAGAACTAATTACACATATACTCCAGTAGGACATGTGAAAGAAGTCTTCTCCAGATGCGCCTTCATTATCAACGTAAATAATTGAGAACTTGAGAATACTATTCATAACAACCCAAAATCCAACGAAACAGGGAGACTTATTAGAAGTTTCTCTGCTTCATGGTTTGAGAACAGTTCTTGGCGAAGACTGTGTAGATTATCCAAGAAAGAAAATAATGTATCATGATTTTTCTGATACTCCGAAAGATACATTACACGGAAGGGGATTTAGTTTATTAACAACACCAATTCAAGACATTGAAGATAGAGACATATTCAAACAAAAATTTGATTATGTAATTTATGGTGATGGTCATATGTATGGGGAAGTTCCAGAAATTGAAGGTGTAAATGAACTTGCAGATGGTAATGTATGGATCATTGATGGGCACGACTTATATGGCAGTGCTCCTAGAATGATTTCATATAATGATGAAGTGGTTATAGGATCTCAATTCACAAATTGTTTTAAGAGAGAACTTATAGAGTCTGATGATGAGAGTGTATATCCTACTGGATTTGGTATTCCAGAAGAACGAATAAGAGAAGTTGATTTTTCAATTAAAGATCAACTCTACCAAAAGACTGCTCCCTCCTATTCTTTGTTTGAAGATGCTGCAGATATGGGAGGAGGATTTTCTCATCATAAGTTTACTGTAGAGGATGACTATTATAATGATCTTTCTAGATCTTGGTTTGGGTTAACATGCAAGAAAGGTGGGTGGGATTGTCTTAGACACTATGAAATTATAGCGGCTGGTTCTTTACTTCTTTTCAGAGACTATCACAATAAACCAAGACTATGTTCCCCTCAAGAACTTCCTTGTTATGTTTACTCCTCAAAAGAACAACTATATAGTTTGATGTCCGAGTTAGTAGTGGAAAACAGACCAACATACAAATACTTACGAATGCTTGAAAAGCAACGAGAATGGTTGTATAATGTAGGCACTACTTCTGCTAGAGCAAATAGTATCCTAAACACCTTACAAAAAGAAAATGATCATTGATAAAAATCTCTCCAAGATGAATACAAACCATCATCTTGCTTTTGAATATCTGGAATCTAAATTTACTAAGGAAGAAAAAAATTATAGAGTTATAGATATTGGTGGAGGAGAAAATTCGTGGGTTGGTGATTGGGCGACTCATCTTGTCGATAAATTTGTGGATCCAAAAAATTCACTTAAGTCTTTTGGAGCACAAGTTTTTAGCGTTGATATTGATGATACAAAAGAATGGGATCTTGTTTTGGAAGATGTAGAAAAAAACGGTTTGTTCGATTTTGCTGTTTGCTCTCATACTCTTGAAGACGTTAACAATCCTCAAGTCGCTTGCAGAATGATTAATCGAATTGCAAAATCTGGGTATATTAGTATGCCATCAAAGTATGCTGAACTGGCAACCTTTGAAGGAAAATATGGACTTAGTTATTGCGGGTATCATCATCATAGATGGATCTATCAAATTAGAAATGATGTCTTGATTGGTGTTCCGAAAATGAACTTCCATGATAATGTTGAGTTTGAATTCAATCAATCAGCAGCTGTTCATTCTGAAATAGCGTTTTTATGGGAAGATAACTTTGATTATGAATTCTTGTATCCACATCAAATGCTAGATAATAGAGAAGGTCCAGATAGAATTGCTGAGTTATTTGAAGATGACGATCTTATTCTCTGAGGTAAACAAATGAGCAAAGTATTAATGACAGGTGGACTTGGGTTCATCGGTTCTCACTGTATCGACAAATGGAAATCGGTTGGTTGGGATGTATGTGCTGTAGATAACATGTCTACTAATGCTATTCCTACAGATCATCCTCTCGTAGATAATGTGGAAGTTATTCAGAAAAATATTCTGGATATTGATTATAAAACCTTACCGAAGGTAGATCTTGTCCTTCATCTTGCTTCTCCTGTTGGACCAGTTGGTGTCCTTAAACATTCTGGCAATATGGCAAGAATTATCCTTGATGATATTTACTGGGCAATCAATACAGCTAAGCATAACAACTGCCCACTAGTATTCATCTCAACTTCTGAGATATACGGTCATCGTGATGAGAAGAGTTATCTTGAAGAAGAAAGTGATAAAGTTCTTCATGGAGAATTCACGGTTAGAAATGAATATGCCATTGCTAAACTTTTATCAGAAATTGTTTTAACTAATCAGGCAAAGATTAATCCAGATTTTAGATATCAAATTATTAGACCATTCAATGTGACTGGTAAGTATCAACTTCCAGATGGTGGATTTGTTCTTCCCAGATTTGTTAATCAGGCATTAAATGGAGAAGACATTACTGTTTATTATGATGGTCTTCAACTTAGAGCCTTCACTTGGGTTAAAGACATTGTTGATGGCATCTATTTAACTTCTATTGCAGATGATAAAGATTGGAACGAAGAGTGGAATATTGGAAATGAAAGGAATGAAAGAACAATTCTTTATCTTGCAGAAAGAGTGAAGGAAATTACAGGGACAGAATCTGAGATTGTCCATGTTGATCCAGTAGAACTTCATGGGCCACTTTTTGCAGAGGCGCCAGAAAAAATTCCAAATAGTGAAAAAATAAAAGAAAGACTTGGGTGGGCACCAACCAAAGGAGTTGACGAAGTTATTCGAGAAGTGGTAGAATACTACCAAAGTGGAGTTTGTGTTTAATGAAGATCGGAATTGTTGGATATGGTGAGATAGGAAGTAGTATCGCCAAAGTATATGAGTCATTTGAAGGATTTGATGTAAGGGTTGTAGATCCATATCAGAATCGTAATGATGATATTGAGGGTGTTGAAATTCTCAATATTTGTATTCCCTTTATTGAAAACTTTGTAAAGGTTGTTCAGGATTATATTTCACAGGCCAATCCACGATACACTATTGTTCACTCTACGGTTGCTCCTGGAACTACCGAACTTGTTGGTGGTAAAGTATGCCATTCTCCTATGAGAGGTCTTCACCCAAATCTTGATCTGGGTATGAAGACCTTCTTGAAGTATATTGGTCCAGTAGACCAAGAAGCAGCATCTTTGTATCAGGAGCATCTGAATAGTCTAGGAATCAAAACACATATTTGTAAGAATAGTAAGACTACCGAATATGCTAAGTTGTTAGACACGACTTACTATGGTGTCTGTATTGCATTCCATGCCGATGTTGCTCAGGTATGTGAGAATGAGGAACTTGAATTTGATGAAGTTATGACCTTGTTCAATCAAAGTTATAATGAAGGATATACTGAACTTGGTAAACCCAATGTGGTTCGACCAGTTCTTTATGCAACTAAAAAGATTGGAGGACACTGTGTGGTTCCCAATGCAAAAATCCTTAAGGATTATATGAACACTAAAACAGTCCAATCTATTCTTGATTATGAGTAAAAAGAAAATAGCATTTCATAGTTATCAATTGGGTGATCGTGGAACTGAGATTTGTCTTTATAAGTATGCAAAATACAATAGAGAAATTCTAGGAAATGAATCTATAATTATTTCTACCAGTTCTAGACCAACTCCGTCATTGGATAGATTTGAAGATTTTGAAACTATTCTTTATCCCGATGTTTGGATCAATGATGGTAAGAATGATTCGTTGAGATCTACCTTAGAAGATATTTGTGAGAAGAATCGAGTTGATGTCTTCTATGCAATTAAAGGTGGAGAAGATGATGGATTTATGCCAACCAATACAAAGAGACTGGCTCATTGTATTTTTAGAATGGATCAACCGCATGGAGATGTATACTCTGGTGTGTGTAAATATATCTCCGAAAAGCACGGAGGAATTCACCCATACGTTCACCATATCCTTGAAAAGGAAGCACCTCATATTGAGGATGATTTTAGAGAAGAGTTTGGAATTCCTAAGGATGCATTAGTTCTTGGTAGGCACGGTGGGCACGATACATTCAGTCTAGGATTTACTCACGGTGCTATCATATCTGCCTTAGAAAATAGAAGCGACCTTTGGTTTGTGTTTCTCAATACGAGACCATTTGTAAAACACGAAAGAGTAATATATCTTCCGTGGACTATGGATGAAGAATACAAAGCAAAGTTTGTGAATACTTGCGATGCTATGATGCACGCTAGATATGATGGAGAAATTTTTAGTTTATCAACTGCCGAATTTTCTATTCGCAATAAACCGGTTATAACTTGGAATCCCCCAAATCCACCAAGTCACTATGATACCGGTCACATCAGTGTTATGGGTGAAGACGCCATCTATTACGAAGATGCAAATGATCTATTCTTTATTTTAACCAATTTGGATAAGAAAGAAATTAATAATTTGGAGTGGGGTAAATACTGTGGTGACTATACTGCAGAAAATGTAATGAATGAATTTAAGGAGGTTTATTTGAAATGACAGTAGAAACTTTAGATCAAACGCACGGACCCGATATTATTGAGGGTCATCTTGGAGGATGCTCTATTGGTGGTGATGGTGGTACATATTATCCCATCATGTGGAAAAAAATGATTGAGAAGTATTCCGTAAAAACTGTACTTGATATCGGATGTGGTAGAGGATATTCTAGTAAATATTTCCAATCAATTGGTTGCGATATTCTTGGAGTTGATGGAAGCACCAAAGCAGGAGAAATGTCACTAATACCAGAACATTTTTTGTTAAATGATTATGAAGGAGGACCTGCTCTTTCTAGATCTGAAATCGAATACAATGAAAAACCAATTAAAGATTTTGTTTTTGATTTGTGTTGGTGTTGTGAATTTGTGGAGCATGTTTGGGAAGAATATTCTCAAAACTTTATTGACGATTTTAAAGGTTGCAAATATGTTGCTATGACATTTGCCGAGCCAGGTCAAGGTGGTCATCATCATGTTAATGAACAACCAGAAGAATATTGGATCAAAAAACTAGAGGCAAATGGGTTCGAGTATTTGATAGAAGAAACTGAAGAATTGAGGAGATTTGCTTCTGATGATGCAGATGAAAGGATGAAGATTCCTAATGTTCCATACTTTATACCTCACTTCGTTCATAGAGGATTGTTCTTTAAAAATAAGGATGTTTGATGATCATTTCAAGTTGCCCTTTGAGGATCTCTCTTTTTGGGGGATCCACCGACAATCCATATTTTATTGAAAAATATGGTAGAGGATCGGTAATTAGTTTTGCCAGCAATTTGAAGACTTATATAAGTCTTCACGAAGATAAATTAGGATATAATATCCAGGGTAAAAAATATATTATTAATTACTCTAGACGTGAAGAAACAAAATTTATATCTGATATTCAAAATGAATTAGTTCGTATAGTTCTAAACTATTTCGATTGTCTCCCAATTACAATATCAATGTTAAGTGATGCTTATTCACAGGGTAGTGGACTGGCTTCCTCTTCATCTTATATAATTTCGTTGATTAAATCTATTTCTTTATATAAAGAAATTAATATGTCAGATAATGAAATATGCGAATTGGCATTCCTGTTGGAGCAAGAAATAAATCCATATTGTGGATATCAAGATCCATATGGTTGTGGTGTTGGGGGATTTAAAAGAATTGATTTTGAGAAGTCTGGTAATATTAAATATAATTTTTTATCGACAGATTTTTTTAAACATTATGATGCTCATTTAATTTTTACGGGCATTACTAGAAATTCTAAAATTATACTCAAAGATGTAACATCCAATATTGACAAATCACTTCCCCTTTTAGATATCGTTGACAAAGCTCATAAATCTCTTTACGATAGAGACTATGATGTGGTTTTGGAATTGATGTTGGATAGTTGGAAGCAAAAAAAGAATACAAGCTCTTTAATTGCCGAAAATAAAGTTATCCGCGAAATAGATGAAGAACTTACTTACAATGATACTGTGTTGTCCCATAAGTTGTGTGGTGCAGGTAACGGTGGATTTTTTCTAACATTTTCCAAACCAAATACCTTGAAAATTTCGCACAAGTCGATTAAAATAAACGTAGAGTCTAATGGTGTGATTGGAAAAATTTTATGAACCCATTTAAAGAGTATATTGATGTTCTTCAATGTGCCCATATGGGCAACGAATTTGAAAAGTTTCAAGAGGCATATGATTCTCATGCAAGAATAATAATATTGGGAAATGGTGGAAGTAATTCTATCGCTTCGCACATTTCTCAGGATTATATGAAATTTCATGGTAAGAAAGTATCTATTCTTTCAGATCCATCTATGCTAACAATGCTCACCAATGACTTTGGATATGATAATGCCTATCAGAAGTTTTTAGAGTATTATGTTGAAGAAGATACTCTTGTAATCATTATGAGCTCTGGCGGAGAATCTAAAAATATTTTGAATTGTTTAGTTTGGTGTGAAGAAAACTGTATTGATTATGGAATTCTGACCGGATTTTCTCCTGATAACACAATCAGGAGAAGAGCAACAAATGCTTTATGGAATTATTATATTGCCAGTGAGGACTATGGTGTGGTAGAATGTGTTCATCAAATCTTTCTTCATGGTGTTGTATGAGATATTGTTTTGATATTGATGGAACTCTTTGCGATACTCCTAACGATGAAAACGGAAAACCAGATTATTTAAATGCTAAACCATTTCCATATATGGTCGAGCAAGTAAATAGTCTGTATAATGATGGGCATTACATTATTATGCAAACTGCCAGAGGAAAAGGTTCTGGTATCGATCATACTGAGTTGACTAAAAAACAACTTAGGGAATGGGGATTTAATTATCACGAATTGTTCCCAATGTTTTGTAAACCAACCGCAGACATCTTCATTGATGATAAGGGGGAAAATATTGAGAGTTGGAAAAGAAATCAACCACAAGTAAGAGGAATAATTGCAGGATCGTTTGACATAATACATCCCGGATATGCTAGGATGTTTAAAGAATCCAAGTCTTATTGCAATCATCTTACAATCGCTCTTCACGAAAATCCTTCAATCGATAGACCAAAAAAAATACCTCCTATTCATACAATTGAAGAAAGAAAAGAAATTTTAATGTCTATTAAATATATTGATGACGTTGTAGTTTATCAAAAAGAACATGAACTATATCAATGTTTGAAAAGTGGCAATTATCACGTTCGATTTCTTGGCGATGATTATATGGATTGTTCTTATACTGGAGATGAATTGGACATAAAGATAGTTTATATTAATAGAAATCATGATTATTCTACAACAGAATTGAAAAGGCAAATCGTTAAATCTTGGAGGTAAAGAATGAAATCTTTAGTAACGGGTGGAGCAGGATTCATTGGGTCTCACATTGTTGATGAACTCATTGAAATCGGGCATGAAGTCATTGTTATTGACAATGAGAGTGCTGAATCAAATGAAGAGTTCTATTGGAATGATAAGGCACAAAATTACAAGTATGATATTCGCGACTATGAAAAGACAAGACCTCTTTATGAAGGTGTTGATTATGTTTTTCATACTGCCGCAGAAGCAAGAATTCAACCTGCTATTTTGAATCCCATTGAAGCAGTAAGTATTAATTGTGTGGGCACGGTAACCGTTCTTCAGTGCGCTCGCGAGGCAGGTGTAAAGAAATTAATGTATTCTTCTACTTCCTCCGGATACGGATTTAATGAACCACCCAATGATGAAACTCAGAGAGATGACTGTCTGAATCCATATTCAGTATCTAAAGTTGCTGGTGAAAAACTTTGCTCAATGTATACCAGTCTATTTGGTCTAAGGACTGTTACGTTTAGGTATTTCAACGTTTATGGTGAAAGGTCGCCCGTCAGCGGTCAATATGCTCCAGTAATCGGCATCTTCTTGCGTCAGCGAGGAGACAATGAATCTTTGACCATAGTTGGTGATGGTGAGCAGCGTAGAGACTTTACTCACGTTTCTGACGTTGTTCAGGCAAACATTCTTGCGGCAACTAAGGAAGTTGATGAGGAATCCTATGGTAAACTGTATAATGTTGGTAATGGGTCAAACTACTCCATTAATGAAATTGCAAACGCCATATCCAAAAATCAAACCAATATACCTCCGCGAATTGGTGAAGCAATGACAACTCTTGCAGATAACAGTAGGTTAAAGACAACCTTTGGATGGGAACCTAAAGTAAATTTAATGGATTGGATTTCTGAACAATGAATCTTATTATAGAATATTTCAATTCTCTTAATCATATGAGAAATGGAGAACTTCTTTATTGTCTCCATCAAAATCTTGGAAATAATTTGATTGATGCTGTGTATCTTTTTATGGAAGAAGATACAGAACTTTATTTTGATTCTCCAAAAATTAAAAAAGTTATTAGAGATACAAGACCTACCTATCAAGAAATTTTTGAATTTTGTAATGAAAATTTAAAAGATCAAATATGCATTGTATCCAATGCCGATATTATTTTTGATGATACTCTTAGATATTTTAAGAGTATTAAAATGAATAAGCAATTTTATGCTTTAAGTAGATGGGAAATATCTACTGGTGATGGTAAAAACTGGGAGATTGAACCGTATGATAATGCAGCATCTCAAGATTGTTGGATTTTCAATACACCCATTCCAACATCTGATGGCATGAACTATACTATGGGTGTTCCTGGATGCGATAATAAGATCACATATCAAATGAGAGAACTTGGGTATACATGCAGAAATCCTGGAAAGAAAGTCGTTACCATTCATTTCCATCCAACAAACTGGAGAACCTATAGTCCTCAAGATGATAGAGTTCCGGGTCCATATCTTCTTGTTTCTCCTGTGGATAATTTTACAGGAACGCCTAATCACATTGATATTGATGGATTTGATGAGTATGGTAGACCTTTTAGGAAGGTTTCATCAGATTAGCAAACGCTAACAAAAGGGGGGGCATATGCCCCCTTTTTTGATATATAATAATGTGCAATTGAGCATTTTTACTTATGGAATACAATATCACTTTTCGCTCTTCCGACGGAACAGAGACCGTCACTTATTGTAAGGATGATCAGTACATCCTTGAAGCTGCTGAAGAGGCAGGTGTTGACTTACCATATTCCTGTCGTGCTGGTGCTTGCTCTGCTTGTGCTGGAAAGATTGTAGAGGGTGAGATTGACGACGAAGAGCAAACTTTCCTTGATGAGGATCAAGTAGATCAAGGTTTTGCCCTTCTCTGCTGTTCCTATCCAAAATCTGATCTTATAATTGAAACAGAACAGGAGGAAAATCTTTAATGTCATTACTCACCTTTGCAGCAATTCTATTCTCTTCTTTTGTAATGGCATCACTACTTACTAAGTGTGGAAAAGAAGTCTAATTTACTCATTAAATAAAACCTACTCTATATAAAGAGTAGGTTTTTTTATAAAATGCCAAGAGGAAAATTAACAAAAGATGCAATTAAGTGTGATGTGTTAAAAATAAAAATGGAATTGGATAAAGAATGGATGGATAAATCTGGATATGATCCAAAACATCTTGCCCATAGATATCTGAACAAGGTATTGGATAAAATTGAGGAATATAGGGTATAATAAATATCTGTAGCGGAATATAGACAAGATATCCCTTGAAAAAGAAATTATTATCTCCAACAGAATTAAAACAGTTTCGTCTGCAGCAGGAAGAGCAGAGGAAACTTCGTGCTGAGCAGTTAGAAAAGAAGAATAAAAGATTAGCAGGACCAAAAGAATTACTGGATCCAAAACCAGTAGTTGAGGTTGTAGAAGAACCCGTTGTAGAAGTAGTATCCAAGGAACCGATTGAACTTCTGCAAGAAAGAGTAGAAGAGTTTGTCGCACAATATAGTGAAGAACTGGCACAGTTGGAAATTCGTCTTGCCAATAAGGTAGAACTGGATGAAATTAATTTAGAACCAGTCAATAATAATATCAAGAGACTGAGGGATATAATTGATGAACTCCCAAAGGTCAAGTATTATGATGACGATCTAGATAAACTTACTGAGAGAGTAGATCAACTCCAAATATCTGGGTCTGAAATATTCCAACAGCATGGTGAGAACCTTAAGGAAGTTAAGAAGGTTATTCACCAGATGCTTGAGGATCTGGTAAAACTCGGTAAGAGAGAAATACCAGAGGCATTTGATCCGACTGATATTCAGACTGATATTGCGGGAACCAAAGAAATTTTCTATGAGAGAGTTGCTGAACTTAAGAAAGAACTTTCTGAACTTCCAGAGATTAAGTATTATGATGATGAACTGACTCAACTTCAAGAAAGAATAGAGGCAGTCAGAGATTCTATTCCTGAGATACCAGAAATCAAATACTATGATGATGACCTGGATAATCTTTTGGGTCTTATTGAGGAAGTGCGTGGAAATGTATCTCAACTCCCAGAGGTTAAGTATTATGAGAGTGAGATTGCTCAGTTAGAAGAAGCAATCAAGAGTGTAGAGGATAGAATACCAACTGTTCCTGAGGTCAGATATTATGAAGATGATATTGAGGCACTCAGAGAAGAGATTAAGAATGTAGAGGGACAGATACCAGAAGTCCCAGAGATACCTGAAATCAAATATTATGATGAGGAAGTTGAGGTTCTCTCTGAGGATATTGATAAGGTAAGAGATAGTCTTATTGATATCAAACTGGCAATCAGAGCAGTAGAGAAGTCTGTTGAGGATGTAGAAGGTCGTGAGATACCAGAGGCATTTGACCCGACTGGATTACAAATTGAGATTGAGAAAGCCTTCCGCGAGATTGAGAAACTTAAAGAGCAACCAGTTGCTGTTAAGGAAGATGTTGACCCATTGGTTCCATTAGACCAAAAGTTTGTAACCTTTGATGATTTAGCAGACCATTACAGAACTTTTATTGTTCGCATCCAGCAGCAATTAATGAGTCTTGGTGGAGGTGGTGAAGTCAACCTCCGTTACCTGGATGATATTGATAGGTCTTCCATTTCTGATGGCAAGGTTCTGTCTTATGATGCTGCGACGAAGAAGTTTAAGTTCATCAGTCCTGGTGCTGCATCATCTCTGTGGAGTGAGCAGGGCGCCAACATTTATAGAAACTCTAATGTTGGTATCAATAGTGCTAATCCACAGGTAGCACTTGATGTTGTTGGCGATGTAAATGTAACGGGTGTCATTACTGCAACATCATTTACTGGTAGTGTAACTGGTGATGTAAGTGGTACGTTAACTGGTGAGTTTGTTTCTAACCTCGATAAGACCTTACAGTATCAGTCAGGCACTCTATCTACTATCACCACATCACAAGGAACTAAAACCTTATATTATGATGGAGCAGGTATTCTTACAAGCATCGTAGGCACGGGTGTTTATGTGAGTAAGACATTCACTTATGATGGAAACGGAGACTTGATTTCTGTGAACGTTTTATAGTATAATAAATATTTCAGATTTGTTTATAAAAATGGCATTTGATCCTGTAATTCAAAAATATATGTCTCACTTTTACGATGTTCATGGGACACTTCATATTACAATTAAATCAGATCTTACCAAAGCACTTGGTTGGGCAGATCCAAAAGTTGAGGATGGGGAACCATTCCTTAAAGACTCAATTCCAGTGTGTTTGGATATTAATTATGATAATGATGATTGTGAAATGACAAGAACTAGTGACCTGGTTATTAAATTAAAATCAAAAGCGCAAAACGAAAATGTCGGATCAAACTCAGCACCAGCACCAGCAGACGCATGAACATCATGAATCGGAATGTTTTTGTGTCAATGGTAAATCAAAAAAGAAAGCATCGCACAAAAAAGTAGTTAGGAAATAGTTATGGCAGCGCCTACAATTAATGTAAATCTGACAACGATTGATGAAGCAGAAAATGATCCCGCAGCTTGGGAGAAGGTAGGTGCTGGTGGTCAGGTCACTGGTGACGGTGATATTTACATTCAAGATGGTGGCGGAACAACAAATTCTGAAGTTACCACAATTGGTGCCTCAGCAAATATTCTGATTATGTATGATAATGGATCTACCATTACCTTTGGTACTCAAGACCACCTATATGCTTGGATTAACTTTACTGCTCCTGCAAAAGTAAACTCAACTGCTTTGGGTGGACAAAGAATTGCTTTTGGCGATGGTAGCACCACAATCGGCAATATGGCCCAATATTATGTTGGAGGCAATGAGGCAGAATATATTCCTGGTGGTTGGAGATGTGTTGTAGCATCTCCAAGTGTAACTCCACAAGCAGGATCTGCTGCTGCACCATATCAATCTTTTGGTGCTGGTGGATTTGGTGCAGAAAACGTTGGTAAAGATAACTTCTTTATTGATGTTATTAGATATGGCAGAGGACTTCAAACTGTAGATGGTGATAGTACTAATCCTGGTACTATGAAATCATTTACTGATGTAAATGACGCAATTGCAAATCAATATGGAGTAGTTAGAGAGCAAGGTTCTGGTGCGTCTGTTCAAGGCGAGGTTTCTATTGGACATACTGATGCAACATCAACTGATACTTATTTCAGTGATTCTAACTATGCAATTTTCGTTCCAAATAAAAATCCACTATCAGGAAGTTCTTCATATGCAACATTAGATACTTTTACTGGAGTTAGAGTTTTAGGTTCTGCAACGACTGCAATATTTTCCAACTTCAGTTTTTCTAGCAATGACGATTATGATAAAGGGTATTTTAGTTGCCAAACTTCATATCCATTTACTTATTCTGCCGCAGTTGCACCACTAGATGTTGACTTGGATGGATGTACGTTCAATAACTGGGGTCAAACGCAGTTATCACCAGGTACAACAGCATCTAATACAACTTGGATTGGTTGCGAACCAATCACACTTAATTCTGGAACATTAGATAACTGTACGGTTGAAACTGGTGTCGGTGGTACTTATGTTTTTGCAGGTACAACACCAGACAATATTTCCAATACTTCATTTATTGGAGGAGGAACTGGAGGCGGACATGGATTTGAGGTGACTGCGGGTGGAACATATAGTTTTGTTGGAAACAACTTCTTTGATTTTGGTGCAAATGGGACCGACGATGCAGCAGTTCATATTAATGGTACCGGAATTGCCGTCACCTTTAATATCTCTGGCGGCGGGGATGGAAGCTTCACTTACAAATTAACTGGAGTTGGTGCTACTGTAGACTTTGTTTCTTCCGTTACTGTTAACGTAACTGGACTTCCTGTAGCTCCGACTGGTAATGCGACAGAAATTGAAGTATTGGGTGCTGGAACTACCAATCAAATCGGTGTAAGGACGGAAAACCATCGAACATCTACATATACCTTTAGTCTATCTTCTGGAGAAAGCTTTGACTTGCGAATTTTAAATCTTGATTATGTTCCATTGTTTGTTTCCAATCAAACTGCCTCAACGGATCCAACAAACGTTCCTGTTGACTTGAAATTGGACAGAGTATATGATGACGATACTCCACCTACAGGCGAATAATAATTATAATTATAAATATAATTAAGGTAATCAAAAAGTAATTTATTTTTATAGGCAATGGCAAAAATTACAGACCCGGATAATCTATTTTATTCCGAATACACTTATACAAGTGCTATAGATCCTACCATTGCTTTAGATGGTGGTCCAGCCAATA
>Ga0222714_10002067_pt1 | contig 21805 bp, 23 predicted proteins | sample C33_3DmetaG_FD_165048 | JGI IMG/M metagenome (GOLD analysis project Ga0222714, IMG submission 165048) | Estuarine water microbial communities from San Francisco Bay, California, United States - C33_3D | ecosystem: Environmental > Aquatic > Marine > Unclassified | place: USA: California...
TGGGCAGTGCCCGCTTGACTACCATTCACCATTACCCTCAAGCTGCCCGGAGGCAGTGCCAAACTCAGCACCCAATAGGTCATGCTCACTTGAGCTCCGGGCGGAAACGTCACCGTCTGCTGCCAAACCGTGCGGTTGGGCAGTACGGAACCATTGACAATCATGTAGTTGCCCGTTCCAGTCGTGTGGTCGCCCCACGTTCCAAAGTTCGCGTGCACCGCATTCGGGTTGGGCCCGACGGCGTAGGTGCCCTCGTTCCAAATCGAGAACTGGTTGTTGATGTACTGCGACGTGAACCCCGTGTTTCCGGCGCTAAAGCTTCCGTTGACCGCGGGCTGCACTGCTCCGCTTTGGGTGCTTACACTAATGCTCGCCGCAGCGGAACCCACACGCGCCCGAGTCACCGCACAGGTGTCGCAGGATACGCTCGCCGACGGTGTCCAGAGAAATGGCCCAGCACCCAGCGCTTCAAGCGTGACGCTGTCGCCCGCACAAGCATAGAGGCTGTCTCGGGCGACGTCTACCGCGCACTGAGCCCGAAGATCCAACGTGCTTAAAATCAAAAATACCGGCATCCACCAACGCATGCCGAAAGTTCGGGAAAAATCTCGGGTTACGGCTACTTCGCCGGTACTATTCCCTTCAACGGTGCGCGAAGGCGCTCGTTCGCTGCGCGTCCGTCCACAACCGCCTTGCGAACACCATCCTGAGCACAACCTTTTTGCTCGTACTGCGCCGCAATGCGCTCGTAGCGGTAGGACGTCAGGGCCACTAATCGAGTCAACTGGGCAAAAAACTGTTCAGGGTCGCCAACCTGGTTCTGAGTGGCCACAATTTGGGGCTCAAACTGTTCGTAGTACCAAGCCGCGTCGGCGCATGCGATGACCCCCTCGAGGGCAAACGCCTGCAGCGCCAAACGCTTCCATGCACGTTCGTAACCCCCTTTCGGGGTTTCTCGAGCGAGAAGCTTCAAGTGCAATTCACTTAATGCCGACTGGTGGCTTTGAAGCTTTTCAGCAGCTACCTTCGGGGCAAAGTAGCTTTGAGCGGCTGCCGAAAAGTGAAGCATAAAAAGCGCGGGTAGTAGGACGCGGAGCATGTTCCAAAAATACGGGCAACCTGAATAAAATGTGTTACTAAATGACTAATTACACCTCTGGGTGCGTAAACGATTGGGCCCGTTTGCTTTACGCAGAGCTGACCCAGCTCAACGATCCCCAAGCGGCACCCCAAATGGCCGCCTACATGAAGGACCATTTCACGTTTTTAGGCGTACCCAAGCCGCGTCGGGCCGAAATCCAGCGCGCCCATTGGCCCGACCGACCGCGCAAAACTGCGGCAATCTCGACCATCAACGAGCTTTGGAAGCTTCCGCACCGCGAAGCCCAGTACGTCGCCCTCGACCTTCTGAAATCCGAGGCCAAGCACTGGGCCCCCGAAGAGGCGCTCCCCGAGCTGGAAAAGTGGATCACCACCCACAGCTGGTGGGACAGCGTGGATACGCTGGCGGTGCACGGCGTCGGCACTTTGCTGAGGCGCCACCCCGAGGCGGTTTGGCCCGTCGTTCAGGGGTGGATTTACAGCGAAAATCTCTGGCTGAACCGCACGGCAATGATTGCGCAGCTCGGATTCCGCGCAGCGACGCGCACCGTATGGCTCGACGAAGCCCTCAAAGCCCACACCGAATCCAAGGAGTTTTTTCACCGAAAAGCCATTGGATGGGCCCTTCGGGACTATAGCCGGACCCATCCCCATTGGGTGCAGAACTGGGTGCGCACCCACCCGGAACTCAGCGGGCTCAGCCGGCGTGAGGCGCTACGCCTTCTCGGTAGCCGCGAAGGAGCATAAACAGGCCCGCAAATAGGGCGATAACGGCGCCTTCGATTCCGATGAGGTAGTAGGGCCACGCGCCTTGAACCAGCGGATGGTCCACGGGCGGCGGCTGGTTGACGTACCAGTAGTTGGACCCAAGGGCGGCGTTGACGGCCATCATGGCAAATCCGACCAGGTTGGTGAGGCCAATGACGCGCCAAAAGAGGTTGCGCGGAAGGCGCGATCCGCCCCGCACAATTAAGTACAGCGGAACCACCACCACCGACGAGTGCGCGGTATAAAACTGGGTCACGTAGCCGATCGTCGTGGACGATTCGAGGGCAGGGGTCAAGAAGGCCTGGATTCCGCCCAATGGACCCCAAAAAGCCACCAAGGGCAGCGCCCATTTTTGCTTGAGCACAAGGTGGGCAAAAAGCAGAAACTGGCTGAAGCTGCACATGTGGAGCGGCAGCGACTCGCGGACGTTGAAGGTTCCGTCAGCGAGGGCCATCCACCAGTACCAGGACTGGTTAGCGAGGATGGTCCAGCCCAAAATCTTCTCCCACTGGGCGAATTTGGGGTGACCAGCGCGGGGGGCAAAGCCAAAGAATCCGATAAAAAAGAGGGCCAAAATGCCGTAGCCGGCCCACCAGATTGGGCCGCCGACTTCGACAACCACCATATCCCACTCGCCCATTATGCCGCGCGGTTAATCCGCTTCCAAAAGAGCAGGGTGAGTACGCCGTAGTGCAGCGCTCCAGCGCCGAGGAATCCGATAATGTACCACGGCCAATCACCCATTATGAAGGGGTTGTCCACCATCGGACGCTGGCAGAGGAACATGTAGTTAGCGTCCACCAGGTAATTGATCATGCCCACCGGAGCCATGAGCAGGACGTTGACGCCCAAAATTTTAGCCCAGGTCCACTTGCCAATCATCCAGCCGCGGGCAAAGACGAAGTATAGCGGAATAATGATGATTCCGCCGTGCACGATGTAGTACTCGGCGTACATGAACGGCGTGTCTCCGCTGGTGAGTTCAGGAGTGAGCAAGCTGTGAGCCCCGCCCACGATGCCCCAAAAGAAGAGCGGGTAAAAGGCCCAGCGGGCACCAAAAGCAAGCAGCAAAATGCTCAGAATTCGGCTGAATCCGCAAAGGTGCATCTCAAGGTTGTCGTGGACGTTCCACAGGCCTTCTCGATACAAAAACAGGTGCTTAGCCAGCAAGAGTGCGGCCAGCGCGTAGCCCCACCAGCGTTCAAAAATCCGAAGCTCTTCGCCCTTCCATGTGCGGGCTGCTCCAAATACGATCGCCGCGTAGGCGGCAAAAATGGCGATTCCGCCCCACCATCCGGAGGTTCCGAATGAGTAGACGGCGTGTTCGATCACAAGAAAAGACATGTGCATTGCGTTTAGGTGGCGTCAATTTAGCACAAAGACGCTACCCAACACACACTCAAAAGCTTGGCTTGCGTTTTTCGAGAAAAGCAGTGGTCCCTTCGGTAAATTCTGCGGTGCCAAAGCGGGCGCCGAACTCTGCGATCTCGACGGCAAACCCCGGACCGCCTTCGGTGGCGGCATTCACCGTACGAATGATGGCAGCCTGGGCGTCCCCAGAGGCCTTGATGAACTGGCGCGCCATAGCCTCGGCAGCAGCGAGCAGGGCGTCCGGTTCGTGGACTGCGTTCACCAAGCCCCAGGCCTCGGCCTTGGCCGCGTCAATCATGCCCGCACTGAACATCATCTCGAGCGCACGGCCCTTGCCGACGAGTTGCGCAAGGCGTTGGGTCCCGCCGTAGCCCGGAATCACTCCCAGCGACGCCTCAGGTAGGCCCAGTCGGGCCGAAGACGAGGCCAGGCGCACGTGGCAGGCCATAGCGAGCTCTAAGCCTCCTCCCAGCGCAAACCCGTTGACCGCGGCGATGTAGGGCTTGCGCGCCTGCGCGATGCGGTTGAACAGCACATCATGTCCGCGCTGGGCAAGCGCCGTGCCCTCAGCCGGGCTGTAGCCCGCAAATTCCGCAATGTCGGCCCCGGCCACAAAGCTTTTGGGCCCCGCGCCCGTCAAAACCACCACCCGAACCTCGTCGTTGGCATCCAGCGCCACCACCTGCTCGTGCAGCGCCTGAATGGTAGGAGCGTTTAACGCGTTTAACGCTTCAGGGCGGTCAATCGTCAAAAAGGCAACGCGGTCGCGGACTTCGAGGCGTACACTAGACATAATACTTCGTGTTGGGTTGGATAGATGGCGTACTTTGGCCGTTCCAAAGATACTTTCTGTGCTCAAGCGCCTTCAACGTTGGTTTCAAAACAAGTCGGGCATCGGCGAAAACCGCGACGCCCTTGACGTCCTGCGTCGGCGCGTGGACGCCTTGGCGGCGGTGCAGCAGCAGCACCTGCCTGAAACGCTTAACCTTCCGTGGCTTCCCGAGAACCTGGACGGCGTATCCACCGCAATTCACCGCGCCGACGCCATGTTTCGCTACCCCTTGAGCGCTTCGGGCGGAACCTGGGTTCGCGCCACCACCGAGTACTTTGCCACGGGCCGCGAGCTCGCCCAAATCGCCAAGCGCACCGCTCCAAAGGCCACTAGCGTCTTAGACTTCGGGGGCGGGTACGGCCGGGTCGGACGCTTTTTAGCGCTGGAATTCCCAAATGCGCAGCGTTGGGTCTACGACCCCAAAGCCGCCGCGATGGCCTTTCAGCAAGCCCAATGGGGTGCCCAGCCTTGGGATGGTCAGCCCGCTGACCTCATTGTCGCCGGTTCTGTGTTTACGCACTTGCACATTGACGTGGCACGCGCCGAACTGCACCGCTTGTGCGGTCAACTCACGCCCGACGGAGTGCTTCTGGTTACCCTCCACGACTTTGTGCCGCAGACGCGCACCTATGCGACCACTGAAGAGTCTGCGCTCCCCGAGCTCGAAGACCAATTGAAGCCTGAATCCTATGCTAGCGTGTACTTCAGCCAAGGAGACTGGGCCCAGCTGATCCCTCAGGGCTACCGAAGCACGCTTCGCCCCGATCGCTTTGGGGGCACGCAGCAAATCATGCAGATTCGGCGCGCGGAATCCGGAGCATAACGTCAGTTCCGTGCGCGTCTGACGACTCAATCCACACTCGGCCGCCCATTCCGGTCACGATCGACTTGACCATGGCCAACCCAAGCCCTGATCCTGTGGACTTGGTGGTAAAGTGCGGCTCAAAAATGGCTTCCCAACGTGCGGAATCAATTCCACTTCCGTTGTCCCTCACTGAAATCAACACGGCTCCCTCGTCGTCGCGAACCGCAAGGGCCATCGACGGAGTCCGGCCATCGGGCACCGCATCCAGTGCATTATTCAGAAGGTTGTTGAACACTCTGAGCAGCGAATCTTCGGTTCCGCGAACCACCCAATCACCGGGCGGCATGGCCAATTCAAGCCCTGGATAGGCTAGCTGAATGCGCCGAAGCACCGAACTTAAATCCACCGGGCGAAGCACCCCAGACGTAATCTTCGCAAGCTCACTAAAGTCTCCCGCAACAGCTGACATTGCATCAATTTGGGCGAGCATCGCCTCTGAGAACTCTTTGACCTCATGCGGGGTAAGCGTTCCCGCTCGGCTTGCATGCAGTTGAGTCATCAAGCGCATGGGCGTTAACGGATTCTTGATCTCGTGCGCCACCTGCTGGGCCATTTCGCGCCATGCATTCTCTTTTTCGGCAAGCGCAAGTGCCTTCGCATTCTCTTGGGTCTCGTGAACCATTCGGTTGTACGAATCCACGAGCTGTCCGATCTCATCCTTAGACTTCCAGGCCACGGGCCGCGGGTTGCTCGAGCCGTCTTCGGGGTTGCCCATCATGGCATTGCCCACCACCTCCAGGCCTTGGGTGATGCTTCGCGACAGCAGGTAGGCAAAGTAGGTTGCGGCCACAAACAGCACGAGGTGCAGCCAGGCCAGCGCGCGAAAAAAGGCCATGTCTTCGAGCGGAATATCCAACTTCGAATTGTACGGAACCACCATCAATCCCACGGGCAACCCCATGGAATCCGTGAGTTCCGCGGTGTACAAAAGCACTTCCTCCGCTGGGTCTTCTTCAGGGCTCGAAATACTTAAGACCTGGTTTCGGCGGCTGTGCACCAGTTCCGGCAGCCGCGGCGGAAGCACCCCCTCGTCCACAAGCACCATATTCGACGAAAGCAGCAGTTCGCCGCCCATCGTGTACAGCGCCACGTCCATTTGGTGAATGCTGCTGATCGAACAAAGCTCCTCGTGCAGTACGTTGAGCAAGTCGGATTCGCTGATGTTTGAGCCCAATGCGCGCTTCAGCTCATGCGCAACGTGCGCTTCCATGGCTTGCTCTTTGCGCTTGAGGCGCTCGCGGCGGTACTCAACCTCCTCGGCCTTAAAGTGCAGCAAACTCACGACGCCCGTGGCACCAAAGCCCAGCACCACCAGCATAAACATGGCGATGAAGATTCGGACGCGTAGGGTAATTCGCATGGCTCGTAGGACTTAGTCCAGGGCCTTGTCCAATTTTAGGGCCAAATGCGCACGGTGGGCTTTGGTTTCGGCATCCACGCCCGGATTGCTGCGCACCAGCTGGCGAATGCGCTGAATTTGGGCCAAGGCTGCCGACTGCGACGGGCGGTCGTAACCCGGAACCGCTTTTTCGCCCAATCCCGCAATGTCAATCAATCGCTCTATGTACTCAATCTGAAGATTTTGACGGAATCCATTGACCGAAGTGGTCCAGTCCGCCGCAAAGATGGCGTCGGTAAGGTCAGTGGTCATTGCGGCCGCGCTGTACTGGTTGCCGTAGAGTTTGGTGTCCGTCAGGCGCTTCATCACGGCAGGGTGCAGCACGTGCGCCAGCACGTTGCGCTGCATCGCAAGGCTTCGGTCGTGGATTTTGGGGTCCTCGGTCTGGCTAAAGAATCCGAATCCGCGGCGCTGCTGCTGCAGGTACTTCCACACGGGGGCCGCGGCATCAAATGCATTGGGCGCAAACAAGTACGTCCGCAGGGCGTTCATCGCACGCTTTTGGTCGGCAAGCGAAACCGGCGTGAACGGATCCTTTGCCCCGGGCTGCCCATTGAATCCGCGCTCGACGTAGACGCCTCCGATGTAGCGGCTGACGGCAGAGGCAGCGTTGTTCATTTCTCCGCCCAAAATCGCGTAGGCTTGTACGAGCTCTTGGTAGCTCTGGCCGTCTTTGCGGTAGTTGCTGAGCAAGGTTCCGTACAGTTTTGTGACGAGCTGAAACCGCTCAATGCTGTACGTGATTGCGTCACCCGACATGTCGTTGACATTCACGCGCGGATCAATAGCCTTGCCCGGCGAACGCATGTCGTCGGCGTCGTTGCCAAAGGTGAGCGCGGGCTCTGTGCTACGCGCCAAAATTTGCTGGAGGCGGGCTTCTTCGGCGTCGGCATCAGGTAGCGACGGACTGTAGCCGTAGGTGATCGCCCACAGATCGTAGGGACCGGGCTTGGTCGTGAAGTACTGGCCCTGCTTCGCGGGGTCAAGGCTGACGTTCACCGCAGGGTAGTCCATCACCGAGCCCACAAGACCCACCTGCTCGGTCAGCGCGCGGTTGTGAAGGTCCTTGGGCAGGTGAAGCTGCGAGGCCTTCATGTTGTGGTTCAAACCAAACGTATGGCCCATTTCGTGCAGAATCAGGTAAAACAGGGACTCCTCTAGGTAGGTCTGCTTTTGCTCCTCGGACGCGCCTTCGGCCGCAAGGGCTTGCATGCCAAAAAGGGTCGACTGCTGCAGGTACTGACCCGCCTGGCAGGCGGCGTGGTCGTGGCCCTCTGCAACGTGCTCGTCGGGCGCCAAGGCGTCCACTAGTCCGAGGTTGTTAAATAGCGCCGCCTGCTTCAGGCGATTCGCCACAAATACGTACTCGAGCATGATGTCGGCTCCAAGGATTTCGCCAGTGCGCGGATTGGTGAAGCTCGGTCCGTAGCCGCCAAATGGCGGAAACGGGCTCGAGGTCCATCGCAGCACGTTGTAGCGCACATCGCCGGCGTCCCACGTTGCCGAATCAGGCTGAACATTCACCACAATGGCATTCTTAAAGCCGGCCTGCTCAAAAGCCTCATTCCAGGCCTCTCCGGCGCGCTGAATAATGGGGCGAAACTCGACGGGGGTCGTGTTCTCGATCCACCACGTAATGGGCTTCACTGGCTCGCTTACTTCGGCCTCAGGATCCTTCTTGACCAAGTTCCACCGGTTAATCACGTCGCGGTAGTTTGCGGCCTTGGGGCTCGTCATATCGTTGATCTGCTGGCCGAAGTAGCCTACGCGCGGGTCGTCGCGGCGCGGAACAAATTCCGCCGACGGCATCGCCAAAATGCTGTGCTGCAAACGCACCGTCACGTAGCGCGCGTCGGTCACGTCGGGGCCACCGCCTGCGGCGTTTGGATTGTCGTACACAAGGTCTACTACTACGTCCGTGTTCTCAGGGTAGGCCCGAATTTTTGCCACGCGCGACTTCGTCTTGCTCAGTGATCCCAGTCCGAACTCCCGGCTTCCGGGCTGAGATGGTCCTTTTACACGATCAAGGGCCTCGCCCAAAAACAAGGATGTCGCATCAATTAACACCTCTCCCTTTGCGCGGTCCTCGGCGACAATCTTCTCGCTGAGCAGCACTGCGGGGCTGATGTTGGCCTCTGCTGCCTTACTCAGCGCGGAATTCGGATCAAAGTAGTAGCCCGTATTCTGGGTTTCGAACTGAATATGGTCGAAGTAGCGTCGAATCACAAACACCTCGTTGGCGCGAAACGAGCCGCGGTTAAATCCCACGCGCGCCACACCATTCTCAGCATAGCTCCAGTAGATGAATTCCCGGTCGAGCTGATCAGCGCTCAGCTTGAGGTACAACTTGCCATCGACGGTGTCTTGGTACACCTTCATGAGGCCGTCAAAGGCGACCGTGGTTTTGAGCTTTGCAGCAATGCTCACTTTCTTGTCGGACGGAGCCGGCGCGCTCACCGGCGCCTTGCCCTTCTTCTTGGTTTTCGACTGAGCGGCCACTTGGGGCCCAAATGCAGCCAGCGCGGCTACCAATAGTGCGGAACGGAGTACAGTGTTCATTCCGCCAAGATAATTCCCAGATTGCCAAGTGCCGTTGAGGCAATTGGAGCAAAAAAAAACAGGCCCCAGTGGGGCCTGAAAAAAACAAAACCGCAGGAAGTGCTTAGCCGTTGAGGGCTTCGGCTCCGCCTACAATTTCGAGAATCTCGTTGGTAATCGCAGCTTGGCGCGCCTTGTTGTAGTCCAACTTCAGCCCGTCGCGCATACTCGTGGCGTTGTCCGTGGCCTTGTGCATCGCCGTCATCCGCGCACCGTGTTCCGAAGCCTGCGAATCAAGCAGCGCCTTAAAAAACTGAATGTGAATGTGGGTCGGAATCAAGCTCAGTAGCAACTCCTCTTTGTTGGGCTCGTAAAGGTAATCTCCTGCGGCAGAAACACTGGGCACCTGAATCGGAAGCACGACCTCTTCACGGATCATCTGTACGGCCGCATTCTTGAACTGGTTGTACACCACAACTACCTCATCGTACGTGCCATCAATGAACTTGTCCATAGCGTCCTGCGCGATACTCCGCGCCGCCTCAAACGTCACATTAGCCACCGCGTCGATGTCGCTGCCGGCCAGAGTCTTGAGCTTGCTCAGCTGGTCACGGCCTTTCTTGCCAACGGCAAACAGCTCTACAACAGCACCTTGGGCCTCGTAGCGCTCCACGACCAACTTGGTACGCTTGAGCACTGACGAGTTGAACCCACCACAAAGACCACGGTTAGCCGTCATGGGCACCACAAGCACGCGCTGAAGCGGGCGCTTGGTGATGAAAGGATTCTCGGTAGCGTCGAGCGTAGCACTGACGTTGGCCATAAGCACACCAAGTTTTTCCGCATACGGACGCATTTGCACAATGGCATCTTGCGAGCGCTTGAGCTTCGCCGCCGAAACCATTTTCATGGCCGACGTGATCTGCATCGTGCTCGATACCGACGAAATACGGTTGCGGAGTTCCTTGAGGTTCGCCATCGTTCAGAAATTAGTTGGCGTACGCCGGAATGATCTCTTTTGCTGCTGCCTCGATGGCGCCAATCTCTGCATCGCCCCAGGCTCCGCCGCGAATGGCGTCGAGAATGTTGCGGTGCTTGGCCTCCATGTACTCGATAAATGCGACTTCAAACGCCTTGATCTTGTTCACGGGAACGCTGTTGAGCATGCCCTTGGTTCCGATGTAAATAATTGCAACTTGCTTCTCAACGCTCATTGGTGAGTTCACCGACTGCTTCAGAATCTCCACGTTGCGGCGACCCTTGTTGATGACATTCATTGTGGCGGCGTCCAGGTCGGAACCAAACTTGGCAAAGGCCTCAAGCTCGCGGTACTGAGCTTGGTCGAGCTTCAAGGTTCCAGCAACCTTCTTCATTGGCTTGATTTGCGCTGATCCACCTACGCGTGATACCGAAATACCTACGTTAATGGCAGGGCGTACACCTGAGTTAAAGAGGTCAGCCTCCAAGAAGATCTGCCCGTCCGTGATCGAAATCACGTTGGTCGGAATGTAGGCCGATACGTCACCCGCCTGAGTCTCGATGATCGGAAGTGCCGTAAGCGATCCGCCACCTTTCACCTTGCCCTTGAGCGACGCCGGAAGGTCGTTCATCTGCGAAGCAATCGCGTCATCCTTGATCACTTTGGCTGCGCGCTCGAGCAGGCGGCTGTGCAGGTAGAATACGTCACCAGGGTAGGCTTCGCGGCCCGGAGGACGGCGGAGCAGAAGCGATACCTCACGGTACGCCACAGCCTGCTTCGAAAGGTCATCGTAAATAATCAACGCAGGACGACCGGTGTCGCGGAAGTACTCACCGATAGCTGCACCCGCAAAAGGAGCGTAGAACTGCATCGGTGCGGGGTCCGCCGCATTTGAAGCTACAATCGTCGTGTAGGCCATGGCGCCCTTGTCTTCAAGGTTCTTAGCCAGCGCGGCTACGGTAGAGCCCTTTTGGCCAATAGCTACGTAAATACAGTATACGGGCTCGCCCTTGTCGTAGAATTCCTTCTGGTTGATGATCGTATCAATCGCTACAGTCGTCTTACCCGTTTGGCGGTCTCCGATGATCAACTCGCGCTGTCCGCGACCGATAGGAATCATGGCGTCAATTGCCTTGATACCCGTTTGAAGTGGCTCATTCACGGGCTGGCGGTAGATTACACCTGGGGCCTTGCGCTCAAGGGGCATCTCAAAACGCTCGCCTTCGATAGGGCCTTTGCCGTCAATCGGGGTTCCGAGGGTGTCGACCACGCGGCCCACCATTCCTTCACCTACATTGATCGAGGCGATTACGCCGGTGCGCTTCACCGTAGATCCTTCTTTGATGCCCTCTGCGGCACCGAGGAGTACAATACCTACGTTGTCTTCTTCGAGGTTGAGGACGATGCCGCGAAGGCCACTCTCAAACTCAACGAGTTCGCCCGACTGGGCATTTTGAAGACCGTAGGCACGGGCGATACCGTCACCTACTTGAAGGACGGTTCCAACTTCTTGAAGCTCTGCTTCAGAGGTAAAGCCCGAAAGCTGCTGGCGAAGAATCGCAGAAATTTCGGCGGGTTTGACGTCTGCCATGATTCGAATAATTAGAAATCAGCGATGTATAAATTCTTTTGGAACGAGCGGTCCAGGCTGCGCAGCGACTGCGCGATGCTCGTATCAATTTGCTTGTCGCCCACGCGAACGACAAGGCCCCCAATGAGGTCAGGGTTAACTTCTTCAGTAATCTCTACCGACTTTGCGCCAGAGGCCAAAATGGCCGCTTCAACCTGAGCGCGCTGTGCGGAGCTCAGCGCTACAGCCGAAGAGACTTTGGCCGAAACCGTACCGAGGCGGCGGCGGTACGCCTCCATATAGTTGACGGCAATCTGAGAGAGCGCTGACTCACGACCGTGGTCAACAACGAGCAAGATGAACTTTTGGCTGAGCTCGCTCAAACCAGAAAAGACCTGATTTAGGACGTTCTTTTTCTGGTACGGCTTAACTACTGGGCTCGACAAGAACACCTGTAGGTCGCGGCTTGAAGCGAGTGCCTCGCGGACAAATACCATGTCTTCTGCCACGGCAGCAGACAGTGCACGCTCCTCAGAGAGGTCGAGCAAAGCTTTGGCGTAGCGGGGCGACGAAAGGCTCATCTTAGTTCAGGTTGAGGTCTTTGAGGTCGCGGTCGATGTTTGCCTTAGCCACTTCGGGCTGGGCCAACTCGGCACGCAAAACTTTCTCAGCCATATCAACTGCCAGCTGCGCAACTTGGTTCTTAAGTTCCGTAACGGCAGCCATTTTTTCTTGGTGAATTTGGGTGCGTGCAGACTCAAGGATTTTTGCGGCTTCGACTGAAGCGGATTCCTTGGCCTCGGCAACCATGGCGTCGCGCATGGCGCGGCCCTCTTTTACAATGGCCTCACGTTCCTCGCGCGCTTGCTTGAGAAGTTGCTCGTTCGACGCTTGCAGCTTGCCCATCTCTGCACGAGCAGATTCGGCTTGCTTCAACGCTTGGTCGATCGCCTCTTCGCGGGCTTGCACCGCACTAAGAATAGGCTTCCAGGCGAACTTGCCCAGCAAGAACACCAAAATGAGGAAGACAATGGTCGTCCAAACTATGAGGCCTAAGCCCGGAGTTACTAAATCCATGCGTTAATGTGTGTTAAAAGTTCGTTTCACGGCCGAAGGTTCAGCGACCCCATAGGACCGCTGAACCTCGACCGCGTAGACGATTACTTAAGGAGCGAAACCACGACGCCAAAGAGACCCACACCCTCGATAAAGGCTGCAGAAATCAGCATGGCGGTTTGGATCTTGCCCGAAGCTTCCGGCTGACGTGCGATGGCGTCCATAGCTTGTCCGCCGATGCGGCCAATGCCAAGACCTACACCGATTACTGCGAGGCCTGCTCCGATTGCAGCGATACTACCAGTCATTGTTTAGGGGGTATTTGAAGTGAAACGATGAATAAAAATGAAAACGTTAATGGTGTCCTTCGGCGTGCGCGTGGTCGTCGTGATGGTGCTCTTCAACTGCAGCGCCAAAAGACATTGCGGTGAGCATGGTAAACACATAGGCCTGAAGCGCAGCAACCAGGAGTTCCAAAGTCGAAATGAACAGGGTCAGAACGATGGACCCCGGAGAAATCCAAACTGACTCAAAAATGAAGATCAACGAAACCAGCGACAGAACCAAAATGTGGCCGGCGGTAATGTTGGCAAAAAGTCGAATCATCAGCGAGAACGGCTTAGTGAACACACCGATCAGCTCAATGAGTGCCAAAATCGGCTTGAGCGGAGTTGGTACGCCAGGCATCCACACGATGTGCATCCAGTAGTCCTTCGTTCCGTTCACGTTGGTGATGATGAGCGTGAACGCGGCCAATACGAGGGTTACGGCAATGTTTCCGGTGAGGTTGGCACCCCCGGGAAAGAAGGGCACAAGTCCGAGGAGGTTGTTCACCCAAATAAAGAAGAACAAGGTCAGCAAGTACGGCACAAAGCGGTTCAAGTGCTTCTCTGGAATCGCTCCACGGGCGATGTCGTCGCGTACAAAGAGAATGAGGGGCTCGACAAAGCTCGCAAGTCCGCGCGGAGCTTTGTTGGTGTTCTTCGCGTAAAAGCGGGCAGCTGAAAGGAAGATAAGAACGATGAGAACTGCGCCCATGATGAGCGAAAGCACATTCTTGGTAATAGAGAAGTCTAGGGGCTTGTCTTCGGTGCCCGCATAGTAGATTTTCTCGTGCTTATTGACAAACTGCTGGCCGCCTGCGTTCACTACATGATGTCCTTCGGTGTCGTGATGGAATTCTGAAGATGAAAACACCACTAATCCATCGTTGGTCCAAAGAATTACGGGCAACGGAAGGCTCACCGCGTGTCCGTCCCAATCGAGGATGTGCCAGCCGTGGCTGTCCGCGATGTGGTGCATGATGAGTTCATTCGGGTTGAAGCCCTCCTCTTTGGGAGCGTGTGCTTCGTCTGTGGCGTGCTCGTCTGCAACGTGCTCGACTGGCGCGCTTGAATGTTCGCTATGCCCAACTTCTTCTGAGGCAAGCACGCTGCCCAGCGGCATGATGACTGCCGTAAAAAGAGTAAAAAAGCGTCCTAGTCCCATCTGTCCCGAATTGCGCGGCAAAGATAGTCCGAAAAGGGGGTTTATCACAGTCGGTTTACACGTTGAACGGCAAACCAAGTTTCAATGGCTTGAGCAAGGATAAAAATTGCCGCAAACTGCAGAGCGTAAGCCTTATATCCTTCAGGTTGACGCATGCTCAATGGCAGAACGACGGTGGCCACGCCAAGCAGCATCCGCAACATTCCGCCTCCAAGAATAACCCATATAAATGTTTTCGGGCGCTTGCGCTCAAAGGCAAATGCGAAGAAAAACACCGTGATTCCGCTTACCGAAATCCAGAGGTAGCCCAAGCCGTACCAGGGAATCCCCCATGCGGTCAAGGCGAGGGCCGAAACCGCAGCGAGCGCCGCATACGCGGCGGTGAGCTGGAGCATAAACTGCTTCATTGCTATTCGTTCTTTTTTGCTTGTATGATGGCAAGAAGGGTCGCAACCACTGTGCCGGCTAGCGAACCCCAGATTTGTCCCATTCGAGGAGGATCTGAGGGGTCAACCCACGCCCCTACAAGTGCGCCCAAGAGGATTGTGGCGAGCATTTGACCCACGAGCCCAAGGGCAAAACCATAATTGGGCTTAGGAGCCATGAGCCGTGCACATCGTGCTTAGGACGCGACCACCTTGGGCGCGGCAGGTGCGGCCGTAGGCACTGCGGCTGCAGGATTGATGGGCTTCGAAATCGGCTCCTTGGGGCCCATGTGGCAGTTGCCCGAAAACTGAGCGCCCGCTTCAATGCTGATTTGGCCGGTGTAGAGCTCGGCTTGAACTTGAGCCGTTTGGGCTAGTGTAGTGAGGCCTTTGACCTCAAGGCTACCGCGAAGCTTGCCGGCAATGCTAGCTTCAGCTGCCACCACTTCACCTTCGACAGACCCCGTCGGACCCACCACAAGTTTGCCTTGAACGCGGACATTGCCTTTAATCGTTCCGTCTACCCGAATGTCGACTGGGGATTGAATACTGCCTTCGAATACCGCTCCCTCAACGATGCGGTTGTGTTCGTGGGCGGAATCTGAAGTGCGTTTGACTGAGTTCATCATGGTGTTCCGTAGTTGCGTTGGACAAAGGCGCGGTAGGTTGATTCGTCTTTGGACCGGTAAAGGTGCGAAAAATTCGCCACAGTTACGGGCCAGTACCGCGTGCGATCAATGGGTAATCTCGTGCGGAGTTCGGGGTGCACCCGAACCTTGTCACGGTACGAAAGGGCTTCGGCGGCAGAGGCAAATCCGTCCACCAAAATCAGTTGGCTGTCTTCGTCCCATGGCAGTGTGCGGACCCCTAGCGGCTTGCCCGCAAAGTCCATCGAATGAATCCGCGCCAAGGCATTGCGTGCCGCATTGGCATCAAAACCCGTAGGAAAAAGTATGAGAACCTGATGGGGCGCAGCGGGTGCCACTTGGTAGGGTCCGTTGTCTGCGGGGCCATCGTCCGTGTCGGAGCCTTCGGCGAGCGCCGTCAAGTAGGTCTGTGCCTGCGCAGCTTGGGGGGTATTCGGGTAGGCCGCAATGAGGGCGCGAAGCGCATCTGAGTAGGTATTTCGGCCGTCGCGACCGCCGACTGCCATAGCCTTTAAAAAGTCTGCTTGGGGGCGCTCTGCGGCGGACCATTCTTGGGCTTGATGGATTTTGAGGGCCTCCTTCCAGGAGCGCTGGTCGACCGCTGCATGCAAGGCCAAAAAGGCCGGGGAGGCGTTCGGTGCGGCTTCTACGGTCTTTAGGGCCTTTCCTTGAACGAGGGCCGCTGCTTCGCTGTCGGGGTAGCGCTCAAGGAGTTCTTTTTTGGCGGATTCCGCCTGAAGGGCCTCGTTGGCGCTTACATGGAGGCGGTACACGCCATAGAGCCAGCGCGGGGCGTCGGGGCTCGACGGACAGCTGCGGAGCGCGCGGCGGTACGCTTTGATGGCCTCTTGGGGATCCTGCATTCCATCGCGGTAGGCGGCAGCAACCTCAGACCACGCCAGGCATGCGGCATCTCGAACGCTGTCGCGGGCGCTGGACTCGAACGGAACCTGACTGAGGTAGGCCTCAACATCGTAGCGAGGGTCGACCGAGGGCTTTTTAGGTGCCGCTGGCTTGCCATCCTGCCCGTTCTGTTCGGCCTGGTCATTTTGTTCGCCGTCTTTGGCGGCGGTCGCCGCAAACCACTGACTGGAACGCGAGCGGAGCCGCCAGTTGTCGACATTGGGACGTTCTCCGAATCGCTGGCGGAATGCCGCGGCGCCCTTGGCGCGCAGCGCCGGGGCGTACACCGCCCAGCCGGCGGCGGTTCCCGCGCCGGCCGAGGGCGCCGCAGCGTCCAATTCCGCGCTGGCTGCGCGGAGTTCCGCAAGCTCCTCCTCGCGACGTGCCCGCTCGACCGCCTCCTGGTCCGCCTTGCGCAACCCAGCCACATACTTTTCAAGCATCACGCGCACTGCCGCAGGATCGCGCCCGGCAAGAACCACCAACGAATCCGACAACTGAGCACGACTGAGCGCCTCGACAAGCACCGACAACGTCTGCGCCTTCTTCACAAACCCGTCGCGGCCGGCGTAGGACTTCGGAAGAAGGATTGATGCCGAATCAAAATCCACCTGAGCCCGCTCGTAAGCGCGTCGCTCAAGCGCCAGTGCGCCGTGGCGCGCATAGGCTAGGCCTTGAACCAGTGGCCGCTCCGGCTTGCCGGCAGCAAACGAACGCTGAAAGTAGGCGTACGCCTCGTCGCGGTCGTCCCACTGAAGGGCCAAATCACCAAGGGCAAAATAGATGCGGTCTGCAAAGTCGGCATTTTTGGGCTCGCGAAGCAGCTCCCGGAGCTCTTTGTACAGCTTGGTGGGATTGATTCCGCCCCCATTCATACTGCGGCGCAGCTGGGCCTCCAAAAGCATCGCATAACTGGCGGGCTGCGCCTTCAGACAGGCCTCGTACATGCGTCGGGCCCGCTCGGGCTCAAGGGCGCGCTCGTACAGCTGGCCAGCCAAAAAGGCATAACGAGCCCGTTGGTGGGCGCGCGGCGCCTTCGCCGCTGCGCGGCCCATCGCATCGGCCGCCCCAACCCAATCCTGATCGGAGATCGCCATCCGCCCGCGGATTCTGTAGATTTTAAACTGCCACTTCTTGGGGACTCCCTTGCGCTCCAGCTCAAACATCAGGGGCTCTGCGAGCGCCGAATTGCCTTGTCGGGCGAGAAGTTCCGCCCGCTCGAGCTCGGCCTCAACCTGCAGGTCGGGGTTCGGACTCAAGCGTGCAACAGTACTCAGCGCTTCAGACGCCGGCGCATCAAGACCCATCAGCATTTGGGCGCGAGCCATGAGCAAGTAGGCGTCGAACACGGCCGGATTCGCCTGCTTTCCCTTGAACACCATGCTGTGCTCTTGAATGGTTTTGGCCGCCTTCTCTACGGCACGCTTCGCCTTGGCTTCGCCCGGAGTGCCCGTCTTAACCTTCGACCAGTCGTCCACCGGAATCAACTGAGTGAAGTCGTCCTGGTGCGCGTCAACCGCCGTAGCCATGGCCTCTGAATACGCTACTTGGCCGTTGTACAGCGGATTAAATCGGGCCGTCACCTCGTGGTAGCGTCGGTTGAGCCAACGGTCTTTTTCGCGGCTGCAGCCCGACAGGACTACGACCGCGGCAGCAGCGCCCAAGGCAAGGGAGCGGAACAGCAAAGACGAACGCATAATGAGGTTAACGCAGAAAGTCCAAAGTTAGGGCCTTCGGGCGGCTGCGTTTCGGATTCCCCTACCTTTGAATTTGTGAAGACTCCGAAGCGAAGATCCAGAAAAGAACTCGCCCAGCATTGGCTTGCGAAGTGGCGCCACCGCTACCGCTTGGTTTTGCTCGACGAATCCTCATTTGAAGAGCGCTTTTCAATGGTGCTCAACCGCCGCAACGTGTTTTTGGCCGTGGGAAGCGCCGTGCTCTTTTTAATCGTGTCCACCACGTTCTTGATCGCCTACACCCCCTTGCGCGAGTATATTCCAGGGTATTCAAGCACCGCACTTCGGCGCGAAGCCGTGCGACTCAATGAAGTCACTGACTCGCTTGTTGACTTTGTGGCCTACCAAGAATCCTTCATTCAGCACATTCAATTTATGGTCGACGGAAGCCTTCCGCCCGATACCCTTACCAGTGCCGCAACACCGCCCCCGGGATGGTCGGCTGAACGCTTGAAGGCGAGTGAGCGCGAACGCAAACTCCGTCAAGAAGTTGAAGCGCGCGAGAGTCAAGCAGAATTGGCAAGCGAAGGCGAAATGCTCCAGCCCGTTGCCGGCTTGGTGCTGCGCACCGCAAATGCCGCACAGGGTCGCTTTGGGCTTGAAATTGACGCGGTACGCCCGTCTGATGTCGTCGCTGTAGACCACGGCACGGTGCTTGCGATCGAGGGAACCACTTCGTTGGGCTATTCCATGACTGTGCACCATTCTGACGACCGCATCAGCCGCTACGTGGGCCTTAACCGTGTTTTGGCTCGACCCGGAAGCAGCGTCAAACGCGGCGAAACCCTTGGCCGACTCCTCGAAGAAGACCCTGAAAATCCGATTCCGTTTAAAATTGAGCTCTGGATCCACGGACGCCCCGTCAGTGCCGCCCAAGAGCTCGGATACCGCAAGTAGTACGAAATGAAGACGTTCAAAGAATTTGCCGCAGTCCAGTGGGCTGCCATAGTTGACCGCCAAACCCGCGCGTGGGCCACCAAACCTTTTGAAACCCAGCAGCGCACGCTTGAGAAGCTCATGAGCAGCGCCGCCCGCACCGCCTTTGGCCGTGACCACCGCTTCGCCGACGTGCGAAGCCACGAAGAACTGGTCCAGGCGGTCCCTGTGCGCGACTACGAAGCGCTTCGCCCCTACATCGACCGCGTCGTAGCGGGCGATTCCGACGTGCTGTGGCCCGGCCGTCCGACCTACTTTGCCAAGACCAGCGGAACCACCTCGGGCGCCAAGTACATTCCCCTGACCAAAGAGTCGGTGCCCTACCACATTTCGTCAGCCCGCAACGCCCTCTTTGCCCACATGCACGCCACCGGCCAAAGCCGCATGGTCAACGGCAACATGATCTTTCTACAGGGAAGCCCGGTGCTCGAAGACAAAAATGGAATTCCGACAGGCCGTCTCAGCGGAATCACCGCGCACTTCGTTCCGTCGTACCTGCAGAAAAACCGCAAGCCGACGTGGGACACCAACTGCATCGAGGACTGGGAAGAAAAGGTCGAAGCCATCGTGCGCGAAACCGTGAACTCCCCCATGTCCATCATCTCGGGCATTCCGCCTTGGGTACAGATGTACTTTGAGCGCCTCCTTGAGGTCAGCGGCAAGTCCAGCATTGGCGAGGTGTTCCCCACGCTCGACCTATTTGTCACCGGCGGAGTGGCCTTCGAGCCCTACCGCGCCCGATTCGAAGAGCTTTTTGGCCGCAAGGTGCCCATCGTGCAAACCTACCCGGCGTCCGAAGGCTTCATCGCCTTTCAGGACCAGCCCGACAGCCAGGACCTGCTGCTGCTGCTCGACAACGGCATCTACTACGAATTTGTGCCGGCCGACCGCTTCTTTGACGAGAATCCTCCGCGCCTTAGCCTGGCCCAAGTGCAGACCGGTGTCAACTACGCCCTAATCATGCACACCAACGCCGGACTTTGGGGCTACAGCATCGGCGATACCGTCGAGTTCGTGTCGACGGCTCCCTACCGCATCCGCGTGACCGGACGCATCAAGCACTTTATTTCGGCCTTTGGCGAGCACGTGATCGGTTCCGAAGTCGAGTACGCCCTCGAGCAAGCGGTCAAGGCCCACGGCGGCCAAGTCCGCGAATTCACCGTTGCCCCGCAGGTTAACCCCACCGAGGGGGGTCTGCCCTACCACGAGTGGTTTGTCGCCTTTGACGAGGAGCCCGCCGACCTCGAGGCCTTCACCGCCACCGTCGACCGCGCCCTTCAGGCCAAAAACGTCTACTACCAAGATTTGATTTCGGGCGGAATCCTTCGCAACTGTGTGCTCCGCGCCCTACCGAACGACGCCTTCATCACCTACATGAAGTCGGTCGGCAAGCTGGGCGGGCAAAACAAGGTTCCGCGCCTGATGAACGACCGCAGCGTGGCAGATAAACTAGCAACTAGCAACTAGTTACTGGTGTATACCAATTTTTGGTATATTTGGTTTATGGGCAAAAACACATCGGTCTATCTTGGGGAGCACTTTGATTCCTTTGTTGCGGAATCGCTGAGCACTGGACGCTACCAAAACGCCAGCGATGTGCTTCGCGCGGGCTTGCGGCTGCTCGAGGCCGAGGAACAAAAAATCCAACTGCTTCGAGCTGCGGTTTCTGAGGGAATTGCGAGTGGGACCGCGGCAAATTTTGATCCCGAAGCCCACCTTCGGGCCCTCAACTCCAAATAGGTGTGCGCGTCATTTACACGAATGCGGCAGTTCAAGACCTCACTGATGTGTGGACATATACCCAACGAACGTGGTCAACCAAGCGAGCTGACGTCTACTATCGGGCGCTTATAAAATCCGTTCATCACATTCAACAACGACCGCTCATAGGCCGAAGCTACACCGAGATTTGGGCGGATTTGCGGGGATTGCCAAGTGGTTCGCACTTGATTTTATACCGGATCCTACCCCTCGACATCTTGGAAATCACCCGATTTGTGCACCAAAGCATGGATTTAAGCCAGCTCAACCCCGGGGGCTCCTAGCTATACTTCAGGCTGAAAGCCAAAATCCTGGGCCGTTGGCTTCAGCGAGGCCGCCACGGCCAGTCGGTCGCAGCGCTCGTTCTCGGGGTGGTCGTTGTGGCCCTTGATCCACTCAAAGCGCACTTGGTGGGGCTCCATAGCTTTGAGAAGGCGCTTCCAGAGGTCCGGATTTTTGACTTTGGCCCAACCGCGGCGCTTCCAGCCGTCAATCCATCGGGCGTTGAACGCATCTACGACGTACTTGCTGTCGCTGACCACGCGCACAGAACAGCCCGACTTGAGGGCCTCGATGCCCACAATTACGGCCATCAACTCCATGCGGTTGTTGGTGGTGTGAAAGAATCCGCCGCTCAGTTCTTTTTCGTGGCTTCCGCTGCGCAAAATGGCTCCGTAGCCGCCAGGGCCTGGATTTCCTTTCGCCGCGCCGTCGGTAAATAGGTCTACTTGGACCATCCTTCGGGGAGTTCCGTGGGAAATTCTGTTCCGAGCAGGTCGGCAGTCACGACGCGCGGGTACGCCCAGTGTTCGCCGTTGAGAATGCGTGCGCCAAGGGCTTCAGCCGTGTCGCCCGGCACAAGAGGCGTGCGCATTTGAAACAAAATGGGGCCCTCGTCGTAGTACTCGGTCACTCGGTGAATGCTGAGTCCAGATTCCGCCTCGCCTGCCGCAACCACGGCCTCGTGAATGTGGTGGCCGTACATGCCGTGGCCGCCGTAGGCCGGCAAAAGTGCCGGGTGAATGTTGTAGCACCGGGGCCCAAAGGCCTGAATCCAGGCCGACGGAACTGGCTTAAGGTAGCCCGCCAGCACTAGGGCCGTCACTCCTTCGGCGCGCCATTGGGCCAGCAGCGCTTCGTCGTCGTGGCCCGGAACAAAGTGATGGACCGGCACATTTAGTGATCGGTTCCAGATTCCTGCGGACTTTCGGTTGGTCCAAATTCCAACTGTTTGCACCGCGCCATTGGCCCAAAAATCGAGCAGGGACGCGGCATTGCTTCCGCTGCCTGAAACGAGGATTGCAACTTTAGGTGGATTCACGGCCTAAAGGTAGGGGGCGAAATGCACCACATTTCCAAAGATTGGCTTTTCTTTGCACCCATCAATAACTCAAAACCATTGGTTATGTCGGATATCGCCGCACGCGTTC
>Ga0222714_10002069_pt1 | contig 21803 bp, 23 predicted proteins | sample C33_3DmetaG_FD_165048 | JGI IMG/M metagenome (GOLD analysis project Ga0222714, IMG submission 165048) | Estuarine water microbial communities from San Francisco Bay, California, United States - C33_3D | ecosystem: Environmental > Aquatic > Marine > Unclassified | place: USA: California...
TTACATATTTTTTTTAATCATTTTTTGTCTTGTAAAAGCTTCTCTATCTTTTTCTTCTAACGTATCTTTGATAAATTTAATATCATTAGCTAATTGTGGTAATACAATTTGATCGAGTGCATTTGCGCGTTTACGTGTTTTACGTATCGCATTTGCTAATCGGTAGGTTGCATTATCAATTTCAGCGAGTTTTACCATCATCTCACGAACTTCTAAAAACGTTTTATATGCATAGTCAAATTTTGTATTGGTTGCCCCAAATCCATACGTGATACGTACATGTTTCGACTCGTGGGATACTTTAGGAAGTTCAACCCCCATCACAGAGCGGTATTTAATGGATATACCATCATCTATAGGTATCGATTTAGAAATATCAGAAACAATTCCTAACGTGATATTTGCATCTTGAAGTGCTTTATAAGCTGCTTTAAATTTTGAGGTCACATTTTTACGGAGTTCTTTCACTTCATTTAAAATATCCATCATCTCTCGAATCAAAATATTACGTTTACGATCCATGAGCTCGTAACCTTTGTTTGCAAGCTTTAACCGAGCATTGAGATGCATCAAATTTCCTTTTGTTGGAATGACTTGACGACTCATGTGAGGTTAACCTGGAAACGTTCAGAAGCTTTATTAGGATGATAGAATGCTTCTATGCTTTCTTTATTAAGTCTCTCTAAGCTGTCTTTCGGTAATAGCGATAATAAGTCCCAACCGAGATCAAGTGTTTCATCGATGGAGCGATTGCTTTCAAAACCTTGAGATAAAAAATGTTTTTCAAACATACGACCAAACACAAGATGAGCTTGATCATAAGTTGATAATTCATCTTCACCAATGACAGAAGCTAAATCTTTAGCATCTTGAACTTTTGCATACGATGCAAATAATTGATTGGTGAGTTTATCGTGATCCTCACGTGTAAAGCCTTCACCAATACCATCTTTCATTAAACGTGATAAAGAAGGTAAGATGCCAACAGGAGGATAAATTCCTGCTTGATGGAGATCTCTTGATAAGACGATTTGACCTTCAGTAATATAACCAGTTAAGTCTGGAATTGGATGCGTGATATCATCATTTGGCATCGTAAGTATTGGAATTTGAGTGACAGAACCTTCTATATTTTTAATGAGTCCAGCACGTTCATAAAGTGATGCAAGATCTGAATATAAATAACCTGGATACCCTTTTCGACCTGGAATTTCACCTTTAGAAGAAGAAAATTCTCTTAAGGCTTCACAATAAGTAGTCATATCTGTCATAATGACCAGAATATGCATGTGATGCGTAAACGCTAAATATTCAGCAGCTGATAACGCAAATCGTGGTGTTAATATACGTTCAATGATTGGTTCATTAGAGACATTGACATACATGACAACACGGTGCATGACACCTGCTTCTAAAAACTGAGTTTTAAAATAGTTTGCAACATCATGCTTCACACCCATTGCAGCAAAAACAACACCAAATTGTTCCCCTTTTTCTTCGGCAATTTTAGCGTGCTTTACAATTTGAACTGCAAGTTCATTGTGAGGAAGACCAGCACCAGAAAAAATAGGCAGCTTTTGACCTCGTATTAATGTCGTCAGTGCATCAATGGATGAGACACCTGTTTGTATAAAGTTTCTTGGATACATTCTTGATACTGGATTTAAAGGGAACCCATTAATTTGTCGATATTCATCAATAAAAACATCGCCTAAACCATCAATCGGTTGACCTGAACCATTAAAAACACGTCCTAAAATCTCTTTAGAAAGTCCAATTTCAACGGCACGTCCAGACAATCTTGTACGAGTATTATTTAATGATAAATCATTGGTGCCTTCAAAGACTTGAATAGCGATACGATCACCATCAATATGAACGACACGTCCATATCGAGAAGGTTTTCCTTCCACTTGGAGTTCAACCATTTCTTCAAATCCAACATCTTTGACATTGTCTAAAAAGATGAGTGGTCCATGGATTTCGTCTAATCCAACATATTGTTTGATCATCTAAAATCCTCCTTAATCAATTCTGCGCATGACATCTTTAATCATGCTACTATACGTATCAAATGAAGAAGAGTCATCATTTGATATGTCATATTTCATTTGAATGATATTTTCAAAAATTTGTGTTTCTTTTAACACTTGAATGGATTTGTGTTCTGAGACATATTGAAGCCCTTGGTCATATAAGAAGATGATGATTCGCATCATATCATATTGTTTTTTTAAGGGTACATACGTATCATCTTTATGAAATGCATTTTGTTGTAAGAAACCAATACGTATGACTCGACCAAGTTCTATGATAAGTTTTTGATCATCAGGTAAAACATCTGAGCCAATCAGTTTCACGATTTCTAACAATTTTGTTTCTTCAGCAAGTAAATAAATGAGTTTTTGTCTAAATAGATTAAAATCATCAGCAACATGATCACGATAATAACGATCTAAATCATGTCCATAATCTGAATAGGACTCGTTCCAGTTAATAGCTGCATAATGTCTTGCATAAGCAAGTTGTTTATCAAGTGCCCAAAAGGTACGAACAAATCGTTTTGTATTTTGCGTCACTGGTTCAGAAAAATCTGCACCTTGAGGTGAAACTGCGCCAATAATCGTCACAGAACCAGTCAAATGATTTAATGTTTCTACATAACCTGCACGTTCATAAAATTGTGAGATACGACTTGGTAAATAAGCAGGGAATCCTTCTTCAGCTGGCATTTCTTCTAAGCGTCCACTAATTTCACGAAGTGCTTCCGCCCATCTAGAAGTAGAATCTGCCATTAATGCGACGTGATAGCCCATGTCTCTGTAATACTCAGCAATTGCAACGCCTGTGTAAATACTTGCTTCACGTGCAGCAACTGGCATGTTGGATGTATTTGCAATTAAAATGGTTCGTTCTAAAAGTGGTTGGTTTGTTCTTGGATCAATCAGTTCACTAAACTCTTCAAGTACTTGTGTCATTTCATTACCACGTTCTCCGCAACCTACATACACGATTAAATCAGCATCACACCATTTCGCAAGTTGATGTTGCAACATTGTTTTTCCGGTTCCAAATCCACCAGGAATGGCAGCTGTACCACCTTTAGCAATTGGAAAAAGCGTGTCAATCACGCGTTGACCACTTATCAGTGGCACATGTGAAATATGTCTTTCTAATACAGGACGTGATGTTTTAATTGGCCATTTTTGAGTTAAATTTAGTGTGATGATACCATCTTTTGTTTGAATTTCACAAATGGTGTCTAATACGCGATAGGATCCACTTTTTTTAATTGTTAAAATTTCACCATGAATATTTGGTGGAATCATGAGTTTATGTTTAAAAACTGGTGTTTCAAAAACTTCTGCAAAAATCATACCTGGTGTGACGTGATCGCCTTTTTGAAATAAGACTTTAACATCCCATTTTTTCTCTTGATCAAGTGGAAATGTTTGACTTCCAGGTGGAATAAAGTGTCCATGATTTTTTTCGATATCTAATAATGGTCGTTGAATACCATCATAAATATTAGATATTAATCCAGGACCTAAGATCACTGAAATAGCCTCACCAGATGGATAAACGGGGTCACCTTGTTTTAGTCCAACCGTATCTTCATACACTTGAACAATGGTTTTATTTTTTTGAATTTGAATGACTTCACCTAAAAGCTTGTTTGGTCCAACATAAACCATTTCAAGCATTTTAAAAGAAGTTGCATCATTGACAGTAATGACAGGACCATTGATGGCGTGAATTGTATGTGTATTCATATTAGGCCCTCACAAAGAGTTTTGATGTTTGTAAAAACACGTTTTTTTGATGTTTAAGTAATGCATCATAAGTATGATCAAATTCAATGGACTGATTTTTTACCGTAAGCAAAAAACCTCCAATAACAATGTTTGGATGCATTTGAACGTCTAATGATGGATAGTTTTTTTTGATTAAGTCACCAAGAACATGATCACTCGCTTGGATATGAAGAATAAGGTTTTTATGCTCATACTGATTTGCGTATGTTTTGATTTTATGAGACATGGATGTGATGTATGCTTTTGTTGTCATGAAAGATTTTATACGCTTGGTGACGGTTTCAAAAATATCTGAAACCATATTTTTTCTTAAATTCATAAGCGTTTCATCGTACTCAACACCTAAGTGATTAAGTTTCTCTTGATGAATAATCGTAAGTGATTTGAGTTCACGGTTTTTTTCTAGTTCATGTTTAATCGTTAATGCTTCTTGAATTTTAGACATTTCTTTTTGATACAGTTTTTTAATTTCTAATTTCAGTGTTTCAATGTTTTGATCAGCAACATGTTTCATATTTTTTTCAAAATATTTTAAGAGTTGATCGTTATTATAGTAGGCCATATGTCCTCACAGTTTTATTCCAATCGCTTCACTGACATATTGGTCAATGACTTGACCAATATCACTTTCAACGTGGCGATCTGGAACTTCTAAAATAATTTTTCTTGGAAGCTTAAGCTTATATTCTGAAATGATTGATGGTGCAAGCGACACTAGCTTTGTCGTAATCAAAATAATCCCAACATTAGGATTTTGAATGGCTATTTCTAAAGCATCTAAAAAAGCTTGACGCTCATGCAACACTTCACCTTCAATGCCAACAAGTCTCATACCAACGAGACTATCAACATTGTCACTAAGAATATAAAAAGTCATTATAATTGGTTAATAATTAAGATGGAAATAAGTAGACCATAAATCGCAACACCCTCGCCAAGTGCAACGAAAATTAATGATTTACCGAAGTTTTTTTCATTCTCAGAAAATGCACCAATTGCTGCAGGAGCAGCAGCAGCAACGGCAATACCTGCACCTAATGCTGATAATCCTGTTGCGAGTGCAGCACTTAAGAAACCAAGACCTTGAGCAAGAGTTCCTGTGAGCAAATCAACTGCAGGAATGACTTCATCAGCCCCATATAGTTGCGGTTTTACAAAAAGTTGAACTACAAATACAAGTGTAATGACTGTGAAAAAGCCAAAAACATGTTTCATTAACGCTTTTTTAACTTTGGACTTACTTTGCTTCCCGTTAAAAGCTGAAACAAGTGGAATCATAATAAGTAAAATCAATATAAGTGGTAATACAAAATCGATAAATGTAAGCATATATAGCCTCCGTTATTTTATTTTTAAAGGGGTAAAGGCAATGCCATTCCCTTGATAATATCTAGAAAATAGTTCATAAAACTGTAGACGTAAGACTTGGATTCCTACAATCATTCCTTCAAGTGCCATCACAAAGATGTTTCCAAAAATTAAGACAAAGATACTTCCCGCACCACCTACCATTTCCATCAGTGACATGACAACAAGCATCATACCCGCATGCGAGAGGATGAATCCGCCAACACGTAAAAATGACATCGTGTTGGTAATATAGGATAATAGAATTTCAAATAATTCAAAGAATCCTTCTACAAAGAATCCACCAAAACCTGTTGGAAACATTTTTTCCCCATGAGACCTTCGCTCAAAGGGTTCTTTAAAGAAAATCAGTAGAAGTGGGATACCGATGAATGGAATCGTAAATACAGGTGTAAGAATATCAATTTGAAAGCCCATGGATAATCCAAGTGCGGATAACAAGTACGTATAAAAGATGAGTCCTGCAATGCCATTATGAGACATGATCATCTCTATGTAATGTTTATGTTTCGCTTTAATGTAAATACTAATGATCATCGCAACAATAATTAAGAACACACCAATACCGATCGCTGAAATGAGAAGTGTCATTGTAAAATCAGCATCCATCACATGAATGGGTTTATCCAATAAGCCAAAGACATTTTGGAAGACTGGAATCAAAATTTCTTCGTTACCAAATAAGGATCCATATAAAAATCCGAAAATGGCAGAGGTGATTCCAATTCGAATTCCAATGGCACCAAGCATACTTCCTTTTTTCTTGTAAAGCCATAACCCTAATAATGATAAGACAATCCCTTGACCTAAATCCCCAAACATCAGTCCAAATAAAATGGCATAACTCCATGCAACAAAGGGTGTTGGATCAATGTCATGATAACTCGGTAATCCGTACATCTCAACAAAAAGTCCAAAGGGTTTTGAAAACCAACCATTTTTAAGTTTTGTTGGGGGTTTTATTCTTTTATCAGCATCCGCATCATTAATTTCAACTTCGACATCAGGTATCAACTCAAAGGAAGATTTAATTTCAGAAGCATACACGTCTTCAGAAAAGACTGAGATAGAAATTTTATCACCTAAACCAACAACATATTTCTTGGCTTCAAAAATTCTATTTAGGTAAAGAAGTTCACCCTTAATACATGATAATTTATTTGTACATGTTCCTGCAATATTATCCATTTCTTGATGATAAGATTGTATTTCAAGTTGTGCTTCTTTTATTTTTGATTCAAGATTTTCAATGGCTTCAAGTGGTCGTCCATGAACAAAATCTGGAATAAAAATACGCTCGAAGAATAAGGAAGAGAAGATATTATCAACTTCACGCTTATATTCATCAGTTGTGTAATACATACACCATGAATAATTGTTATCGGTATCAAATGATTGAAAAACAAATGGTTTCGATTGGAAAAATTTTAACTTCGGAACGCTATCATTAGGTAATCTACCGAATCTAAATGTCACATATTCAGCAGCAAATAAATCATCAAGTGGTAAGTCTAATACTTTCAAATGATTCACTTGAATGAGTGCATCTTGATATTCTGAAATTTCTTTTTCTAATGTTTTAATACGTTTGATTTCTTCACCAAGCTGTAGCTTTAAGTTTTGCATGTAATCAAACATTTCATCAAAATCGATATCATAATTACGCTGTTCGACATCTGTAAGTTGGATATTAAATTTTGTTTCAATATCTTTCACATCTTGTAGAAGTGTTTGACACGGGTTTTCTGAAACAAATGATGTCGAACCATGCACTTTCTCTATGATTTCACTAGCAAGTACAGGATGAATATGTTCAGTTTCGATGAGTTTTGTTAAGACATCATCAAGTTGACTTTGATTGGCAGTAATATCGATTAATTTAATTGTAGAAATTGCCATATTTTCTCCTAAGTGTAAATAAGCATTTGTTGCATCTCAACTTCAGAAACTTGATAACGAACGCCTTCAATGATATTGGTTAGGTTATCGTTTTGTATTTCTATAAGTGTTAAAAATGCTGTGAAAACTTTTGGAACATCGGTAGCAAAATACATAAACTTTCTTGCGAGATCGTAACGTATTTTTCCTGCATAATATTCAATGTATACAAAGTCTTGATCGTTTTTATAATATTTCAAGTTTGAATGTGTTAAGTATTTAAGAATATCATTAGGATCTTTAAGTTCGATGATTTCATCGAGTTTTCGCTCTCTTAATCGAGAGTGTTTTAAAACAAGTAAGTTTTTAATGGTGAGTGGGTCTGCTTGATAAAACTTTTTTAACCGATATATTTTCGTTAAATTTTGAAGTTCAATTCTCGTGTAATATAAATCTTTTAAATCACGTGCGAGACTACCCTTATAATTGTTATCAACTCTTATAAACGCTTCATCAAAATAATACATTTCAAGTTTATATTCGATATCTAAATAACGAATCAATGTTTTGTCTTTGACATAATAAGGTTTAATGATTTTGTAATAATCTGAATCCTTTAATGACTCGATTAATTCTTCAAAGGTTTCTGAAGCCATGAGTTTTGTAAGATCAATTTCAGTATGAACATCGAAGAAGTAAGGGACTTTTCCTTTTATTGTTTCTAAGTCATCATCACTAATGATGGTTCTTAAGACACTTAATATCAAATCGCTTTCTTGTTTAATCACAGAGAGTTGATAATAGGATTTATCTTTCGTGTAAACGCTATGAATCAATTTCAAGATACGATCAAAATTATTTTTTCGAATGAGTAATTCAAGTTGTCCACGATGCACTGCTTTTACGTTAATATCTTTTAAAATCGATTCATAAAAAGGATGCTTTTTTAAATAACTTACAATATCGGATATTGTAGTGAATTTGATCATTCTTTCATAATCTTCTGCTTTTAAAAAGTCACCATACATTGATTTTGATTTAGAGATGATGGCATTATTTGCGTTACTCAAGATTCATGATCTCCTAAATCAATGCAAGCATTAAAAATGCTTTCAATCCAAGCATCTTTGTGTTGATTATATTGGTTTTGAATGGAGTTAAGTCGAGCTTCAAAATCTCTTTTAACGGACTGTTCTTTTACTTTGAAAAATGTCTCGTTCTTTTTATTTGTTTCATCGATTAGTTTGGATAGATCAATTTTAAATTGTTCTATCAATTTATTTGTTTCTTTATCGATGGTTTGATCCAAATGTTGCTTTTCTAACTCTAAGAGTTCAATTTTTTCTCGAAGTTTTTTGTCGAGTGCAATGATCTCTTTGGTAATAGAATCTTGCAAATTGTCACCTTCTCACGTTTTAACCACATTTTATTATAGCACTAATTTTTTATTTGTAAAATGATAGTTGAAAATGAACATAAATTTATTGTAAAAAAACTCAAATATTATCTCATTTTAAGAAAAATAGTATACAATATAAAAAAACAAAGAAGGTCGCTATGTTTAAATTACCAGGTTTTTCAAAGCTTGAAAGAAGTTGGATCTTATACGATATCGCTAATTCTGCGTATATATTAACCATTATTACCGTTTTATTTCCTATTTATTATCAAACGATTGCAGCCAATATTGATAACAGAACTCAAATATTTGCTTTTGTAACTGCTGGTATTGCATTAACAGATGCAATTTTAGCACCGATTATTGGGTCTTTATCTGATTATAGAGGCAATAAGAAGAAGTTTTTTAAAGTCTTTTTGACACTAGGTATTTTAGGAGGATTATTTCTTGCTGTTCCTGGATTGAGTCCACTTGCGTTGATTGTTGTTTTCATTATCTCATCGATTGGATATAACATGTCAAATATTGTTTACGATGCCTTTTTAGTAGATGTTACTGATGAATCACGTATGGATAAAGTTTCTTCAGCAGGTTATGCATGGGGCTATATTGGTTCAATGATTCCTTTTGCAATTGCAATTTTACCGTATGCATTAGTGACATTGGGCTTTTTAAATGAAAGCTTTGAACAATTATCAGTAAGTTTTGCGTTCATTGTTGCAATTATTTGGTGGTATGTTTTCTCACAACCGATCTTAAAAGATGTTAAACAAGTCTATGAATTAGAACATGAGAAGAAACCAGTTTTAAGAAGTTATCAACGTCTTTTTAGAACATTTAAAGATATTAAGAAATATAAGATGATATTCTTATTTATGATTGCTTATTTATTTTATATCGATGTTGTTAATACTGTGATTCGTCTTGCAACAACGTTAGGTTCTGATTTAGGGGTTGGCGTGACCACATTACTTGGTGTGGTTGTATTAGTACAAGTTGTTGCGTTTCCATCAGCAATTATTTATGGAACACTCGCTTCTAAATATGGTGGCAAGATCATGATTTTATGGGGTATATTTGTTTACGCCATTACCATTGGAATTACGTATTTCATTACAGAAGAAACAACGTATTTAATGTGGATCGTAGGTTTACTTGTAGGGATAGCTCAAGGGGGTATTCAATCGATTTCAAGAAGCTATTTTGCAAAAATGTTACCTGCTGAAAAATCAAATGAATTCTTTGGATTCTTTAGTGTCTTTGGGAAATTTAGTGGGATTATCAGCCCCTTCTTATTAGGACTTGTGATTAATTCATGGGGAACCAATCAAGCAGTGCTTGTATTATATGGGCCGCTTGCTATCGGAACACTCTTATTTTTCTTTGTCAACCCAAATAAAAGCTTAGCAAAATAATAATATTCTATAAAAACAAATTGACATCCATGACAATGGATGTTTTTTTGTATAATAAGACATATGATTATGAACTACTATGAAAAAAATCCAATGACATCTTTAATTATCTTAATTAATGCAATGATGGCGGTTGTTGTTTTAACAACCGGTGGATTTAGTGATTTAATCAATTTAATTGAGTGGGGTGCTTTATATCCACCGTTTATTACATTTAATAACGAGTGGTACAGGTTACTAACGGCAATGTTTTTACATGGATCTTTACTTCATATCTTTTTTAATATGTATGTTTTATTTTATTTAGGTGCACTCCTTGAACGTATCCTAGGAAAATGGATATTTCTAATGTTTTATTTGGGAACAGGATTACTTGCAAGTTTTGCAGTTTATGCACTAGGTGATCCTAATGTTGTAACAGTTGGGGCATCTGGTGCCATCTTTGGTATCATCGGGTCCTTATTTATCATGACCTATTTAAAACCATATTACTTTAATCCGTATTTTATAAGATCAATTCGAAGTTTAACCTTTATTAATGTGGCATTAACATTTATCATACCTCAAGTGAGTTTTTACGGTCACATTGGTGGATTATTATCAGGGTTTTTACTTTACTTTATATTGGTTAAACCAAGATTACAATCATAAAAAAACATCTACATAAGTAGATGTTTTTTTATTTAACTTTCATCATGAAATCTTTAAATGCTTGATGTTTAGGATGATCTAAAATATCAGGTGTTCCGTGTTCAGCGATGTTTCCTTCGTGCATAAAAACCACATAATCTGCAAAGTCTCTAACAAAGCTTAGAACATGTGTCACAAAGACAAAGTTCTTTCCTAAAACCCTTAATTCTTGAACCGCTGATAATACTTCAAATGTTAAAATTGGATCTAAAGAAGCAGTAGGTTCATCCATGAAAATGGTAGAAGGGTCAACCGATAATGCTCTTGCAATCGATGCACGTTGTGCTTGACCACCAGACACATTTTTTGGTTTTTTATACACTTGATCTTCTAGATGAAGTAATGATAAATATTTATGTGCCGTTTCTTTTGCAGTTAGTTTATCAACGCCTCTTGTTTTTTCTAAAACGAGCGTGATATTTTCCTCTAAAGATAAATGAGGAAATAAATTATGATGTTGGAAAATAAAACCAATGTGTTTTTTATATAGTGGATCTAATACATTTTGACCGTCAATATAAATATCACCTGAAGTTGGTCTTTCTATTCCAGACATTAACCTAAGTAACGTAGATTTACCAGAACCTGAGATACCAATGATTGCGACTGATTTATAACCCTCTAAAATAAATGAAATGTCATGTAAGACATCAACATCATATTTATGCGTGATGTTTTTAATGTTAATGTTCATAAACTCCATTTCCTTTCAATGAGTTTGGTCAGTTGTGAAAGTGGAATGGTAATAATTAAATAAAGTGCCCACATTAGTAAATAACCTTCAACAAATGCAAATGTTTTAGATTGTGCGATGACAATTGAGTAATAAAGCTCATTAAATGATAATACGTACAATAATGCACTCCCTTTAATAATTAAGGAAAAATTATTCATAAGTGGTGGCATTAAAATTCGAATGACTTGCGGGATAATGATATAACGATACCGCTGATAGGCAGTGAATCCAAATAAATCCATTGCCATATATTGATCATTTCCTACAGAAGAAAAAGCAGCTTGATACACATTTTTCATATAAGGTGAAATATATATAATTAGTCCAATTAATCCTGTAATATTTCTGCTGTAAATGTTAAACGCAGGTCCAATGACAAATGCTGCGATTACAACCATCACGAGAAGAGGTGTTCCATAAATGATTTCAGTAAAAACATTTGTAAATGCTCTTAAGTAAGCACCAACATATTTATCTTTGGTGATTGAAAATAAGTAAAAAATAAACCCTAAAACAACTGATCCTAGTAACGCAACGATAGATATCCAAATTGTATTTAAGAAACCTTCAATAATTAATGGCCCATATGTGTCAGTGATTAAATAAAGCTTAAAGTCTGACGTACGTCTTGTTGCGACAAACCATATGAATAAGAAGATGGATAAAAATACGAGTAAATAACTAAAAAGCTTTGGGTAATCAAAAGATTTTTTTTGTTTAGGTTTTGATGTGACCATAAAAAAACGACCTCAAAAAATAGAAGCGGCATTCGCCGCAACTATCTTAATTTTCATTAATATAAAATTCTAATCCAAAACGTCCGAGTGTTGTTAGTATTTGTGCATCATATTTTGTACTTAGAACATCGTACAAACCGCCTTCTTCATTAAATGTTGCAATGAAATCATTTGCGAGTTCTAATAATTCAGTATTTCCTTTGTTGACAGCCATTCCAATAGGTGAAGATACCCAAGGTGACCAAACAACCATTAAATCATCTTTATTTGCATTATATGCTTGTACAACTGGATTTGCACTCATTAATAAAATATCTGCTGTTCCTTGTTCAACATTCACAACCGCAGTTGCAAGGTCAGCTGCTTCAGTGACTGCGATATCATAAGATGCAGGAATCGTTGTTGAAACTTGAGATGCAATACCTGTAAATGTACCACCGCTATTTCTTAATTCTTCAACTGTAGAATCTTCAGTGATATTATTTTCTGCAGCAAAATCTTTATTTACTAAAGTAATGATTTTGAAGTAGAAGTATGGGTTAGAAAAATCGACAACTTCAGCTCTTGCAGCAGTAATACTCATAGAAGCGATTGCAATATCAACTTCACCTGCTTGAAGTGCTGGTATGATTGATCCAAAACTTGTATTGACGATTTCAACTTCACGTCCAATAAATTCTCCAAATGCTAATGCAATATCTACTGAGATACCTTCTGGATTATTCATATCATCAACCGTTTCAAATGGTGGATAACGTAAATCCATGGCAACTCTTAATGGTCCTTCTGCTTCACAACTCGCTAATACAAATATAGAAGTAAATAATACAACTAATGTTAAAATTTTTTTCATGCGTGAGTCTCCTTTTATTTTCATAAGGCTATTATAATACTCAATAACTTTTCAATCAAATGATATGGAACTTATTCATAAATATATAAAATTGTGTAAAAACTTATTAAAGGAACCTCAAACACCTACCGTATAATTTTTTAAGCACCTCTCTTAAGGTAATATCACAATAAATTCTATATAATATTTTTAATATAAATTTACAATAAATTTACATAATAAATATAAAATGTAAGCGCTTCAATAACCCAACCATTTTGACAAATAGCCTTATGAGTGCTACAATTAAAACAGAAAAACAAAAAAGGAGAGTGAAAAAAGTTATGAAATTTTTATCTAAAATGATAATTCTTTTTTTATTAACTTTTAGTGTTCTTGGTTTAGCATCATGTACAACCGATGACACACCAACGTTGATTTTAGGAGAAGGTGACTGGGATAGTCACGCATTCCACAATCAAGTCGCTGGGTATATTTTAGAACATGGTTATGATGTTCAGTTTGAGACTGTATTAACGGATACAGCAATTATGATTACTTCATTAAGATCAAATGATATTGATATTAGTTTAGAATTATGGAGTGATAATGTACCAACTTATCAAGAAGGTATTGATAATGGGGATTACGAAGAACTTGCAACAAATTATGATGATAATACACAAGGTCTATATGTTCCTTACTACCTACAAGATGAATGGGAAGACTTTGATTTAACTGGTCCGATTCTAAGTGTTGAGGATTTAAAAAGAGCAGATGTCATTGCTTTATTTGATGATCCGAATGATCCAGGTAAAGGTGTCATCTATGGTGGACCTGAAGGTTGGTCTGCAACTGCTTTCTTAAATAAAAAGATGGAAATTGCATCTTATGGTTTAGGAGATAACTATAACTTCAGAACCATTGATTCAGGTGCAACATTAGCTGCTCAAATTGCAGGTGCATTTACAACCAAAGATCCAGTTGTCAGTTATTACTGGGAACCAACGTGGCTCATGGGAATCTATGATTTAAGATTACTAGAAGATAGTCCATATTCACCAGAAGATTTTGCAAACGGTATAGGTGCATTTCCAACAGTGAACGTTACAGTTGTTGTTAGAGGTGGATTCAGAGAAGAATATCCTGAAATTACTGCATTCTTAGAAAATTATGAAACTTCGTCTGCACTAACAAATGCAGGACTAGGTTACATGCAAGATAACGATGCTACTTCATTAGAAGCAGCAATATGGTTCTTACAAGAAAATGACGCTTGGTTACAAAGTATTGTACCAGCAGATGTTTATACAAAAGTAAAAGCAGCACTTGATGCTGAATAATAAGAAAGCACCCACTTCATGTGGGTGCCTATTATGTTAAGGGAGTGAAGATATGTTTACATATCCAGAAAGTTTAGTATTTGAAATCAGTGATTTTTTTGATGTCATCATTGATTGGATATTAGTGAATTTAGATGGTTTTTTTGATTTAATTAGAAAAATCATCTTTTCTATTTTTGATGCGACAGAAAACTTATTAAGTATCATACCTTGGTTTGTCTATGTACTAGCTGTATTTTATTTAGCATACCGACTCTATAATATAAAAACAGGACTCATGCTATCATCAATGCTATTGTTAATCGGTGTCTTTGGTTTATGGGAAGATATGATTTATACACTAGTAATTGTATTAATTAGTGTGATAGTATCAATGTTAATTGGCTTACCAACAGGTATATTGATGGCAAAATCAAAACGTTTAGAATCTATTTTAAAACCAACATTAGATGCCATGCAAACCATGCCTTCTTTTGTGTATTTAATTCCTGCAGTCATGTTATTTGGTTTAGGGAAAGTACCAGCTGTTTTTGCAACAACGATTTATGCTGTCCCACCACTCATTAGACTTACGTATTTAGGAATTAAATCTGTGAATAAAGAAGTTGTTGAAGCTGGACTTTCTTTTGGTTCAACAGCGAGACAAATGTTATTTAAAATTGAAATTCCGCAATCACTACCAACAATTATGACAGGTGTGAATCAAACAACCATGATGGCAATGGCCATGGTTGTGATTTCATCAATGATTGGTGCCGATGGTATTGGGAGTGAAGTATTAATTGCAATACGTCGTTTAGAAGTAGGACGAGGAATTCAAGCAGGGTTAGCGATTGTCTTTTTAGCGATTGTATTAGACCGTTTACTACAAGGGATTGCATTATCCTTAGAAAGGAATGCATAAGATGAGTATTATTGATATTAAACAAGTAAGTATGATCTTTGGGACAACCCAACAACAAGAAGCAGCAAAAGAAAAATTAGAATCAGGTATTTCATTAGAAGATGTAAAAAAACAATCCAAAGCGACGATTGCGATTCATGATATCAATTTATCCATTCACAAAGGTGAATTGTTTGTAATTGTTGGTCTTTCAGGAAGTGGAAAATCTACACTCATTCGTTGTTTAAATTTATTAAATAGACCTACCATGGGACATATTACCATTGATGGCGAAGACATTACAGCCTTTGATAAAGATCAATTAAGAACATTCAGAAGAAGCAAAATCGCGATGGTCTTCCAACATTTTGGGTTATTATCTCATCGCACAATTGTCAATAATGTTGCCTTTGGGTTAGAAGTTCAAAAAATTGATGAAAAAACAAGAATAAATCAAGCTATGGAAGCCATTGAGTCTGTCGGACTTAAAGGGTGGGAAGATAAAAAACCTCATCAACTCTCTGGTGGAATGAAACAACGTGTCGGACTTGCAAGAGCACTTGTTACCAATCCGGATATTTTACTAATGGATGAACCTTATAGTGCACTTGACCCACTCATTCGTCGCGACATGCAAAATGAGTTATTATCACTTGAAGATAATATGAACCGTACGATTGTCTTTATTACACATGATATGAACGAAGCTTTTAAAATGGGAGATCGTATTGCATTAATGAAAGATGGTCAAGTGGTTCAACTTGGAACCCCGCAATCATTTTTTGCAAATCCAGCTAATGATTATGTAAAAAACTTTATTCAAGATGTCGATAAAACACAAATTTTACGTGCAAAAAGTGTATATAATCACTTTGAAGATATTCCACTACACACGCAATCAAGTGAGGAGATACTAACATACATGAATGATAAAGATTTATCGTTTACGTATTTAAAAGATGAAAAAGATCAGTATGCAGGGTACATTTTAAAAGACGATCTCACTAGTAAAACGAAAGATATAAGTAGTTTAATTCAAACCATTCAACCGGTTCAAAGAAATCAATACTTAAAAGATATTTTAAAAGAATTTCAAGATGATTTTAGAAGTTTACCTGTCATTGATAATCAAGGACGATTTAAAGGTGATATTACTAAAAGTGATATTATTGAGGCTATTGCTTAAAAAAAGACTTCATAAAAAGTCTTTTTTTTTATGCTATAATACATGTGAAAGCAGGTTTTAATATGCCAGCAACGATGACGCATCAACTTTTTGCTCAAACGATCATTAACCTACATCCAAGGTTTAAAAATCTATCGAAAGAGATGTTTAAAATCATGATGCTTGCCACTCAAGGTCCGGATCCTTTTTTCTTTTACGGGATGCATCCTTTCATCAAAAGAGGAGATAAAAAACGTGTTCAAAGTATTGGTAGCAGACTGCATCATGAAAATCCAGCTAAAAATCTAAAATCACTGCTTGATTATGCATTCAATGATTCTTCCAATAATAAAGATATTAAAGTTAATTATGCCCTTGGTGCGCTTATGCACTATGTATTAGATAGACATGTTCATGCATATGTATTTTCGATATCAGGTTTTGATCAAGAAGGTCAGTTGAGTCATCCTTATAACGTGTATCATTCTTATAGCGAAACACTTATTGATGTCGCGATTTTCAAACATAAAAATGAAAAAGTAGTTAAGTTTCATCCTAAAAAGAATATAGATCTACGCACTTATAATTTAAAAGTGATTCAAGAGTTATATCAACACACCTATCCTGACCTAGTGATGGAAGAAGATTTTTTAAGAGCAGCCCGTGATATGGTTTCGATTTATCGTACTGTTTATGACCGATATGGTATTAAGCATGCACTACTTAAGTTATTTTTAGGTAAAAACGCTCAAGCTTTTGCAGCATCACATCCTAGGAAATTAAGTAAAAAAGAACACTCGATAGATGTCTTAAATTTAAGTAAAAAAGGATGGGTTCATCCGGAGAATAATCAAGCTTTTAAAACGACAGTTATAGATATGTTTGAAGCAGCAACAATAGATATGTTGATGTTACTTGATCAAATAGATCTAGACAAACTAGATTTAGACGATTATGCTAAGAATGTGAGTTATGATGGGATGACCATTGGTAAAAAAATGAGATATCAAAGTTTACGTTTTCCTTTGTGATACACATCCCAATACTCCCATAAAAAGTGTGCAACGATACTTTGATAAGGTGACCATAAAAGGCTCACTTTTTTCATTTCATCGATATTTGAAAGTGGGTTTAAATAGGTGTGTTTGAGTCCTTCAATAAGTCCTAAATCTTTAAATGAAAAATGGTTTAAATTTTTTAAAACAAACATCTCATACATATCCATTGTCCATGGACCAATACCTTTAATTGAGATCAACTTGTCTGTCTCATTTTTATTTAAAAATGTGTTAAAATGAAAGTTGTTTTCTACACAATAAGTGGCCACCCGTTTCATCGTGTCAATTTTTGAGAAAGAAAGGCCAATTGAACGAAGTTCATTATCGTTTATTGCTAATAGAGTTTGTGCATTTAATGAATCTACTTTAGACTTTAAACGATTAAAGATGATAGATGCAACATGGGCTGAAACTTGTTGACCAGTAATTGTAAACATTAAAAAATGAAATCCATCCTCATCAAATGGAATGGATAATGAAGGTACGGTATCAAAAAGAGTTTTTAGTAAAGGATCTTGATTGAGTAAGGTTTTCACGTAAGGATGTGTATTTGTTATTTTCATAGGTCTATCCTATCAAAGGAGCTTTAAAAATGCTATCAAAACAAATCAAACAATCATATATTAAAACCATTATTTTTGTAAGTGTCGTGACACTTGCTATTTTAACGCTGTATGTAATGAGTGCACTTTTCTTAACTATTGATATTTTATTGTTGTTATTGGTGTTCATTTTTATCTTAATGGGACTCACTGCTTTTTTTTCATTGACATTTATCAAACTCTCAGCAAGTTATTTAAACAAAAAAGTAATAGTCAATAAACAAAAGGTTAAAAACATTGATGATTCAATTGTTGAAACGATATCTTTTGGAGAGAGCGCATTGGCTTTTAATCAAAATCGTTATGTAAAAGAAGAAATATTTTCGATACGTGCTTATAACTTTAAATATGCCCTGATTAGTGATGATCAAAACATGAATTATCTCATCTCAACAGAGGATATTGAGGTGATTCGTGACTGAGTATTTAATATCTTTATACGAAGCATCTCTTTTAGAAAAAAAATCAAATCTAAAAAAAATTTATTTTTTGATTTTTCTTTTAATCTTTATTCAGTTGATTTTATTCGTTGGTCTGCCTCACCTAAGTGTATATATTGCAATAACTATAGTGATTTCATTGTTGGTATTAAGTTATGTAGATTCGTTTCTTGAAAAAAAGAAACAACTACATAAAAAGAAAAAAGAATCCTTGTATTATGACATCTTTTACCCCGAAATGATTGGGTCAATCATGAATGCATCATTTAAGATTCAATACAATCATCAATCATTATGGCCATATCAAGAATCATACTTTAAACAGTTGATTCATGTCATCTCTGAACAGTGTTCAATCATCTTATATCAATTTAAGATTCAAGACCATCAAAAACCAAGTATTAAAGTTTTATTTCAAATGCCTTTTCAATCATTACCACTGACATACTTAAATCACACAGAAAATCTCGATACTCAACCAATCATAGCCAATCATCATTATGTATATGATGTTCAGAATCAAAATCACAATCTTATCTCATACCTTGATCATATCGAAAGATGTCCTCATCTTTTAGATATCGAAATGATTTTTAATGGACAAGACGCTATGTTTATGTGTAAAATAGAAAGTATGGGGTTTTTAGATGATTTTAACTTAAAAGATAAGACATTTAAAAAACACCAGGACCTACTTATTCACATTCATCCGGTTTACAACTACTTAATACAATCCTTAAAGGAGCTTGAAGATGCGTATAGAAAATGATTTAAAACTTGATTTTTCAGATGTTCTTTTTAGACCAAAACGTTCTACACTTGCAAGTAGAAAAGAAGTGTCACTCGATAGACAATACATCTTTAAGCATAGTCAATACCGTTACGAAGGCGTGCCAGTCATGGCAGCGAATATGGATGGAGTCGGCACTTTAGAGATGAGTTTAGCGCTTCAAAAACATCAACTTTTTACAACCTTAGTAAAAAGTTATCATTTAAAAGATTTCGAGGGAATTGATTCTCAACTTGATTTCCGTCATTTTGCAATATCAACAGGCACGTCTCAATATGACTTAGAACGCATTGATCTTATTTTAAAAAAATATAAAGCAATTAAGTTTATTTGTATTGATGTCGCCAATGGATATAGTGAAGTGTTTGGTGATTTTGTCGAAAAAGTGAGAAAGCTATATCCAAAACATGTTATTATTGCTGGCAATGTCGTGACAGCTGATATGACACAAGAACTTATTTTACGCGGTGCAGATATCGTTAAAGTTGGTATTGGACCAGGTTCAGTATGTACCACACGCATTCAAACAGGTGTGGGTTATCCACAACTATCAGCCATTATGGAATGTTCAGATGCTGCGCATGGATTAGGTGCACATATCATTAGTGATGGTGGTTGTACGAGTCCTGGTGATGTTGCCAAAGCATTTGGTGCTGGTGCAGATTTTGTCATGTTAGGTGGAATGTTTGCTGGTCATGACGAAGGTGGTGGAACCATCATTAATGAATATCATGACACTCATCAAGTTGACCCTGTAACACATGAAGCGATTTATCAAGAAAAGCAATTTGTTGAGTTTTATGGCATGAGTTCAACGACTGCCATGGAAAAACATCATGGTGGCGTTGCAGATTACAGATCATCTGAAGGTAGAACTGTAAGAGTGCCGTATCGTGGTCCAGTCGAAAAAACAGTGAAAGATATTCTTGGTGGTATTCGCTCTACTTGTACGTATGTTGGATCACCATCATTAAAACAACTTTCCAAATGTACAACGTTTGTCAGAGTGGCAAAACAATTTAATGATGTTTTTGTTAAATAAACAAATAAAAAGTAAAGAAAATTAATCTTTACTTTTTATTTACATTTCATGTCATGACTCTTTACATTTCATTTTGTATACTTACATCGGCTAAAAAAAAACAAGGAGAATTTTACATGAAAAAAATTGCTTTAGTATTCGTATTATTCTTAACACTTACGCTCAGTGCATGTGTTGTTGATGGCGGTAGTGAGAATGATTCATTCGATGAAACGTCTTCAATAAAAGTATACACTCGTGACACATCAAGTGGTACACGTGATGGATTTATGTCAGGGATAGGATTTAGTGCAGCTGCAAAAGATGATTCCATCTTAGTTCCTGGTTTCATTACTGCAGGAAACGCTGAACAAGTATCAGCAGTTCAAACAGATCCATATGCTATTGGTTATGTGTCATTGTCAACTTTAAACACACAATTATTTAAAGGTTTATATTTTGAGGGAGTCGCACCAACTGAGGAAAACGTCTTAAACGGAACCTATAAATTATCAAGAAACTTCAACTACATGCTACGTGATGATTATTCAGTATATGGTAATGATGCTGTAGCATACGAACAACTATCAAAAGCATTTATCGCTTACATGAGTTCAACTGAGGGATTAGCGTCTATTGCACAAGCTGGTGGTATTGTTGACTTAACAAGTGGACAACCATGGGAAACAGTGAAAGCACAATTCCCAATTTGTGGACAAGACAATAGTGCATATACATTAAAAATCGGTGGATCAGATTCAGTTGAAAAAATTGCGACTGAAATTTCACCAGACTTCTCAGCAAAATGTGGTAATGTTGTTCCTCAACATAACCACACAGGATCTTCTAATGCTTACAAGGGATTAAATGGATCCAATGCTGCAATTAATGATGCATTATCCATTCACGTTGGATTTGCTTCACGTGAATTTACAGCTCAAGAACCAGCACTTGTTACTGGTAGAGTTGCAGTCGATGCGATTGTTGCAATCGTTCACTTAGACAATCCATTAACTAGTATTACAGCATCTGAATTAAAACGAATTTACAGTGGAGAAGTAACGAACTGGTCAGTATTCTTCTAAAAAAAGTTTAAAGAAGGTCACGAATGATAGATGTTCAAAGTCAGATCACATTAAAACGAATTAAACAAAAGAATAGAACTGATCGTGTGACAAAATCGATATTTATGGGAGCTGGTATGTTATCAGCTTCCTTTATCGTTTTAATTATCGTCATAGTTGCAATTAAAGGTTTAAGTCCTTTTTTATTCATTTATGAAGGCTTTAATAGTAACACGGGAATTATAGAACTTCCAAGAGTCAATCCATTTTTATTTGTGACTGCAAACCAATGGTTAGATGGACCACTAGGTGGATCATCAGCCTATGGAGTTGGGTTTGCAATTATCAATACTCTCATTGCAGTGATTTTATCGATTGCAATCACATTACCAGTTGCAATTATGACTGCACTTTTAATAGCAAAAATTGCACCAAAACGTTTTGCTGAAGTTTTAAGAACTGTGGTTGAACTTTTAGCTTCGATTCCATCCATCGTATATGGTGTGATAGGGTTAGGTGTCGTTGCACCGATTGTTGCGAGTATTGGTAATTTGTTTGGATATCAAA
>Ga0222714_10002070_pt1 | contig 21791 bp, 21 predicted proteins | sample C33_3DmetaG_FD_165048 | JGI IMG/M metagenome (GOLD analysis project Ga0222714, IMG submission 165048) | Estuarine water microbial communities from San Francisco Bay, California, United States - C33_3D | ecosystem: Environmental > Aquatic > Marine > Unclassified | place: USA: California...
AATAATACTAAAGTTAATGCCTCAATTGTTTTTAGCAAAGAGAATGAGTTAGGTAATTACATTCATTACGGAGTTAGAGAATTTGCTATGGCAGGTATTATGAATGGCCTGTCATTATACGGTTCTCATATTCCTTATGGTGGAACGTTTTTAGTGTTTTCGGATTACTTAAAAAATGCAATTAGAATGTCAGCATTGATGAAAATCAGAACGATACATGTCTTAACGCATGATTCCATAGGCCTTGGTGAAGATGGGCCTACCCATCAACCAATTGAACATTTAACTTCGTTACGATCAATTCCTAATGCGCACGTCTGGAGACCTTGTGACAGCGTTGAGACAATCGTCGCTTGGCTTTGTTCGCTAGACAAATGCCATGGCCCATCAGCACTCGCACTAACCAGGCAAAAGATTCCCTTCATGCGTCGTACGCAGGAGCAAATTGAACATATTTCAAAGGGTGGCTACATACTTTATAACTCTCCCGATCATGCAAGGGTAGTTTTGGTGGCATCAGGTTCAGAGGTGCATATAGCTTACGAGGCAGCATTGAAAATAGAGAAAAATGGCATTCCATGCAGAGTTGTATCAATGCCTTGTATGGAGACTTTTTTTGAGCAAGAGCAAACTTACCGTGATCATGTATTGCCTGACCATACCTACAAGGTTACAATTGAAGCCGCACACTCGATGCCATGGTGGAGAATAATCGGTGACCATGGACATGCAATATCAATCGATGAGTTTGGTGCCTCTGCACCGGCTTCAGATTTATTTAAAAAATATAATATTACCACTGACTCGGTTGTGAGCTCAGTGTTGGCCAATATAGGAGATTAGAATGGCAGTGAAGATAGCAATAAATGGGTTTGGCAGAATTGGAAGAAATATTTTACGTGCATTGTATGAGGGCCCTCATAGGGGATCGATAGAAATTGTTGCCATTAATGATCTTGGTGATGCAAACACAAATGCACACCTTGCAAAATATGATACTGCACATGGAATTTTCCCCTTTGATGTTAAGGCCAGTGAAGACTCAATCATCGTTGATAATGACACAATTAAAGTCTTTGCTGAGAGGGATCCGAGCAAACTTCCCTGGAAAGAATTAGCAATAGACGTGGTCCTTGAATGCACTGGATTTTTTGCGTCTAAGGAGAAGGCAGGTGCGCATCTTCAAGCTGGAGCAAAAAAAGTTGTCATTTCTGCTCCTGCGGGTAAAGATGTCGATGCCACCATTGTATACGGTGTTAACCATTCAAGCTTAAGGTCATCCGATAAGGTCATTTCAAATGCCTCATGCACAACAAACTGTTTAGCACCCGTCGCTAAGGTACTCAATGATGGAATCGGGATAAAGAGCGGGGTCATGACAACGATCCATGCATATACCAATGATCAAGTATTGACGGATGTCTATCACTCTGACCTAAGGCGTGCTCGTTCAGCGACTCAATCCATGATTCCAACAAAAACAGGGGCAGCGGCAGCAGTAGGCTTGGTGTTGCCTGAATTAAATGGCAAGCTTGATGGATTTGCCATGAGAGTGCCAACGATTAATGTTTCGGTCGTAGACTTGTCTTTTATAGCTTCGCGTAACACGACTGAAGCCGAGATTAATGACATGATTGCCCAAGCAGTGAGCGGAGAAATGAGTGGGGTGCTTGCTATTTGTGATAAGCCTTTGGTCTCAATTGATTTTAATCACAATCCTGCATCTTCAATTTTTGATACAAGTCTCACAAAAGTAATAGAGGGAAATTTGGTCAAAATTTGCTCTTGGTATGATAACGAATGGGGATTTTCAAACCGAATGCTTGATACCACTCTCGCACTTATAAATGCCTAACTTACTAAGAACGCTCAGGAGTGCCGATCTTTCTAATCACGATGTTATCATTCGTTGTGACTTTAATGTGCCACTCAATGAAAATTTAGAAATTACTGATGACTCAAGAATTAAGGCATCATTACCAACCCTAGAGTATTTAGGAAAATATTGCAGTAAGGTCATAATCCTCTCACATCTGGGAAGGCCGACTGAGGGTGAGTTTGACCCTTGCTTTAGTCTAAAACCTGTTGCGGAATCTTTGTCAGCATACCTTAATATTGAAGTTCCACTGATCAGTGAGTTTAGTGATCTTAAAAAAACCTCCAGTAAGTTTGAATTATTTGAAAATGTTAGATTTCATGAGGGTGAAAAGGAGAATAAAGAGGGATTAATTGAAAAATACTTAGAGCTTGCAGATTTTTTTGTCATGGATGCATTTGGGTCCTCACATAGGGCCCATGTGACGACCTATGGGATTGCAAAAAAAATCAAAAACTCATTTGCTGGCTATTTATTAGAACAGGAAGTAGATGCTCTTGAGCGTGTCTCTGCCACCCGAGAGCATCCTTACATTGCAATCGTGGGAGGCTCAAAAGTATCTACAAAGATTGAGATCTTGAAAAAGCTCTCATCTAAAGTGGACTATTTAATACCCGGTGGGGGTATTGCAAATACTTTATTGATGGCTAAGGGTATTAATACAGAAAGGTCATTAGTTGAAAGTTCAATGTTAGATTTTTCAAATAGTTTGCTTAATGGTGAATTTGGTGATGCCAAGATCCTCCTACCAAACGATGTTACCACCGCGGACTCTATCGCTAATCCTAAAGAAATTTTTACGGATATTTCTGTTGATCAAATTCCTAAAGACCAATTGATCTTGGATATTGGAAAAAACTCTGCAAAAGAATTTTCAAATTACATTGCTGATGCAAAAACGATTGTATGGAATGGCCCCTTGGGTGTTTTTGAAGTTGAAGCATTCAGCATGGGAACAAAAATTATCGGTGAAGCCATCAAGCGCTCTGACGCATACTCCTTTGCAGGTGGCGGAGACACTGTAGCCGCAATCAATAAATTTAATCTCTCTGAGGGCATAAGTTATATTTCTACGGGTGGTGGTGCGAGTCTCGAGTATCTCAGCGGTAAAAAACTGCCTGGCATTGAAATTCTAAAATAATATGTTTTCAAACCGAAAAACTTTCTCTGATTTGATTGAGAAAGTATTTACCTTGTCTATTAATTCAATTATGCCTAAGGCTGCGGATTTTATTCCTTTTAATCTTAATACCTCTAAAAAGTCATTTTTATTAGCATTAGGTAAATCTTCTATCAATATGTCTAAGGCATTCCTAGATGCTTTTGAGGAGGAGATTGATGGATTCGCTCTTATTCCCAGGCAATACAATAACAACAAGTTGACCAGTAAAAGAATAATTAAGCTAGAAGGAGATCATCCCTATGTTTCCCCAAATAACTATCAGAACACCCAGAGAGTTTTAAATCATTTATCTGAGCATAAATATGAACAGGTATTTTGTTTGCTAAGCGGCGGAGGTTCGGCCTTATTTGCTCAAGCCGATTCATTTTTTTCGACAGAAACAAAAAAACGATTAATACAAGAATTCATTGATAATGGCGCCGATATAGAGTCACTCAACATGATAAGAACTTTATTGTCCTCTGTTAAGGGCGGTCAATTAATTGATTACTTGGGAGATGCAGAAATCATCAATTTTTTTATGGTAGATGTTCCAGAAGAGAGATATGATCTTGTTGCTTCTGGCCCCACTACCAATTTAATCAATGAGAATACAGAGTTGTCGTTTTTGGGAGATTTTTTTAATGACGAGGAGCAGAGATACCTCAAGGAAAAGATATCAAGACTAAAATCTGTAAAATCAAACACGATACAAAATCATGTGATCTATGATGCAAAAAAAATCATAAGGAATTTAGAGTTATTTTTCAGGGACACTAAATACAAAACTTTGATACTTCCAGAATGCTATAACCTTAATAGCTCAGAATTAGCAAAACTACACACTGATTTACTATTGCGTGTCAGTGATAAGGGCTCACATGTCCTTATCACTTCTGGAGAAATCCATTCAACAAAAAGTAAAAATAAAGAGTATCGAGGGGGTAGAAATTTAGACTATCTTCTAAGACTCTATTTAGAAATTGACAAAAGGAGAGAGTTTTTTGCATTCTCATTTGATACGGATGGCATTGATGGGAATGGAGATCATGCGGGAGGATTTATATCAAACAATAATATTTTATCCCAGCCGACTAGCAGGATGATTAATCGTGCTTTAGCCAATTCGTCAAGTTATAATGTTTTTGAAGAGCTTGGTCTTCTTTTTAAATCCGGTCTCACTGGGGTTAATGTAAGTGATATTCGATTAATATTTTTTGAAGTATGAGAGCCAAGACTAAAATTGTAGTGACCTTAGGTCCATCCCTAAACTCTGAAGACCTTATATCCCGTATTGTTCAGGCGGGTGCTAGTATCTTGAGAATAAATTTTTCCCATGGATCGCCAAGCGAGATTGAAAGGTTATTTGAAATCTCTAATCGTGTAAGAGAAAAATTTCCATACATAGCGATATTGGCAGACTTACAAGGCCCTAAGATTAGAATACAAAACTTCTCAGGCGGGTCGATTGAGATTAATGAGGGAGATCCATTTTTTATTGATGCCTCATTTGATCCAAATAATGGAGATAAAAAAGGCGTCGGCACATCATTTCAGGGCCTTGAGAAAGATTTAAAGTCAAAAGATATATTACTATTAGACGATGGCAAGATAAAACTTGAGGTTAAGAGTATTGAAGGCAGCAGAATTCACTGTTTGGTCATTGATGGTGGCTTGCTTTCAAACCGAAAGGGTATCAACAAGAGAGGCGGGGGCCTCTCCACCGAAGCCCTTAGTGATGACGATATGAAGGCCATTGATACAGCATCTAAATATAATGCTGACTATGTTGCAATATCTTTTGTCAAATCTGGTAAAGATGTAAAAAAAGTTAAGTCTCATCTGAATGAATTACGGGCTTCTATAGGTATAATCTCAAAGATTGAGCGGGCTGAGGCAGTTGAAGCCATTGAAGAGATCCTCTATGAAAGTGATGGGATAATGATTGCCAGAGGCGATTTAGGAATTGAGATTGGCTATGCAGAGCTGACAGCCATCCAAAAAATATTAATTAAAAAGGCCAAAAAAGCGCATAAAATTTCTATTACTGCCACACAAATGCTTGAGTCTATGATCCATAGCAAAACGCCTACCCGGGCTGAGGTTTCTGATGTTGCAAATGCCGTGATGGATGGAACTGATGCTGTCATGTTATCCGCAGAAACTGCAGTAGGAGAATACCCCATTCAAGCTGTTGAGACAATGCAGGAGCTATGTCTTGGCTCTGAGAAGCATGATATTTTTGCAACCACTCAGAATATAAGATTGGGTGAAGATTTTTTTACGACACAAGAATCTATTGCTATGGCCTCAACCTATATTGCTAATCACTATGACATAAAAGCAATGATCGCTCTCACAGAGTCAGGTGACACTGCCCATTGGATGTCACGGCAATTAAATAAAATACCTATCTATGCCGTTTCATCTAATATCAAAACATTAAGAAGGGTCTCAATGTTTAGAGGGGTAATTCCACTTGGCATTGAAGCAAGCGATTCACAAGGTATCTCACTTGAATTAGTTATAGAGAAGCTAAGAGGACAACAAAAGCTTTACAAGGGGGATAGAGTCATTTTTACTTTTGGTGATTTACCTGGGAAAGCAGGCAGCACAAATAACTTAAGAATATTTATTATTGATTAATACCTTCTATCTTTAGTTTTAGGAATACCCATTCCCTCTCTGTATTTTGTAGTTGTTCTTCGAGCAATATTGAATCCAGAATTATTTAATATATCTGAAATCTTTTGATCTGATAGAGGCTTTGATTTATCTTCTGCGTCGATAATTTTTTTTATTTCATGCTTGATCTGATCTACAGATAAAACTTCACCTGACCTGGGATCAGAAAAGCCTTTTGCTAATAATTGTCTAAGCGCTATGGTTCCGTGCGGTGTTTGAATGTACTTTTGGTTAATAATTCGAGAAACACTTGATTCTGAGATTTTGCAAAGTGAGGCAACTTCTTTTGCATTCAAAGGTTTGATTTTTTTATGTCCAAATTCAAAAAAGTCTTTTTGTTCAACGAGCAGAATATTTAGAATCTTGGAGAAGTTACTCTCTCTGGTCTCCAAGCCGTATAATAGTGCTTGAGCATCTCTAAGTTGCGACTTTAATGCTTCATACTCTTTTCCTCTGATGGCAGTTTTGTAGAGATCATTGATTTCTAGCGCTTGGTGGTAACTACCTAAAAATATTTCCCATCGACCATCTATTTTTTTTACTATGGCATCAGGGTTGATGTAGCTTACAGAATCAAATTCTAACGAGGATGATGGGTACGGCCTAAATTTCTGAATAATTTTTTTTAAATCTTCTAAATGAGTATTATTTTTACCGAGTTTATTTAAATAGGATTCTAAGGACGTCAAATTTTGAGAGGCTTGTAGGCTTTTAAAATAGCCTAAAATTATTTTTTTATGTTTTTCATTAGAAATACTATGCTCAGCCTGAAAGATAGAAAATTCATAAAAGTCGGTGCATCCAATGCCAAGCCATTCAATGCTCTTTAATTTTCCTATTGCTAAAAGAGCTGCATGTTCAATTAATTGATATTTCTTAACAATTTTATTAAATTCATCTTTGTCTAAGTGTAAATATCCTTTCTCATCGATATGAACTATGAGCTCTGTCACAAAATTAGCAATTTTTGTATCTGAAAATTCTAGATATATATTTTTTTCAAGAAATGAATCTAATGTTTGTTCGTTATTGTTACTGATATTTTCTATGAAATTTAATTCATCGAAATTTTCATCATTAATATTAATTGTTTGAATATTAGATTCTTTATTAATATTGGCGTACCTTTTAAAGTCAATCTCACTCCCATCTTTAGTTTGAAGCATAAGATTTTTGCTTATTTCATCTCGAATGAGCTGTTCGATTTCAATGCCAGTTAACTTTAATAGTTCAATTGAATTTTTTAATTGTGCGGATAGGTTTAGAGAAGTCTTGAGACCTGTAGATAGTGTTGGCTTAAGGCTCATTATGAAATAAAAGAGTTACCTAAATACACTTCTTTTACCTTTGGATTTTGAAGAATCTCCTCTGGTAGCCCCTCTGCAAGTACGTGGCCATTGTGAATAATTGAGGATCGGTCACATATTTTAAGCGTTTCTCTGACGTTATGATCTGTTATCAGAATTCCTATGCCAATCTTCTTTAAATTTAAAATAGTCTCTTGCAGCTCCATCACTGAGATTGGGTCTATCCCAGAAAAGGGCTCATCAAGAAGAAGAAAGCTGGGTTCCGATGCCAGTGCTCTTGCAATTTCAACCCTTCTTCTCTCTCCGCCTGATAGTTCGTAGCCTTTTGTTTTTCTTATATTCTCAATTTTAAATTGCTCAAGTAGCTCCATAGTTTTAGCATGCCTAAGGTTACTCCTAATATTATGATTGAGCTCAATGACCCCATATAAGTTGTCATAAACAGACAGCCTTCTGAATATTGAGGATTCTTGGGGGAGGTAACCCAATCCTAGTGATGCTCTTTGCGATAATGAAAAACTGGTAACATTTTTATTTTCAAGAATAATGGAGCCCTTAGTAGGCGGTATCAAGCCAGCAATAATATAAAATAGAGTTGTTTTTCCTGCGCCGTTGGGTCCAAGCAAGCCCATAATTTCCCCTTGCTGAACTTCTATGCTTACCTCGCTAAGAATAGTATTTTGTCTGATCGTTTTATTTATATTAGATGCTAAAAGTTTACCCATTTTTACTCTACAACGATTGTGATTTGAATATTTTCACCGCACTCAGAATAACCTGCCGTGACCCTGTTTGTATTTAAATCAAAGATGAGATCACATCCTCTAAATTGTGTATTATTTACTTGAATTATTGCATCATTAAAAAAACGAATATTTCTATCATCTAAATTAAGTTCAATTCTATTTGCCTCTCCAAAAGTCTCTTGTTCACTTTGTAAGAGATCAAATCTAGATGGCGTTCCAAAAAATATTGCATTACTAAACTCATAATTAGTAAAATTTATTTGACCGCTATCTGCTACTAATGAACCAAATTCATTTTCTAAATTTATATTTCCAGAGAGCGTCCATAGAGTCTGGTTAAAATCTAGATTATTAACTTGAGCAAGATCAGCAGTTACTACTAAAGGTTCTCTTGCAATTCTAATTTGCTCAAAGTTCGCTGAATTACTCTCTCTATCCAGTATTGATTTTTTAGCTTCCAAGATGATATTTTCTTGTCCAAAAGAGGCAGTAGAGAGTAATAACAAAAATAATTTAAGGGCCAAATTCACCGTACAGTCCATTTATAAGCTCTATTGTATTAGAACCTAAATTAGTAATCAGGCCATTTGCAATAAAATAACCATTTTCAAAATTTATTCTGACTTGATTAGAAGTATTAGCACTGCCATCTTCTAGATCAATCTCTAAATTTTCTGCAATTAATTGAGCCTGATTGCTACTTTGGGAGGTTATATCACTAAGACTTAATCTACTATTAGCATTCAGAATGCCTCTTAGTGCATATAAATGTGAATCAAGGTATTCGAGTGTTAGACTTTCAAGCATCATGCTGCCCTGTGGGGGGACTTGAATGCTTTCAGCCCTTATTGAGTAAAAAAGTTGACCCGCCTCATCGATGACCTTGGTTGTGCTATTCCTAAGATAATGACCTATTTCCTGATTTAAAAAATTGGTAGGAGTAATAATTTCTGTATTATTAAGATTAAAGATGGAAATAATTGAGAGAAATAAAATTATTGCCATTCCTAAAAATTGAGGCTTGCAGATATAATTTATTATTCCAGATAACATCAAATCATTATCTAATTTAAAATGATCAACAACAATAGGAATCAAAATTTATGAATCCAACAGATATTCAAAAATTAATTAGTGAATCAATTAAAGGGTGTAAAGTTTCAGTCACTACCGATGGCCTTGGGCACTACCAAGCACATGTTGTCTCAGACTTATTTCAAGGGAAGAGCAGGATTCAAAGACATCAGATGGTCTATCATTCATTAGGAACTCTGGTAGGAAATGAAATTCATGCCCTTGCCATAAAAGCTGAGACTGAAGAGGAAAAATAATTTGACTAAATTTCTATCCGTAACTGGTGGCAAGCCTTTAAGAGGATGCGTCGACATAAGCGGCTCAAAAAACGCCTCATTACCTGCATTGGCTGCAACAATTCTAACTGATGATAAAGTTACTTTATCAAATATTCCTGAGCTAGAAGATATTTCTATTTTTCTTAAATTGCTAACTTCACTTGGTAAAAAAATTTCTATTGATTCGAAGAATTGTATTTCAATTGAAGGTTCTTTAAGTTCGATTATTGCGCCTTATGAATACGTCAGTGCAATGCGCGCTTCTATTCTTGTTTTAGGACCGCTGCTGACAAAATATCATAAAGCCATCGTCTCTCTACCCGGGGGTTGCAAAATAGGCCTGAGACCTGTCGACCTTCACATAAAGGCTTTACGTCAAATGGGTGCAGAGATATCACAAGACAAAGGAAATATAGAGGCACAATGTAAAATCCTTAATGGATCCGAGGTTTTATTTACTAAGGTGACAGTTACCGGCACACAGAATGTACTGATGGCTGCTGTACTGGGAAGAGGCGCGACCAAGATTTTAAATGCAGCCATAGAGCCTGAAGTCATTACTCTTATTGAATTACTTAGCAGTATGGGCGCACAAATTAAATTAACGGGGACCACTATATATGTACAAGGAGTAAAAAAACTGCATGGCACAAGTTTTAGGCTTGGACCGGATCGAATTGAGTTAGCAACATATTATTTAGCTGTTGCAGCGACCAAGGGAAAAGTAGAGATTAATGTTAGCTCTGATTCTTGCATTAAGCATACCTTGAATCAGTTATCGGCTGTAGGTACAGCCGATATTTTATCTAACAAGGTTAAGATAGATTTTTCAAACGCAGAGATTAATCCGGTATCTTTTATTACTAATGTATATCCTGGCATTGCAACTGATATGCAACCATTGTTATGTGTTACAAACTCAATTGCAAACGGACCAAGCGTCATCAAGGAGCAAATTTTTGAGAATAGATTGCAACATCTTCCAGAACTTGCCAGACTGGGTTCAAAATATGAGATTCAAGGAAATGAAGTTCGTTTTGAGGGCGGTAGCGAATATACAGGGACAACACTAAATGTGACTGATTTACGTGCTGGCGCAGCCCTAGTGATTGGAGCAATTTCGGCACAAGGTAAGAGCCAAATTTATGACTATTTTCATATTCTTAGAGGATATGAGAATTTTATAGAAAAGCTAAGCTCATTAGGTGCAGATATTGCCGTCAATTAATATTTTTTATTTAAGAAATTAAGGTACTAATTTGCAACTTCTCTGTGTATAATTCATGCAAATATTCATGCCCTGTCACATCATATTTTTATGAATAATGATCGAAGAAAACTACTGATTGCTGCTACCACCCTTTATGGTGGAGTAGGAATAGCTAGTTTTGCAACACCTTTTGTCTCGTCATTTCAACCAAGCACAAGAGCTTTAGCGATTGGAGCTCCAGTTGAGGTAGATATAAGTTTGCTTGAGCCGGGTTCGATAGTTAAAGTCGAATGGAGAGGACGAGCCATTATGATTGTGCACCGAACAGTCGAAATGCTTGAGACATTGTCGAATGTTGCTAATCAGTTATCAGACCCAGAATCTCAGGCCTCAGTTCAACCAAACTATGCCTCTAACACACACCGCAGTCTAAAGCCAGAAATCCTCGTTGTCGAGGGAGTCTGTACCCATCTAGGATGTGCGCCACTTCCAAGGTTTGATGTTGCACCTGAAGATCTAGGCAATGACTGGCGAGGAGGATTTTATTGTCCTTGTCATGGATCCAAATTTGACTTATCCGGTCGAGTTTACAGTGGAGTCCCAGCACCCACTAATTTGACGGTGCCCCCGTATGCCTTTTTAGATGATAACCGAGTGATTATCGGTGAAGATACAGTAGAGACTTAAAAATTATTATGGAAAAGCTTAACACCTGGATCAATAAAAGATTTCCTCTAGCAAAACTAATTAAAGAGCATGCCACTGAGTACTATGCCTCTAAAAACTTTAATTTTTGGTATGGCTTTGGTGTCCTCGCTTTTGTTGTTTTGGCTTTACAGATCTTTACTGGAATATTTTTGACCATGAATTATAAGCCCTCAGCCGCAGATGCATTTGCTTCGGTTGAGTACATAATGAGGGATGTAGAGTGGGGCTGGCTCATGAGATACCTCCATTCAACAGGCGCCTCTGCATTTTTTATTGTGATTTACTTACATATGTTCAGAGCCCTTATGTATGGCTCTTATAAAAAACCAAGAGAATTGGTTTGGCTGATTGGTATGGTCATATACATTTGCTTGATGGCAGAGGGATTCTTTGGATACCTACTTCCGTGGGGAAATATGTCTTACTGGGGAGCGCAAGTTATAGTCTCACTTTTTGGAGCAGTTCCATATTTTGGTGAGGGACTTGCAGAGTGGATCAGAGGTGATTTTTATATATCAGATGTTACTCTTAATAGATTTTTTGCTTTCCATGTAATAGCCGTACCGATTATGCTTTTATTGTTAGTAGTCGTACATATTATGGCCCTTCATGAGGTTGGCTCAAATAATCCTGATGGTATTGAAATTAAGGAGCTCAAAGATTCAGATGGAATTCCATTGGATGGAGTAGCTTTTCACCCATTCCATACCTCCAAAGATTTAGTAATCATCATTGTGTTTCTAATTTTATTCTCTGCGGTTGTATTCTTTGCGCCTGAAATGGGTGGATATTTTCTAGAGCACGCAAATTTTGAGCCGGCTGACTCACTGCAGACGCCAGAGCATATTGCTCCCGTATGGTACTTTACTCCTTTCTATGCCATGCTGAGAGCCGTCCCTAGCAAGTTGGGCGGTGTCTTATTAATGGGATTAGCAATTCTACTTCCAATTTTTCTTCCATGGCTTGATAAATGCAGAGTTAAATCGATTAGGTATAGAGGAGTGACTTTTAAAATTGCATTAGCATTATTTACCATAAGTTTTATTGCGCTTGGATATCTTGGTTTACAACCTGCTACAGGAGTCTTCACCTTATTAGCCAGGGGGTTTTCTGCAATCTATATTGCCTTTTTTGTTTTCATGCCTTTCTATACGAAACATGAAAAAACCAAACCAGTCCCCGAGAGAGTCACATGATAATCATCAAGCGATTTTTATGTATTCTAATTGTAACTATGACCGGTCTAAATGCCTACGCACAACACTCCGCATCAGAATTACATATATACCATGGGAATATTAGAGATCTAGAGTCTCTCCAAAGAGGTGCCAGCTATTTCATGAATATGTGTGCAGGTTGTCATGATTTGCAATACATGCGATACAGTCAGATGGCAGATGCTATTGGAATTGAGGAATATCATTTAGGATCTTTAATGCCCCCAGGATCATCAATGCTCAACCCAATGTCTAACTCAATGGAGGATGTTGATGCTGCTCGCTGGTTTGGGGTGGCCCCTCCGGACCTTTCATTGGTATCAAGAAGCCTTGGCAATGATTATCTTTACAGTTTTCTAACAGGTTTTTATGCTGACTCTAATAGACCTAATGGAGCCAATAATCACTACTTAGAAAATACGAGCATGCCTAATGTACTATGGCAATACTATGAGGATGGATCTGAAGGACCTTCAATAGAAGTGGTAGCCACTGATCTTGTAAATTTTCTTGATATTGTTGGAGAGCCTATCCAGGTATACAGACAAGACTTAGGAGTTAAGGTGATAGGATTCTTGTTGCTATTTTTGTTTATTGCATATGCATTAAAAAAAGAAATTTGGAGAGAGGTTAAGTAATGCTTACGAGAGATGATTCAGCGTTAGAACAGATAAGTAATAGAAAATCTGTAATGACTTTATTTAATGATCCAGAGTCTATTTTTTCTCATATGGTGCGTTTAGTGCTTTTTGAAAAGGGGATCGCAGTTAATATATGTGATGTTGATGCGAATGATATTCCTGAGGATTTCCAAGAAATTAATCCTTATGGAACCATTCCAACATTAGTAGATAGAGAATTAATTGTTTATGACTATAAGTTAATTATTGATTATCTGGATGAAAGATTTCCTCACCCACCCTTGATGCCTGTTGATCCGGTTGTTCGTGCTCAATTTAGAATTGCTCTGTATCGAATCAATCAGGACTGGTTTCCCCTTTTAGATAATTTTTACTCTGCAGATGCAAAAGTTGCAAAAAAGTCAAAGGATGATCTAGTAAGTGCAATTCTCTCAACAACAGATATATTTAAGTCTTACCCATATTTCTTGAGTGAGGATTTCTCGATGCTTGACTGCATCATCGCACCTTTGTTGCATAAGTTAAATGATCTAGGGATTGAGCTTCCTAGATCGGGTAATGCGGTCAAAGATTATTTAAAGCGTGTCGCTGATAGGGATTCTTTTAAGGCAAGTCTTAATCAAATTGACTTTTTTATTGAAGAGTAATCTTTATTAAAGCTTAATTCTTTTTTTCATATTCAATCAATTTATTACCATTGATTTGATATAAATTTAAATCCCTAATAAATACATTGTTTTCTAGATGTATCAAGCCACTAAATCCTTCATAGCTATTTTCTATAAAGTAACCAGATTGCATTAAGCTTAAAATATTAAATAGATCTTTTCCAAAGGCATAAAATCTTTGTAGATTTATATTTTCTACTGCCTGTATGTCTGTAATTTCAATATTTGAAAAACTCTCTTTTAATGGAAATTCGAAATTGCTAGCGAAATAGGCATAGTCAGGAAAAATTACTCTATCAAAATCATCTCCAGTTTCTAACTCGAGGTTGGATTGATTGGCTTCGGATAAAGTAAATATTTGAAGATCATTAGCGAAGGAATATTTTATTTGGGGAATTAGATTTGTAAGATCTCTCCGTTGACCGAAAACAATTAGAAAATCTATGTCATTTCTTCGTCTGGGTACGAAAGATATACTTCTGGGTAGATTTGCATTTAATCTTTCTAATCTAGCATTACTTTGTTCAATCAGTAATGCATCATTTATCATATCTAACTGATTGGTTGAATCTGACTCATATTCAAAAGAAATCAATTTACTTGATTCAGTAAAAAAATTATTTACATTTAGTAAGCTTGAGATTCGATCACCATAGTCATTATTTGGCACAAAAAGAATTCCATTTCTATCAGAATTTATAATTGGTCTGAAAGCGCTTAACTCATTACTTAGTTCATTTCTGAGGAAATAAGCATTTTGATGCATGCTTCTTAATTCATTAGATCCCTGATTTAATACTAAAAAAGGTAATGAGTTATATTGCTCAAGGAGTGCAGTAACCCTACTTTCTGAAAAAGGGCCAATAATGAAATCAGGCTGAAAATTATCTAAATCATTAAAAATATCTTCAAGTTCAGAAGAGCTATCAATGGATAAGATGCTCAACGAGCTACCTTGTATGAAGTTAAAATGACCAGACAAAAAACCATCCAATAATGAATTTGAAATTTGTGGAGCTGTTGAAAAGGGGAGGATGATAGCAATTCTGCTTGGAGGTTGCAGAGCAAAGTTTTGCTCATTGATTACTTCTTCGGCATTGCTACTTGTGGGTTCCTCGATATAATTTGAAGAAGTGCATGCGAAGAGAATCCAAAAAATTTGATAAATACAAAATACTCTGGGAAATCTATTTATCATGACAGACATCGGTACTGTATATGTAGTATCTACTCCTATTGGAAATCTTGAAGATATAAGTTTAAGACTTAAGGCTACGTTAGGCAAAGTGAATCTAATAGCCTGTGAGGATACAAGACATACTAAAAAACTTCTCAGCTACCTAGGAATACAAACAAAGTTGGTAAGTTATCATAACTTTAATGAATCTTCTCAAGCGAAAAAAATTATTAATGCTTTAATGGAAGGTAACGATGTCGCAATAGTATCTGATGCAGGCTGTCCTGTGATTTCAGATCCGGGGTATGAGCTAATTAAGCTTTGTCATGAAAATAAAATAAAAATTATAGGGATTCCAGGACCGAGTGCTGTTACAACTGCAATTTCAATTTCAGGAATGGGAGCTAATGGCTTCACATTTGAGGGTTTCTTCCCAAAGAAAAAAATTCAAAGAGAGGCCTTTATCGCTAGTATAAAAAAAAGCAATAAGCCAATTATATTTTTTGAATCAGTGCATAGAGTCAGAGCGACTATTGATTTTTTGATGCTTAATATACATTTTGATCATGAATGTTTTATGGGTAGAGAGCTAACCAAGAAGTTTGAGGAATATTTTATGGGAAGTTTGGGGGATCTGAATATTCATTTAAATAAATCATCAGACTCATTGAAAGGAGAGTATATTTTCATTATCCAAAAAACTAAAATTGATACAGAGGAAATTAATCATGGTTACCTAGAATTTCTAAAGTTTATAGATTTCGAGAAATTAGATAGCCAATCAATTAAAGAACTTTCAAGGATTACCGGTATCTCAAAAAATAAAATTTATCGAGAATATATTAAAAAAAATTGCTAGAATCGCCTTGGGAGTTAACTGTATAGTTGCTGTTCACGCAGAGGAAAGTCCGGACTTCTAAGGGGAGGGCGCCAGGTAATACCTGGGAGGTGAGAGCCTACGGAAAGTGCCACAGAAAATATACCGCTAAAAAAAGTAAGGGTGAAAAGGTGTGGTAAGAGCACACCGCATAATTAGTAATAGTTATGGCAAGGCAAACCCCGTCTGAAGCAAGGTCAAATAGAAGGATAATGATATGCCCCTTTATCTTCCTTGGGTAGACCGCACGAGCCAGATAGTGATATCTGGCCTAGATTAATAACTATACAAGACAGAATCCGGCTTATAGGTTAACTCCCTAAATATTAGCTTATCCACAATACTTAACAATTAATTCAAATTTACACTGTAAATCATTGAAAAGGTTCTCAGAAACAGTGTTTTTTTATTGAAAAAAATAACGTAACTTACTGTTTCTATTAAAAAAATTGGGATTTTTTATTGACACAAAACGCTACAAATGAAATTATAGTGACACAAAGTGGGAAATTGTGGGTTTTTAATGCTAAGAGGCACGAGTAAATTAACTGTTGATGCAAAAGGAAGACTGTCTTTGCCGGCTCGCTATAAATCTTTGTTTGGAGATGACGAGCAACATATATTTGTGATAACGGTTGATAAGGAGAGATGTCTTCTTATATACCCACTAAGAAATTGGGAGCTTGTTGAAAAGAGAATTGAAAATATACCCAACTTAAACCCAGAGATACGTCAATACCAAAGACTTATTCTTGGTTATGCACATGAGGTTGAAATAGATAAGAACAATAGAATTCTTATCAGTAAGGAATTAAGAGATTTTGCTACGATATCCAAAAAAGTAGTCCTCACAGGGCAAGGTAGAAAATTTGAGCTTTGGGACGAAGCTTTATGGGATCAAAAGATGAATAACTGGCTTGAAAAATCAGTAAATGAAATTCCTGAGGATTTGAAAAATCTGACGATATGACTAAAGTCAAAGCATCAAATCAACACATACCGGTACTGCTAGAGGAAAGCATTAATTATCTCATTACAGATATCAATGGAATTTATATTGATGGAACTTACGGAAGAGGTGGCCACTCTGATCTCATTCTGAAAAAGCTTGGGGAAAATGGTTCTTTGTTTGCATTTGATAAAGACCCTGATGCCGAAAAAAATATTCAAAAAAAACATCTTAGCGATATTCGATTTGAGTTTATAAGAGCTGGTTTTGAAAATATTAATGATAAAAAAAATAATGAAAAATATAGCTCAAATTTAATTGGTATCTTAGTTGACTTAGGGATCTCGTCTCCACAAATTGATAATGCTTTAAGAGGCTTTAGTTTTCAAAGGGATGGAGAGTTGGATATGCGATTTGATAATACGCAGGGTAAAAGCGCATTCGATGTACTGAACAACTACTCAAAAGAACAGCTTATAAAAATATTCAAAGAATATGGAGAGGTTGAATCTCCTCGAAGGGTAGCAGAGAAGATTATTTTGCATAGGGAGAAATCTCAAATTAAAACTACCAAAGAATTAGCCAATATTTTATCAGCCAACCACTTTAGATTTAAAATTCATCCCGCAACTAAAGTCTTTCAGGCTCTAAGAATCGAAGTCAATGATGAGCTAAATAATTTGACTAAATTTCTTAAGGAAGCGCTTGAAATTATCAGCATTGGGGGAAGAATCTGTGTTATTTCCTTTCATTCTTTGGAGGATCGGATTGTTAAGAAGTTTATTTCTGAGCATGCAAATATAAATAAAGAACTTCTGCAATTGAGAGAATTACCCAAAAATTTTCAACCGAAAGTTAAAAAAGTTACAAATCTAATTAGACCGAGTGACATTGAAATAAAAAATAATCCAAGATCTCGTAGTGCAAGATTAAGAGTTTTCGAGAAAGTCGCATGATCAAGAAATTATTCATCTCTGACTTTATAAGAGTATTTGTTCTTTTTCTTTTAGTGATTGTATCCATAACATTCCTCTCACACATGAGGTATGAAAAAAGAACTCTTTTTGCAGAACAGCAAAATATAATTCGAGAGAGAGACCGACTAGAGGTTGAAAAAAATAGGTTATTACTCGAGAGAGATGTGCAAATGCTCTTGCCAAGAATTGAAGAGATTGCAAAAAATCAAATTGGTCTAGTTGAAATAGATAGTGAGGATTTAATCTTGGTGGTATTAAATGAAAGCCAATAAGCGGTATTTATTTAAAGCTATTAATTATAGATTTTATGTAATTTACATTATTCTTTTTAGTATATTCCTCTTAAGTATTGATCGACTCTATAGCGTTCAAATTACTGATCAAAGCTTCTTATCCTATCAGGCTGATAATAGGCAACTAAGAACCGTACCAATTACAGTAACCAGGGGGACCATTCGAGATAGAAATCATGAGCTCATTGCTATTAGCCTACCTGTAAATACGATTTGGGCAAATCCAAAAATCATTGATACCTCAAATGAGAACATAATTCACCTTGCAAACTTAATTGACATTGAACTTGATACTCTTTTATCTAGAGTTGAAAGCAACGCAAACAGAGAGTTTATTTATTTAAAAAGACATCTTTCTCCTGAGCATGCTGCCCAAGTTTTACAATTACAGATACCAGGTATTTTTTCTATGCGCGAATATAAGCGCTACTATCCTGCTGGAGAGAACCTTGCGCATCTAATTGGGTTTACAGATATTGATGAGCATGGCCAAGAGGGGTTAGAGCTATCATTTGAGCATTGGCTAGGTTCAGCTCCAGGAAGAAAACAAGTCTTAAGAGATCGCTTAGGAAGGGTTATTGAAGATATTAAGCTTATCGATGAGCCAACCTATGGACGAGATTTAATAACGTCCATAGACATGAGAATTCAGTATATAGCTTATCAAGAACTAAAAAGTGCGGTCACAGTAAATAATGCAAAATCAGGATCGATAATTGTAATTAATTCTGAATCTGGAGAAATTTTGGCCATGGCAAGCCAACCATTTTTTAATCCAAATAACAGACAAACATTTAATGCAGAAAATTATAGAAACAGAACTATTTCTGATGTCTACGAGCCTGGTTCGGCAATTAAGCCTTTTATTGTAGCTGCTGCACTTGAGTCAGGCTTATATGATGAAACGAGTCTAATTGACACAAGCCCAGGAAATTTATACGTAAGCGGAAGAAAGCTTACCGAGGATTCTATTGATCATGGATTAATGAGCTTATCTAATATCCTTGAGAGATCAAGCAATGTTGGTGCTGGATTGTTATCTTTATCATTAGATCCTGAGTTTACATATAATATTTTAAACAAATTTGGGTTTGGCAGAAGTATTTCTCTGGGATTGCCTGGAGAATCAAGGGGGACCCTGCGGTTACCAGATAGCTGGCAACAAATTGATCAAGCCTCAATATCTTATGGGTATGGCTTAAATACTAATCTAATTCAACTTGGGCAAGCCTATCAAGTAATTGCAAATGATGGACTCTATGTACCTCTTACCATACTCAGTCTGGAAGAGGATACCTCACTTCAAAATCAAGTTATTCAATCTGAAAATGCAATAAAAATTCAAACAATGCTTGAGAACGTTGTAATTTTTGGAACAGGTAGCAATGCACAAGTAGAAAATTATAGAGTTGGGGGTAAAACAGGCACGGCTTGGAAGTTTTCAAATGGGAGCTATGATGAAAATCTATATGTTGCATCTTTTGCAGGAATAGCACCTATCTCCAATCCAAAGTTTGTAGTTATAGTCGTCATAGATGAGCCTAATAATGGTCAATACTATGGAGGTGCAGTCGCAGCTCCTGTTTTTTCTAATGTAATGGAAGAGGTTTTGAGGATATACAATATCCCCCCAGATAGTTTCCATGAAGATGTAATCAAGAATGAACTCATTGCGAGTAGAAATGTTTTGCCATTAGGAATTAATGAAAATGCATTCTAAATTTCAATCTATGTCAGAACTTCCCTTAAGTCATTTTTCTGGATGTTATTTAAATGCTCAGGATGTTTGTAAGAACTCTATATATATAGCACTTAAGGGAAGCAAAACTCATGGCGCTGAATTTATTCCGCAGGCCTTAGCAAATGGAGCTTCACTCATACTAATGGATAAAGAAGATAGCTACCAACCGTTGTTGAGTAAAAAATATAAAATTTATAAATATCCAGATCTAAAAATAAACTTACCAACGATTGCAAAAGAGGTCTATAAAAATAGATCACAAGAGCTTATCGGTATAACTGGCACAAATGGTAAGACCACAGTTGCTTTTTTAATTTATAAGGCTCTCAATAAGCTAAATAAATCAACTCTATATATAGGCACTCTAGGTGCTTTATCTGAGAATTGTAAAATTAAAACTGGCAATACAACTCCAGATATTTTCACTATCTATAAGCTATTAGAGGATTCAAAAACAGCTTATGGGGTACTCGAAGTTTCTTCACATGGTATTGATCAAAATAGGATCGGTGGACTCTCTTTTTCAATTAAGATACTTACTAATATTACTTATGATCATATTGATTACCATGGAAGCATTGAGAACTATCAAAATACAAAGCTTCGTTTTATTAAAGAAGATGATGCATCAAAGGTTATCATTTCATATGATGACCTCAATGAGTATCAAGTATCAAAGAAAGAATTATTTTCTATAGCCGTAAATAAAGAGGCTGATCTTAGCGCAACAATCATAAGCAGTAATCTTGAAGGCATGCAGCTTTCAATTTACTTTAGAGGAATCCAATACTTCATGACAAGCCAGCTCGTTGGAAGTTTAAATGTGCCGAATCTCCTAAATGCTCTCGCAGCATTAATTATTTTAGGAATTGATATTAAAGATGCAATTGATGCATTAGAGTCAATTTCAAATATCCCAGGACGAATGTCTATCTTCAAGACAAACAATAGCAAGACAGTGATAGTCGATTACGCCCATACTCCAGATGCTATGGAAAAAGTTTTATCCGATATCAAAAAAATGACTACAAAAAATATTACAACTATATTTGGCTGTGGAGGGAATAGAGATCATGCAAAAAGACCTATGATGGGATCAATTGCATCAAAATATTCAGAAAAAGTCATATTGACAAGTGATAATCCTAGAGACGAGGATCCAGAAAAAATAGCATTAGATATAGCAACTAGTATTGATCCAAGTAAGTACCAAATCCATCTTGACCGTGAAGAGGCAATTTTAAGGGAAATAGAAGCAGAAGATGACTCCATAATTTTAGTTCTTGGCAAAGGACATGAGGCACAACAAATCAGTGATGGTAAGGCTATAAGCCTCTCTGATCTAGAAATAGTGAGTAGACAGTGCTAGAGAGAGTTTCAGTTTTAAGTGATTCAATTCAAGGAAAGCTTATTGGGGATGATTGCAATTTCTTTGGCTTATCGATAGATAGTAAGACGGTTAAGAAAGGAAATCTATTTGTTGCCTTTAAAGGGCAAAAGAATGATGGTCATGATTTTGTAGAGGAGGCAAGATCGATGGGTGCGGCAGCAGCCATTGTCTCAAAAAAAATAAGCTCAAATATATCTCAAGTTCTAGTGGATAACCCCCTTAAAGCAATCTATAAGATTGCCGAATTTCACAGAAATAAAATTTTACATCCCATTATCGCAATTACCGGAAGCAATGGGAAAACCACGGTTAAAAATTATCTCAATCAAATTTTATCGAGTTCTTACAGTACTTACATGAGTCCCGGCAATCTCAATAATGAATTAGGAACCCCTATATCTATGTCTCATCTGAATAATTCTTATCAATATTCAATTTTTGAAATTGGGGCAAAGAAATTAGGAGATATTGATTATCTTGCAAAGTTAATAAAACCAAAGGTTGGAGTAATCACTAATATTAATGCAACACACATAAAAACATTTATAAGTGAGGACAATATTGCAAAAACAAAAGGTGAAATCATCCCTAACGTAATGACGGATGGCCTCATTGTTCTAAATAAAGATAATCGTTATTTTGATGAATTTATAAAATTATCCTCACCACGAAAAATATTAAGTTTTAGCTTAGATAACAGAGATGCTGATATATATTATGAAAAAAGAAATTATGAGAACCAGAGCTATGACTTAAAAATAAAAATTAAAAGTGATTCACTTTCGATTGATAGAGTACCCATTCAAGGAGAACAT
>Ga0222714_10002072_pt1 | contig 21782 bp, 24 predicted proteins | sample C33_3DmetaG_FD_165048 | JGI IMG/M metagenome (GOLD analysis project Ga0222714, IMG submission 165048) | Estuarine water microbial communities from San Francisco Bay, California, United States - C33_3D | ecosystem: Environmental > Aquatic > Marine > Unclassified | place: USA: California...
TGGCTATTGATGTTGCTTTAGTGGTGCATGGATTTATGTACGACATTTCTTTTGAGAACATGGCTGAACATTTGTGGGACAATGAAACACAAGCGTTGTTTGCTTCCATCATAGCTTTCCACTTTGGCGGTAGAGCGTTTGGTAAATGAAAGTAGATTCTAGTAATCTGATTCACGCTCATCGAGTAAGCGAACAGGCTTATTTGCGTCACGCAGAAAACCTGAAACGAATGCAGGCTATAGTAGATGAGGAAGCTAAAAAGATTAAAGAATTAAATGCTAAATGTGAGGCTAAAGAACGAGAAGCATCTTTAACAACTGGACGAATAGATGTTACAGTATGAATGTAAGCGACAAAGCCATTAAGATGATTGTACACCATGAAGGATTACGTTTAAAACCTTATAGGTGTCCCGCTAAACTTTGGACAATAGGAGTTGGTCATGTTCTGTATCCCGATCAAGGTAAGATGGCTATTAATGAAAGAGATGGTTATCAACTTCGCCCAGAAGACAATAGAGTTTTCACACAAGAAGAAGTTAACAACATTTTAAAAGCAGACCTTAAACGTTTTGAGCAAGGTGTAGATAGATATATAACAACTCAATTAACTCAAGGGATGTTTGATGCTTTAGTATCTTTCTCTTTTAACGTAGGACTTGGAACACTGCAACGATCCACTTTACGAATGAAACTTAATAGAGGGGATAAAGATGGTGCGGCAGAAGAATTATTAAAATATTGTATGGCTGGTGGTAAAATATTAAAAGGTTTGCAAAATCGTAGGATTGATGAGAAAGCTATGTTTTTATCTTAGGAGAATAAAATGCCGCTTAAAAAAGGAAGTTCACAAAAAGTAATTAGTGCTAATATTAAACGTGAAATGAAACATGGCAAGCCTCAAAAACAAGCAATTGCCATTGCTTTACGTTCGGCAGGTAAAACTAAAAAGAATAAAAAATGAAACTAGCTTATGTCATTTGGGAAGATGCTTCCGAACTTGACATAACACCTTGGGCTGAACATGAAGAAGACTTTATTTATGTTCCAGTTTTGTGTAAACAAGTAGGGTTTGTTTTATATGATGGGCCAGAAGGGATTGTTTTAACTGAAGGTGTGTTAGATGATGGAACAGTTGCTAGGCGTAACCAAATACCAAGAGGTATGATTAGGAGTGTAGAATGGTTGACAGAACCAAGTTTTTGGACGGAAGTGGTAAGCGGGTAATATTACAACTCTTCAAAGAGTTTGCTCGTTCAGATGTAAAATTTAAGCCTATATATACACTTCAACAATGGAAAGAAGTGTTTTTAGATTTACGTGATCCATCTGAATATCAAGCAGCTATGGAACTTCTTGGTGATTGGGAACACTGGTTAGAAGTACGTAATCACCCTTTAATAAAACAACACATTGATAAATGGCAAACAGAACTTGAAGTTAAACTTCGTAGTGAAGCAATTCAGCAGATGAAAATGCATGCTAAACAACCCGGTGGTACTGCTGCTGCTAAATGGTTGGCTGATAAAGGATACACTCAGGAAGGGCTTAAAAAGCCTGTAGGAAGGCCCAAAAAAGAAGAGGAACCCCCTACCATCAACACAGGTAGAATTGCTGGGGATATGGCTCGTTTGGGTATTGTTATTGGAGGGAAAAAATAATGCCGTTTATGACAAATGGAAAACGTGATTATAAAAAACAATACGAAAAATACGATGGCAAATCTTCTGTAAAAAAAGATAGGGCTATGCGTAATAAAGCTAGGCGTATGCTTGAAAGAGAAGGTAAGGTGAGTAAGGGTGATGGTAAAGATGTAGATCATAAGAAACCGTTAAGTAAAGGTGGAAGTGTTAAACGTAGCAATTTACGTGTTACTAGTAAGAGGAGTAACAGAAGTTTTTCACGAACATCTAATGGGAGTATGAAATAATGGCTAAAGATAGCAGACTAGAACGTGCTGGTGTTAGTGGGTATAACAAACCTAAGCGTACACCAAACCATCCTAAAAAAAGCCATGTTGTTGTAGCCAAAGAAGGTGATAAAGTTAAAACTATTCGATTTGGTCAACAAGGTGTTTCTGGTAGCCCTAAAAAAGAAGGTGAAAGCGAAAGCTATAGGAAGCGTAGGGAGAGTTTTAAGGCTCGTCACGCTAGTAACATATCTAAAGGTAAAATGAGTGCTGCATATTGGGCTAATAAGGTTAAGTGGTGATGACTGAAAAAGAACTAGTTAAGCAAGCGGCAGAGGCAGACCTCCTCACGTTTATCAAGCTAGTAGCCCCACACAGGATGTTGGGTGCTGTGCATGAAGAACTTTGTAGGTGGTGGCAAAGAGAGGATGCTAAAGACAATCAACTTGTACTTCTTCCTCGTGACCATCAAAAGAGTCAAATGATTGCATATAGGGTTGCATGGTGGATTACAAAACATCCAGAAACAACTGTGTTATATGTTTCTGCTACAGCAAACCTTGCAGAAAAACAATTAAAAGCTGTTAAAGATATTTTATTGTCAGATATTTATAGATTTTATTGGCCCGAAATGGTTAATGAAATGGAAGGTAAACGAGAGAGATGGGCTGTAGATGAGATTAGTGTAGATCACCCAAAACGTAAAGCAGAAGGTGTGCGAGATGCCACAATTAAAGCTGCTGGTATCACTGCTAACGTAACTGGTTTACATTGTCAAGTAGCAGTGTTAGATGATGTGGTTGTTCCAGATAATGCCTACACACAAATTGGACGAGATCAAGTACGTGCCTTCTACTCTCAACTATCCTCAATTGAATCAACTGGTGCAAAAGAGTGGGCTGTAGGTACACGTTATCATCCCGGTGATTTGTACAAAGATATGATGGAAATGAGTGAATCATATTGGGATGAGGCCATTGATGAAGAAATTGAAAATGAAGTGTATGAGGTTTTTGAACGTGTAGTAGAAACTAATGGTGAGTTTTTATGGCCTAAACAACGTAGAACAGATGGTAAAGTATTTGGGTTTGATGCAAAAGAACTTGCTCGTAAAAAAGCTAAATATCTAGATATTACTCAGTTTTATGCTCAATATTATAATAATCCAAATGCTGTAGAAACTCAATTAATAGATAAGTCTCGTTTTAATTATTACGAAAGAGATAAAATTGAAAATTTTAGTGGTGCTTGGTATATTAACGACAAGTTACTTTATGTGTATGCAGCAATGGATTTTGCATACACAGTTAATAATAGTTCCGATTATACGGTGATAATGGTAGTAGGGGTGGATGAAGATAATAATTATTATGTTTTAGATGTGGATAGATTTAAAACAAATAAGATTAGTGTGATGTATGATAAGGCAGAAATTGTATACAAAAAGTGGAAGTTTAGAAAACTACGTTGTGAAGTAGTTGCAGCACAAAGACTTATTGTACAACAATTCAAAGATTATATGCGTAGTCAAAATATTATGTTTACAATTGACGAATATAATCCCCCACGCAACATGAGTAAATCAGAACGTATTGCTGCTATACTTGAACCACGTTACAGTAATAATCAAATATACCACTACAAAGGTGGTAATTGTCAAATATTAGAAGAAGAACTTATGATGAATAATCCAGAACATGATGACGTTAAAGATGCTTTAGCTTCATGTATTGAAATTTGTAAATCCCCTTTATCTGCTCGTACATGGGGACGTAAAACAAATATTATTCCATTCAACTCTAAATTTGGTGGAGTAGCTTACTAAGAGGAAAATATGAACGATAATATTCAAGTTAGTTTTGAAGATGATGTGTTAGCACGTACTATCTCAGATATGTGGGTAAGGTGGGATAGTTCTCGTTCTAGTTGGAAAACTGAACAACAAGAGTTGCGTAATTATTTATTTGCTACAGATACTCGCAAAACTAGCAATAGTAAGTTGCCTTGGAAAAACTCCACTGTTACGCCAAAGTTGACGCAAATAAGGGACAATTTGCATGCCAATTATATGGCTGCTTTATTCCCATCTGAGAATTGGTTCTTTTGGGAAGCCACAGATAAGAGTCCAGAATTAACTAAAAAGCGTTATGCTATAGTTAATTACATGAAACAGAAATTAAAATCTAGTAACTTTCAACTTTTAATTTCACAATTAGTATATGACTATATTGATTTTGGTAATGTAGTAGTAACTTATGATTATGTACGTGATGTAATTTCTGACGAAGAAGGAAATGTAGTTAATAAATATGTGGGGCCAAAAGCCTACCGCATTAATCCTTTAGACTTAGTATTTAATCCTTTGTCTGAAACCTTTGATAAAACCCCTGTTATCCGCAGGATGGTTAAGTCAATTGGAGATTTGTTAACTGATGTTGAGACTAAACCTGCACTGAATTATAATAAAGGTGTTGTTGATAAAGCAATGTCTTTTAGGCAAAACTTTAGGGATGATCCAGAATTCAAAAAAGAAATTAATCTTTCTATAGATGGATTTGGCAGTGCAGATGAATATTTAACCAGTGATATGGTGGAGTTATTAGAGTTTTGGGGTGATGTATATGATCCCGATAAAAAGAAACTATTACGTAATCAACTTGTAACCATCATTGATAGGAAGTGGGTGTTACGTAAACAACCCAATCCTTTATGGACAGGTAGCAAACCAATGTTCCATTGTGGTTGGAGGTTACGTCCAGACAACCTATGGGCGCAGGGGCCACTAGACCAGTTAGTTGGTATGCAATATCGAATTGACCATCTAGAAAACCTAAAAGCTGACGTATTTGACCTTATTGCGTACCCTGTTATGAAAATTAAAGGGAACACAGTAGAGGAGTTTGAATATGAACCGGGAGCAACTGTGTTTCTGGGAGATGAGGGGGATTTAGAATTCTTACGTCCAGATGCCACTGCACTACAAGCAGACTTGCAGATTAATGAGTTGATGAATAGGATGGAAGAACTTGCTGGTGCGCCTAAGCAAGCTATGGGTATTCGTACTCCCGGTGAGAAAACAAAGTATGAGGTACAAAGCCTTGAAAACGCCGCAGGACGCATTTTCCAAAGCAAGGTGAGTTGGTTTGAAAGGAACATCCTAGAACCGCTTTTAAACGGTATGTTAGCAGAAGCTATTCGTAATTTTGAAGGTGTAGAGCGTATTCGCACTGTAGATGAGGATTTTGGTACTGAAAGTTTTGTTGAAGTTACTAAAAATGACTTGATGGCTGCTGGAAAAATCTATCCGATTGGAGCAAGGCATTTTGCTGACCAAGCTAGGTTTATTCAAGAGTTGGCTCAAACTGTACAAGCAGTGCAAGCTATTCCTACAGTTGCTGCTCACATTTCTGGTAAAGCAATTGCTAAGGCACTTGAGGAAAATCTTGGTTGGCAAAACTATAAGATTGTCTCTGACAACGCTATGATTTTTGAACAAGCTGAGACACAGCGGTTGATGAACCAAGTGGCTGAAGACATTCAAACTGAAGCTGCCGTTAGTCCAGAAGGCCCACCTCCAGAACAGCCAATGCAATGAGGTATTGACAAACATAAAAAATAGTGTATAATTATAAATTTATATGAATAAACTATTATTAAATAATAAACCTAAAGATGTTACTAATGAAGAGTTTATTAAACTTTGGAATAATAGTGGATATACTTTAGGATGTTTATATACAACATTATTAATGTTAAAGGAAGAACTTAATAACATTAAAAAAGATGATTTTGATTGTGCCAATCATTACGCTAAATTAGCGTACAACATGGGGCAAATTAAAAACATTGATTTTATTATATCATTACTTCCAGATTCTGCCAAGAGATGACGTTTTAAAAAAACAACACTCTAAGGCTTTTACTTTTAGGAGAAAGCATGACCGATGCAACAATTTTTGGTGAGAAAGAAGACAGTGTTTCCACCGCCACTGCAACAGCGACAACTGAAGCATCCCTTTTCAACGCATTAGTTGGAGAGACACAAAAATACAAGACTGCCGATGATTTGGCTAAAGCATACTCAAATGCTGACCAGTTTATTGAAACTTTGAAAGAAGAAAATCGTAAACTACGTGAGCAAGTAGCGTCTGCTAAAACCATTGATGAGGTTCTTGAAAGAATGTCTAGACAAGAAATCACACCAGAGGCCGACAATCCTACTGTACAGGGTATTACACCCGATGTTGTGCAACAGCTTGTAGAGAAGACATTAGATGGTCGTAAACAGCAAGAATATAAAACAAACAATCTTTTAAAAGCAGATGCTTTAATGAAAGAGAAGTTTGGTGAGAAAGCTGCCGATGTTTTTAAACAACGTGCATCCACTCCAGAAAAACAACGTATTTTGATGGAACTTGCTGCTAATGATCCGAATGAATTTGTATCTTTGTTTGTTGGTGTTCAATCACCCGCTAATAACATGGATGTAAGTTCTTTTAATACGACTTCTGTAGTTTCTAATGGAAGTGATAGAAGTAAGATAGAAGGTACGAAAGAATGGGCTGCTAAAGTCCGTAAAGACAACCCTCAAACTTACTGGTCACAAGAATTCCAATATAAGCTACAACAAACTGTTTCTAAAAACCCTTCCCTATATTTTGGGAATTAAGGAGAATTAAATGGCTGGTATTGACTACTCAAAAGTTAGTGACCACCTAGTTCGTACAGAACTCTGGTCATCTGAACTAAAAGATATTCTTCAAGAACAACTAATGGGCACAAAATATGTTCGCATGCTCAACGGTTTTCCTGATGGAGATCAATTTACAATCCCTTCAATTGGTGAACTACCAATGCGTGAAGTTGCTGAAAACACCCCTGTTACATACGATGCTATGGACACTGGTGAATTCACTTTCTCCATTGATCGCTATGTTGAAGCAGCAACTTTCATCACCGACAAAGCTAAACAGGATAGTTTCTATTCACAGCAGCTAATCGGTATGTTCCCATCTAAAATGCGCCGTGCATTGGATGAGAACCTAGAGAGTTCTGTAATGTCTCTTGCTAACACTCAAACTGTTAACAATGCTAACTCTATCAACGGTGCTTCCCATCGTTTCGTAGCTTCTGGCAGTTCCAACACTGTCCTATCCCTAGACGACTTTGCTAAAGCTAAGTATGCTCTAGATAAGGCTCAGGCAGGTGGTTCTCGTGTTGCTATCATTGATCCTTCACAAGAGTATGTGTTTAACACTCTAGTTGGCGCACAAGCGTTTACTAACAATCCTCAGTTTGGCGGTATCGTAAATGGTGGTTTCGTAAATGAAGTTACTGGCATGCGTTTTATTCGTAGCATCTTTGGTTTTGATGTTTACGTATCTAACTTCCTTGCTACACCTACTGATACTTCTATTAGCAGTGTTAACGTTCCTACTTCTCCAGTAACAAACATTTTCATGTCTGTTGGTGGTGATCTAACTCCATTCGTAGGTGCTTATCGTCAAATGCCTCGTGTTGAGTATGAGCGCAATAAAGATATGCGCCGTGATGAGTATGTTATGAATGCTCGTTTTGGACTAAAGCTATATCGCCCAGAGTGCTTAGTAAGCGTTATCACTAAGTCCACAATCTGATAGTTGAAAGGAATATAACATGACTCGCAAATCTACTTGGACTAACGCAGACGGACTAGTTGTAGGCTTTGGCCCTAACTATCCTGAGCGTAACGAAGCAGGTGTACTTGAAACTGACGGTGTAGTGAAAGAGGCTCGCCTTGCTATCACCTATCAATCTTCTGGTGCAACTGTAGCACTACCTGCTGGCAGTGTTGTTATGGACGTTGTTATGAAGGTTGGTACTGCATGGGCAGGTGGCACAGACGTGCAAGTTGGTGACGGCAGCGATGCTGATGGCTGGATTTCAGCTACTCAGGGCGCTGTTGCTAACCTAACTGCTGGTGCTACTGTTCGTGCTGCTGGTGCATATGCCATTGGTGATGCAGCTACTAACCGTGGTCTAGGCAAAGTGTATGCTTCTGCCGACACCCTAGATGTTGCATTTACTGGCACATTCACTGCTGGTACTGCTGACATTTTTGTTCGTTACATTTAAGTAACTAAGGATGGGGGATTAGTTTTCGGACTAATTTCCCTTCCTCCCTTTTGGAGATATAAATGGCGAATGTGCAACACAGTGCGCTAACTGATCCTAATATTCACGAACCAAAAGGAATTGCTGCCGCTGCTTCTGGTAAGGTGTATGTATCAAATGGTAGTGGAAGTGGTAGTTGGCAAACTCAACCCGGACATGCGTACGGTGAAATTTACATCAGTGGAAATTCTACAGCATTTACTTTAGCAGCAGCTAGTGCTGCTAGTAAACTTAATCCTACAGGCGCATGGACTACTAATGGGTATCAAAATATAACACCATCCCCATCTACAGGACAATTTACTATTGTTAGTGGTGGCGAATACCAATTAAATTTTTGGGCTACTTTTGAAACAGCAGCAATTGCTAGTAGTGCATTATATAACTTTTATTACGCAATAAATGGAACTCCCGGTTCTAGAAAATCTTACATTAAAAAAATATCTAACGGTGTAGATGTACTTCATATTTCAGCAGTAGGATTTGCAAGTTTAAATGCTACTGATACTATTTCAATGTTTGTTTCTGGTGATGGTACTTCGTCAGGTACTAACATAGTTGTTACAGAAGCTGGTTTTAGTTGTTTATTAGTTGACCCAGTATAAGGATACATCATGGCTAAAATGACACTCCTTGATATGACACAGAACATTTTATCAGCACTTGATAGTGATGCTGTAGATTCAATTGATGAAACTGTAGAAGCTGTGCAAGTTGCAGAACTTGTTAAAGAATCTTACTTTGAACTTATTAGCCAACGTGATTGGCCTTTTTTGTTTGTACTTGGCAACTTAACTGCATTAAGTGATTTAAACAATCCTACTAAAATGAAAATTCCTGATACATGGAATAAAGTAAAGTGGATTAAATATAATAAAAAAGAAGTTAAGTATTTACCTCCTGCTGTATTTGATGATGTTATTAGTAATAGAGTAGCACAATCAGGTGTAGTTAATAGTGCAGGATTTGTAATTAATACTGATCCTCAATATTGGACTAGTTACGATGATGTGTTTGTTGTATTTGATGGATATAATTCTTCTGTAGATACAACTTTACAATCTTCTAAAACTTCAGTGTATGGTACACAACAAGCAACATGGTCACACATCGACACATTCATTCCAAACATTCCAGAAAAGTTTTTTCCAACCCTTCTTGCTGAAGCTAAATCACAAGCATTTGTGAATTTAAAACAACAAAATAATGTAAGAGAGGAACGCAAAGCAACTCGTGGCAGGATGGCAATGCGGAATGAAGCGTGGAAAAACGATCAGGGAGAAATTAAATATAATGGGAAGGTTGATTATGGACGCAGGTAATTTAGAAACCATTATGGCAAAACATCAAGCTAAAAAACAAGCCATAAAAGAACGTAAAGAAGAGCGTGAAGAAGCTGGTATTATAAATAAACTTGTAATTGAACGAACACCTAATGGGATGTATAGTTGTCGTTATTCTATGCGAGGTGGTATTCCAGACGAATTAAAAGGTTGGTTTACACGCAAAGATAGGATTATTTCTATAGCAAAACAAAAGGGGATTCAAATTGAAGAAGAAAGTTATGCTTAAAGAAGATGCTATGCAGCGTCAACGTAGACTTGCTAAACTTGCTGAAGCAGGTGATAAAGCAAAACAACAACTCGGTGTTCAAGAAAAAGAAGATGATCGAGATGTTAATAAACACAAATGGAAAGGCATGATGTAATACTATACATTAGGAGAATATTATGTGGAAAAACGTAGGAAATATGGTAAGTAAACTTCTTAATGAAATTGATTCTAAACCTAGTGGAGCAAGTAAATATGCTGGTACGTATGGTAGTGATAAAATAACTAATGCAGCATCTCCACGTATTACTGCTGCTCCTATACAAGAAAGTGGAATTACAGAATTAGAAAGAATGAATAATATTATTGACGTAAATTCTGGTAAATGGAAAGGCACAATGTAACATGGCAGTGCAAGCCGTAGTTAAAGATGCATTTACTTTTGTAGGTGGCCTCAACACTGAAGGAGGTTACTTCATCATTCCAGAAAACACCTATAAGGAAGGTGTTAATGTTATTCCACAAATGGATGGTACAATAGAACGTAGAACTGCTATAGACTATGAAACTAATTACTCTTTATATGCAGCAGGTATTTCTGCCGATAATAAAAACTTATATGCGTTCACAACAGGAGAATGGCATACCGTAGGGGGTAATGGAAATCTGGATTTTATAGTCGTACAACTTGGAAACATGTTGCATTTTTACAATGCATCTACTGGTTCAATTAGTGGAAGTAAAAAAAGTTTTACAGTTAATTTAAACTCATATAAACAAACTGGCAATACAGAACTTAATGGTACAGCCCTTTGTAGTTTTACAACTGCATATGGTAGACTTATAGTAACTAGTAAAAATACTAAACCAATTTTAATAACATACACAGCATCCACTGATTCTATTTCAATAAGTGAAATTACAATTAACATTCGTGATTTTAAAGGAAAACCTTTAGTAACTAGCGGTGGAGTTACAGTAGCTATAGATGCAGAATACACATCAACAGAATGGGCAAACTTAGGTATATCTCTTTCTGATGTAACTTATAACCTGTATAATCAAGGTTGGACAGATTCACAAATAAACACATACAAGTCTGCTAACTCAAATAAATATCCATCTAATACTAAGTCTTGGGTGTTTGGTAAAGATAGTAATGATAATTTTGATGCTTCTGTGTTGAATAAACAAGACTTCGGCAACTCCCCTGCACCTAAAGGACACTACATTCTTAATCCATTTGATAATGTAACTTATTCTTTTAAAACTTGTGCATTCTTTGCTGGTCGAGCATGGTATTCTGGTGTGCCAGAAACATCGTTATTAGGCACTGTATTTTTTAGTCAAGTGCTAGATGACTTTAAAAAGATTGGTAATTGTTACCAGACTAATGACCCAACTTCAGAAGTGTTGAGCGATTTAGAAGATGATGATGGTGGTACTATAGAGATTCCTGATGCTGGAGAAATAACTGCTATACAATCTATTGGTAGGGGTGTGATGGTGTTTGCTACTAATGGTGTGTGGCTTATTTCAAACATTGATCAAGGCTTCACTGCGGCTAGTTACACTGTATCTCAAGTAACTAACATTGGATGCCTTAATAATAAATCAATTGTATTGGTGGAAGACACTATCATTTACTGGAGTAGTTCTGGCATTTATGCTATTGCATCTCCAAATGGTGTTGACTACTCAGCTAAAAACATTTCAGAAATAGCTATCAAATCATTTTATCAAAACATTCCAATTCTAGGTAAACTATATGCAGAGGGTGCTTATAACGGCACAAGTAAAGTTATATATTGGTTATACTCCTCTACAACTACCACTTCAACTAGCGAAGGTAGATTTAATAAAAACACCATCCTAGCGTTTGATGTTCGTTTAAATTCATGGTATTGGTTTAGTTTAGATAGTAGTGTTGGTGTAATACCAGTTTCAATTCAACAAACAAAAGAAACAAATAGTGCTGGAGAAAACTACGCAGTGATTGCAGGAACAGATGATGTTATATCTGGATCAGATAGTGTCATTGCAACTATACCTACATTACGTGGCACAGAAAAAGTATTTAAGGTGTTAACACTGCATCCCGTTACTAGTAATAATTATTCTGCTACTTTTGCAGATTTTATTAATGAACGAGAAAATACAACTAAATTTAAAGATTGGTATCAGTTTAATAATGTGGGCGTAGAAGTACCTGCATATTTTATAACTGGATATAATATGGGTAGTAATGGCCCTGCTCGTACAAAAACTGGACAATACCTCACTGTGTTTATGAAGCGAACAGAAACTGCTTTTGATGCAAATGCTGTCCCATTAAATCAAAGTGGATGTTTAATGCAAAGCAGATGGGACTTCACTGACAACGCATTTACAGGGAAGTGGGCAGATGATGTTCAAGTGTATAGGCAATTGCGCCCATACTTTGCATCTCCTAGCAGTAATTTTGATGATGGATACCCTCTTGTTATTAGTAAGAATAAACTACGTGGGCGGGGTAAAGCAGTGCAATTTAAATTCACATCTCAAACTGGGAAAGATATGAAAATTGTAGGGTGGTCTGGAACATTCGTTGGAAGTACAAATGTTTGAAACATTTTGGGATGATGAAGACGGTAAATTAGAATTTCAATATGTAGAAGATAAAGTATTTGCTCATGCCACAGCAAAACGATGGAATAAATCTATATATTTAAAATTTCAAGATATATGGCATGTAGCCAAAGAAGAATTAAAAGAACAAGGATATAATGAAATATTAGTATTTATTCCTGACAATAATAAAAAATTATTTAAATTTCAATGTATGTTTGGTTTTGTATTACATATTAAACAAGACAATATGTTGATAATGAAATGTAAAATTTAAGGAGTTATTATGCCAGCAAATTTAGCCTTATACGCAGCAACAGCCGTATTAGCTTATTCAACTTATCAACAAGGCGAATCTGCAAGAAAACAAGAACAAGCAGCAACTAGACAATATCAAGCGGAACAACGTAAATCAGAGATTCAAAACATTCGTAGTGTTCGTCAACAAATACGTGAATCTAGACTTGCGGCAGCAGGAATGACTAATTTATCTGCACAAGTTGGTGGTTTTGGTGGAAGTGGTGTTGCTGGAGGAATAGCTAGTACAGGAAGTCAACTTGCAGGTAATTTAAACTACATGGGACAAGTAGCAGCACAAAATACTCAAATCACTGGAGCAGCTATACAAGGCGCACAGGCACAAGCAGAAGGTGCTATATGGGGTTCTATTGGTCAACTTGGTGGAACTATATTCTCTGGCTTAGGTGGGTTTAAAGCGTTTAATCGTCCACCAACTGCAACTGCTTAATAATTTAAAATATGTCTTCACAAAATTTATACGAAGAAACTACACCTACTACAGAACCTTTGTACACTGCTCAGGATATGGTTCCTGCTGTAGATAGTACAGTAGGTAATTATTCTGTATTAAAATCTATTACAAACATAGCAACTGGTGAAACTCCTCCAGATGAAATTAATTTTAACACCCATGTAGATGAAACTTGGAAAAAAACAGTTCCAGAACAAAACAGAATGGATGTAGTTGCTGCTGAAAATGCAGCTTCTAGAGGTGAAATAGATGTAGTCCAACAAGCAATGGCAAGTGTAGCTGCTCGTAATAAATTATTTGGTGAAGTAAGCGCACAGAATGCAGAAATTGTTCGTGCTAAAATTAAAGAATTATCAGAACAAGCTGTTGAAAATGTAGCTATTAAAAATCCAGCAGTGTTGTTTAATAATACTCCAAAAGAAATTTCAGATGCAACTATTAGAGTAGGATCACGAATATCTGCTGCTGCAACATTAGATAGGGCTATTGAAGATGGTAAAAAGTGGAGTACGGTTGCATTAGGTTTTGGTTTTGAATTTCTTCCAATGGCGGCAGAACAAGGCCCAGCTATGGATAGGCTTGCTATTAAATATGGTGTGCCTAAAGATGCTATTAGTAGACTTGATGGTAGATCACAAACTAAAAGTTATTTACAACGAGCATTTCAAGCTACTCCAGATGAACAAAAAGGTGAGTGGTTATCTGGCTTATATAAAGATTTAAAAGATAGTTGGCTTATTTCAGATTGGCAAGCTGCATTACTCATACAAGAAGTTGCAACAGGAGCAGAACAAGAGTGGGGTGGTTGGTCAGATTGGTTAGATAGACTTGGAGTAGTCGGGGCTATTGCTTCTGGTACTCTATCATTATTTAAAGCAGGGCGACTTATAAAAAGTGCTAATGCGTTAAATAATCTAGAACGTACAATTGCAACCGCTGGTGGTAAATCTGCTATTGTTACAGCAGAGCAAACTAAAATTGTTTCTGAAGTTGCAAATAAACAACGACTTGCTGCGGTAGGAGCAATAGCTGGAGAACTTACAGGTATATCTACTGCTATTGACTTAGGTAAACTAGTAAGTGTAAATGCTGCTAAAGTATTACCTGATGTTATTACTACTGCTGCATCTGATTTACAAAAACCAATACGTGCTGCTGTAGATAATTTAATTTTAGAACTACAAAATACAATTGCTGGTAAAGGTGTTCGTGCATCTGAAGCTGCTACTGAATTAGAAAATTTACGTAAGTTTTATTCTCCAGCAGACAATCCACGTATTCATTCATTAGATAATTTTGTAATGTCTGCTGATGGTACAGCCATTACAGGTAAAGTATATTATAAACCAGAGAATGCAACTTCTTTCTTAACAGAAGATGCGGCTAAGGCATATATAAATGCTATTGATCCATCTAATAAGATGGGTATGAAAGTTATTCCAGATACAACTAACACTGGATGGTTAGTTGAGGAAAGTGTTAAGAAAGATTTACAGCTTCGTAAAACTGCTTTAGAAGCACAAATATTAGAAGAAATTAATAATGCTAAAAAAGCAAAGAAAGCTGCTACAGGAATTCCACTTCCAAAAGGAGATGAGTTAAAACCTCCTAAAGCACTTGTTACTAGTAAGCCTCGTTGGAATACAGAAACACTTGCTTTTGAAAACAACATAGATAAAGCTGCCTATCAAGTCGGCAGTAAAACAAAACTATCTAAATCAGATACAGAAGTTAAAACATGGCTTCAATCCGTTACTGGTTGGACAGATAGAGATATTACATCACATGCATCTGCACTACGTAACTACATTAAAGAAAATACAAACGTACTTGATGAACAAGGAAACATTTTTGTATCTTCTCGTGTTCCAGAATCAAAACCCACATTTTCTGCACAACTACGTTTTGACCAAGAATTTAAACAACTGCAAGCATTTCAAAATGCAACAACAATTAATAATGTCACTGTAAGTAATAATTCACAGAGAACTTTTATTTTTGAGTTTGTAGGTAAACTTGGTAAAGCATTAGGTTTAGATGATAGAAAAATTGTAGTGCTTCAAGCATCTGATGTTCGTTCATCATCTGATCCTATGTTAGTTGCTTTAAAAGACACAATTTCTAAATATGCAGCACGAGGTGCTGGTGCTGTTCATTTTGATTATGGCAGTGGTCAATCTCTTATTGTTATGATGAGGGATGTAAAAGTAAGTGAGAACCAATTAGGCGGCATTAGTCTACGTAAATATATGGAAGACTTTGCACACGAATATGGACACGCATTTGAAGCACAATTTGCAACTAAATATTTCGGCATTATTAATAGCAGTTTTAATAAATGGCTACGTGCAAAAAATATTAAGTGGGTAGGTGAAGGAATCAATCGTAGGATAGATGAAGTGTTTTCACCAGAAGCACTACTAGAATATAGAAGTGTTTCTTCAGCAGAAGACTTAATGAGATGGGTTGAAAGATATGCTGCTGGAGATGTTGCAGAATATGGTAAAGTAGAAAACCAACTACATAAATGGGCAACTTTATACAGCGAATTTTTTGCAGAGAATTTTGCTAAGTGGGCGTTTACTAATGAAGTTCCAACTACAATTTTAGGACAAGCATTTAAAAAACTTGTTGATGGAATTAAATTAATTATTACTGAAGTAAATAATCGTTTAGCACAACTTGGACTACAACCTGTAGTAGGAACAGTAGATAAAAATATTGCCGCAATGTTAAATGTACACATTGCACAATTAAAACAAGCAGTTCCAGAAGCACAAGCAACATTTGAACAACTATCTAAAACTGTTAAAAAACCATCTATAGATGTTTTACAAAAAGAACTTGATGATGTTACAGAGCAATTAAATGCAATTAATGATGCAGAAAAAGGTCTTAAAACTGGATGGCTTGTTGAACAACCAATTAATAGAAATTTAGACTATTCAATTATAGGTAAGTATAGTGATGAAGATGTTAATAGTGCAACTAGATTTGCAATGGGTGATTGGGCCTTGTCTACGTCTTCAGAACTATATACACAACGACTTGTAGGTATTAATCAGCAAAGTAGGTTTCAAAAGCTACTTACTAATTTTGTACGTCCATCTATTGAACGTCTAAACAAAGCTGATAAAGTTGCATTAAATGATGTACTAGTATTAGGTGATAAAGAAGGAAAAGTGTTCAGCGAAGTAGAACTTGCAGGTCAAGGCTTATCTTTAAAAGCTAGAGAGGCTTATTATAAAGTAAGAGCATTACGTGATGTGATGTGGCAAGTACGTAATGATGCCGCAGTTAAGAGCATGATAAAACGTGGCTTTGTACAATTAAACACAGGCATTAAATTTGAAGATGGAAGTAACAGTGTATTTGCTAAACCAACTTCTCCAAAAGAAAACAGTGTAGTGTTTATTGTAGATAGTAACGAAACACAACGTGCAAGTGCTAAATGGCTAGAAGAAGCAGATTCAAAAGGCTATGTGTTTTATGAAGTTGCAGAACCAGTATTAATTGATGGTAAATATAGAAAAACATTAGCGTTTAAAAAAGGTGCATTTGATAGTCAAAAGATTGACACTGTAATTCCATATAGGGCTGGTGAGTATAGGCGCATTTACAGTGATGAATACTTTGTTAAAATTCGATCTACAAATGAAATAGATGGTGTTTTAGAAGATGTGGTTAGCACTCATCGTACTGCTACAAATGTAGGCGATGCGAATAAATATGCCAAGGCACTATCCACTGCTCGTGATTTGCACAAAGCTGGTAAACTAACTATGGAAGAAGCTAGTAGGCTTATGCAACCTTATGGATGGCAACCAGAAGATATTATTAAGGCACTAGATGAGGGAAGATTTGGCGCAGACTTTAAAGTAGAAGTTAAATTTAATCGTATGGATGATGATTATATTAACGAAGCAATTGGACTATCTACTAATTTTTCAAGTAAGCGTGGAGATAAAATTCCTTCTGTATTTGGACATGATACAATTAACACTGTATCCCCACTAGATTCTGTTGCCGCTGAAATTGGAAATACTGCATATGTAGCATCAGTTACAGAGTGGAGAGAAAGTAATGTAATACGTTGGTTTAATACTTTCTCTGAAGAACTTCCAGCTAATGTGCGTACAATGAATCCTGATGCAGCATTCTTATATATGCTAAATAATAAAGGACAATATGTAGGACTTGGAAAGCGTGGTGCAGTTGCTGAGAAAGTACAAGATTATATCATATCTCAAATGAATATTCCTACAAAGGAAGAAAAAACATATTTGGGATTTATGAAAATTATTAGCGAATCTATTGAAACTGGAATTGGTGGAAAACCAATGCTTAAAGTAGGTGCTGCATTACGTGCAACTAAAGACTATCCTACATGGGCTAGGACTATTTCATTCCATAGTTTCTTTGCGTTTAATCCTGTACAGTTTTTTATGCAAGGCATGAATGCGTTTAATGCAGTAGCAATTTCTCCTGTTCACGGAATTAAGAGTGCTAGAGCATCATCCCTATATGCTATGGCATTAATGAGCGATCAAGAATCTATTTGGAGACAATTTGCAAAAGTAAACAAACTTACTTCATTAGGTCTTGGGATGGATGAGGAAGAGTTTGTAGCAGTAATATCTTCTATTAGACGAAGTGGATTGTTAGACGGTATTAACACCACAAGTTTGTATGGTGCTGAAACCGGAAAATATGGAATCTCTAATCGTATAACTCGGACGGTAGGAAACATTGCGGCAACTCCATTTAATTCTGGTGAAGGATATAGTAGGCTTGTAAGTTTTGATATTGCACGTAGAGAGTTTATTAGTGCTAATCCCGGCGCAGCATGGTGGACGGACGATAATTTAGCTTCCATTCTAAAACGTCAAGATGATTTAACACAAAATATGACTCGTGCAAACACTGCCGAATGGCAGCGTGGGTGGAAATCAATTCCTACACAATTCATACAATACCAAGTTAAACTTATGATGAATGTAGTGCAGAGTTTACTCGGTAACACTCGTACATTTACACAGCCAGAAGCCATTCGTCTATTGCTAACACACACTCTTGTAATGGGTAGTTCTGGTAGTTTCTTATGGCCTTTCAGAGATTTATTAACTGGGGTTATTCCAGAAGATATGACTGAAGAACAACGCCTATACGTACAGCAAGGTGTTGTTGCTGGTTTGATTGGTTCAATAACTGAGGGCGAAGCTAAACTTGCAATTGGTAGTAGATTTAATACTTTTAAATATTATGAAGATATAGTTAAAGGTATTCTTGACCCACAAAAAAGTTTCATGGAAGTAGCTGCTGGCCCCTCTGGTTTTGCTGCTTTACGCATGCTTGGTGGTGTTGGTGAAGGTATTCGTATTGTGGTGAAAGCCCCAATGACAATGGACACTTTAAAAATTGCACTATCAGAAATTGGTAAGAGTAGTTTTTCAGCACTCAATAACGTACAGAAAGCACGTCTAGCTATGAACAACTATAATGTTGTTACTAGTAGCAGTGGTGGTATGATGTATAGAGTTACTGATACTGAGGCATGGATGATTGGATTTGGAATTCCACCTGCTGCTCAAGAAGACCTATCAGTTATGTATGAAAGTAGTAAAGCACATGCTGATGATATTAAGAAGTCTGCTAAAATAATTGGCAAACATTCTATGCTTGCTCTTACAGCACTACGTGCAGGAGATGATGAGGGACATAGAACACATTCTGCTATTGTTCAAGCAGTGTTAAATACATATAGTGGATCAGACTTAAAACAACTATATGCAGAAGCATATAAAGTAGAAGCATTTACACAATATGAAAAACTACTGACAGATCAAATGGTTAAAGATTGGAAAATAAAAGACTTAATAGTGAATACAGGAGTAAATAAATAATGGCAACAATGTATAGACAACAACTATCTCAGGCTCCAGAACCAGCGGTAGCAAGTCCTGCTGCCATACAACAAGCTGCTATGGCCCAAGCTAGGGCTGCTGAATCTTTAACAGGATTTGCTGGAAGTATGTTTAAGGGATATGTTGAAGGACAAATTGATTTAATAGGTGTTGAAGCTGAAAAATTTACCCAAGAATTTCTTATTAAAAATCAAGCTGCTGAAAAAGCTGTTGAACAAGCTGCTGAAATACAACAACAAAGAACTTTATTTGATAAGTTGAATGAGGGGCCACGACAAACATTAGAAGAACAACAACAATTTCAACAACAACTTAGTAGTTTTGATAATGAAGTTAATCGTCTTAAACTTGCCGCTGAAGGTGGAATGTCTAACAAGCAATATATTTCTCGCATTAACACACTAACACGTAATGCAATTGCAAAATATCCCGGTCTTGCTAACGAAATTAGGCAGAAAGTTTCTAGTTCTACTGGACTAGAAGGGGCAGAACAATGGGCTGCTAAACAATTTGTAAAAGAAAGATTTTCTACTGCAAAAGGAAAAGAAACTAAAACAGAAAGAGATTTTGCAATAGCAGACACTGCAAGGGTTGCTCCATTAGGTACGTTTGGATCACAGCTTGATTTAATGAATTTATATGATAATGATAGACCAGAATATTATAGAAGAATGAATGCTGCAAATAAAGTATTTAAGATTGAAACTGAAACTAAATTACTTAAAGATAAACTATCAGCAGAACAAAATGTATCCGATCAACAAGCAGATACTATGAGGCCAGCGTTTACTGGAGTTTTTTCTAGTACGTTTGCATCATCAGTTGTTGCTAAAGAAGCAGTAAGTAAAGAAACTGTATATAAACAAGTTTTAGACTTAATGGCTAAAGGCGAAAATATTATAGTAAATCCAAAAGCATTTGAAGTACAAATTAAAATGCATGTTGCTCAAATGAGAGACATTATTAATAATGCTAAAGTTCAAGCAGAAGAATTTTTTAATAAATGGGCAGGAACACAACAAATTTCAGATGCTAAACGTAATGAGATAAGAAAAGATATTGACAGGGCTTCTGAAGTAGCTATGGCTAAGTATGGTGATGAAAAAGGCATTGGTTTGATAGCAATGGCTAACATTATGAGTGTTTATAGGGATAAAAGTTTACAAGAACAAGTTCAACTCGTAGATTTAGCTATTAAACACCAATCCGCAATGCAAAACAATCCACTGGTGTCAGCATATTGGGCGGGTAAGGAATCTCGTGAAAATTTAAAACGAACACATCCACAATTTTATGAGTTTATGGTAGGACAAGAACGAGATTTAACTAGTTCTATTATGGGTGTTCGCAATGAAATTCAAGGTGCTACAGATTTAGCTAATGTTCAACGTGTTATTACACAAGCGCAGCAAGACTCTAAAGCTATTCCAGTAGACCCTAATGTTGATCCAAAAATAATTAAAGCTACTCATCAAGCACTTATGTCTTCTTCTATGGAAGTATTAAAGAAGTCAGAACTTACTGCACAAGAAATTAACACTGTGTCTGCTGCTCTATCTACAAATACTGTTACTGGCGCTAATAGTTTAATTCTACAGCGTGAATATAAGCAACTTGGTGTTAAGATTAGCAAATTACCAGAATCAGATCAAGCAGTGATTAAGTCTAATGTTAGCAACAGCATTTCTAATGCCGTAACAAACGTTACTAGTATTAAAAATGTAATTGAAGCAAAGTATAAGTTTCCAATTACTCTCGGTGTAAATGATGCTGGTGAAATTAGTGTAATTGCTCCTAGTGCATCTGCATTTAAAACTACAGGCACTATGGAAGCTAGGCAACGTGCTATGCGTGAATATCCAAAAGCTGCTGAAGAGTTTATGAAGCAAGCAAAGCCAGTATTAAATAATATGGTGTATGGTAAAGCTATGCTAACTATGGAAACACCTAAGCAAGTAGGTAGTGAGTTTGCATCCATCATTAATGGTGGTCAAACCTACACTGGGTTTTTCAGCATGGAAGCTAAACCAGTTGCAGAACAAGCATCAGCTAGAAAAATAGATGTAGAAGCAATGTCTCCTTCAATTTCTCCAGTACAACAAACAGACGTAAATAAACCATTAACCCCAACAGAAGTAGTAGTAGGTGGTGCTACCCCTACAACATCAACTCAAAAAGCTAATGAACAAACTACAACTCCTGTTAGGGGTAATGTTATCCTTAACTCTTTACGTGAACTTAAACCACAGTAATATGAAAGAACTAGACGAACTAATGGCTATGCCTGTTGAAGAACGCTCCAAACTTCCTTGGAACGACAGTAGACTTGATTTCGTAGCAAGAAAACTTGAAGAACAGTTTAAACTTCCAGAGGATTCTCTTAGAGCATTAAAATATGCTGAAAACACTGGTCTAGTGAATGGGAAAATAAGTTTAAGCAAAAACGACAGCACTGCTGTAAGTCCTGCGGGTGCTAGAGGGATTATGCAAATTATGCCTTCTACAATGGAATTGCAAGGAGGAAAATTTAAACACAACCATCTTGACCCTGTTGAGTCGCTTTATACAGCCGCATCCTATCTATCTACTACGATGCAACAATATAAAGGAAATGTGGCAGCAGCATTTGCAGACTACAATGGTGGCCCTAAAGCTGCTAAAGATGTGTTAAAGGGAAAGCGACCTAAGAATAAAGAAACAAATAACTATCTTACAAAGATAGAAAAGTTTTACGAGGAAAGACAATAAAAAAGGGGGTTTAGGCCCCCTTTCTTTTTATTTACGATTAATAGCAAATCCTAGCGAGTTAATCCACAACATTGTTGGATGTGTAGATGAAGAAGCTAGACCTTTCTGACGCAAATATT